>Ga0196965_1000338_pt1 | contig 30946 bp, 19 predicted proteins | sample S1_20metaG_FD_148668 | JGI IMG/M metagenome (GOLD analysis project Ga0196965, IMG submission 148668) | Soil microbial communities from Anza Borrego desert, Southern California, United States - S1_20 | ecosystem: Environmental > Terrestrial > Soil > Desert | place: USA: California | collected...
CTTTTCACCACCACACTTCTGTCTTCTACCCTGCACACATGCGTGATTTGTGAAAAGTCCTGTTTTAACATTTCCGCTAGGGGCCTTGGCGTACTACCGAAATGCTGCAAGCTTCCATCACGATCCGCAGCGAATGTCACAAGGAAAACGTTGTGCTTGTTTTCATGGAATTGGTCTGTACTATAGACCCAACGAGCGTATGCATAGGTGAAAATGCAGATGCCTACAGCGGCTGCCAGTCCGAAGATATTGATGAAGGAATTCAAAGGATGTTTCTTGAGATTCCTTAGCGCGATGGTAAAGTAGCTTTTTAACATAGAGGAGATGGTTAATCATGTCTTTACATACTTACGCGTTTGGTGTTAGATATTTTCCACGCGTCAACAGACGGTGCCCTATCGTCAATAAACTGCATATCTTCAGCAACGGAATAAAATCGCGATGTCACCGCTTTTGCGGATATTTGCCTGTCAGCAATGAACCTCAGCTTCAACAAAAATCGCTTTAGGATATACCTCTTGGTGGGATGTGGCTACATGTTCTTGTGGCTATTCGGCGATCTGTTTGAAAACCCTGATACCTTCTTCAAACGCATTGTTAACCACCTGTGGCTGATAACGTACCTGGTCATCTTGAATTTTATACTGCTCGAATACGCTGTTCCAACGATCAGGCTTAATTGGAAGAGATTGTTATTAATTCCGATTTTCATTTTTGTCTTCCTCATGCTTCTTTCGTTCGGCTTCTATGGCTGGCGAAATCTTGGAATAGTGCTCAATCTCTATTTCGAATTGCGGGAGCACGTGTCTGTAATGAAGGGTGTCGAGTATCATGTACCTTATAGTTTCGCCTCAGTATTGTTCTTCTGGGTTGTTGTGCATCTGTACGACCACAATCAACTCAAACAGGCGGCGCAGAAATTAAAGCTGGAGAAGCAGGAGGCGGAGCTGAACTTCTTGAAGTCACAGACGAATCCACACTTTTTGTTCAATACCCTGAATAATATCTATTCACTGGCCAGAGACAAATCTGACCTTGCCCCGGAGTCGATCCTTCGTCTCTCCAAGATCCTGCGCTTTATGTTGTACGAGACAAGCGCGGCATTCATCTCAGTCGAGCAGGAGCTAAAGATCATCAATGATTATATCTTGCTGGAGAGGCTTCGATATGACGAGTCATTGAGAATCAATTTGAACCACGACGTTGAAAACCTGCAACAAGCCATACCACCTCTTCTCCTGATGCCACTGGTTGAGAATGCTTTTAAACACGGAGTATCTGAATCAAGACGAGAGCCATTTATCGACATCCACTTGTCGATAAAGAGGCGGATGCTGACATTCATTGTTAAGAATTCCAGTGAGAGTTCTCCTGGTGCTGCTGTTAAAGAAAACATTGGGCTATCCAACCTTCGTCGTCAGTTGCAGCTTTTGTATTCGGAGTATGATCTGTTCGTCAGGCAGTCTGAGGAGGTTTTCACAGCTACTTTAAAAATCAATCTTGCGAGCCATGTCTAAGATCAAATGCATCATTGTCGAAGATGAGCCCCTTGCTGTAAGAGTCCTCTCTGATTATATTTCTCAAGTCCCCTTCCTTGAGCTTCAGCAAACGTTTAGGGATGCCATCCTTGCGAGCGAATACCTAATGAACAATCAGACCGACCTCATGTTCCTTGACATCCACTTGCCGAAGTTGAAGGGAATGGATTTCCTAAGAACACTCGTGACACGCCCAGCTGTCATCGTCACTACTGCTTATCATCAATACGCCGTCGAAGGTTTTGATTTAAATGTAGTTGACTATCTGTTAAAGCCAATTGAGTTCGAGCGCTTCCTTGCCGCCGTCCTGAAGGTGAAGGCATCACAGAAGTCGGAGAAGGTAGCGCAACCCACAGAGGAAAAGAATTATATATTCCTGAACGTTCAAAAGAAGAAGGTGAAGATTCTTTTTGAAGAGGTCTTTTACATTGAAAGCCAGCGTGAGTACGTGAAAGTAGTAACCACGAAAAAAGAATATCTCTCGAAGATGAGCACGCACGAGCTCGAAGCCCTTCTCCCGTCCCACCAATTCAAACGCGTTCACCGTTCCTTCATCGTTGCATTGAAGAAGATTGACTCCTACACATCCGACACCCTAGGAATCAATGGAGTCGAAATTCCAATCGGAAGAGAATATAGACATGTCGTTGATATGTTGTGAAATCTGCCACAACCTAACTGAGCGAGGCGCAGATAAAACATTTCAAAAAACTTCCAAGGTCGCTGACTACAAAGCGATCTTGTCAAGCATTCTTATATAGGCTACATGAGCAATTACTCAGAGAACGAATAGTCCGATTCGCTACGTAATTGACGTGATCGAGGACAGGATGTGAAGAGTTTTGTGATAGCCTTCTTCATAAGCGATTAACCACATTCAACGATTGTTTTTGTTCTGATCCGTGTCCGACAGATGTCCATTAAGTATAATGTCCGGCACTGGTTCTGATGGCACGCGAGGATTTCATGCGATCTAACAGGAAGGAGGTAGGACAATCACTCAGAATCCTGAAACTGCAGAATTCAATGGGATGCCTTCAAGCTCCATTCAATTTGACCATCCCACTTTCATTCTACATCCTGCGGAAATGCCATCAAGCAAGAGGAAATAGTAACAAGAGAATTGCACGAAAAAAACGCTAAACTTAGGAGTTTGAAACATCTATTATGTAATATATTTGATAAAGAATTGCAGTCAAAAAAGCGGTGAGCAATCTGGTGAGCAGGCATGATTTAGTAAAGTTTGATTTTAGATGTAACGAGCGATCATAATTAGGTTTTGGAGAAGATTATCGGCCTGGTAAAAAAGTTCAATCTGCCTGGGGTTTCAGAGAGATAATGTCTTGGCGATTCGGACTCCGGAGGACTCTGTGCATTATCGGAAAATCATTTCGTTCAAGAATGAATTAAGTCAGACAAAGCATTTTATAAAGTCCGTCGCAGTTGCTGGAGTCGGCGGCGCACCAGGAGATCCCGAAGATGAACAACGCGGTTCGCATGCATTGAAAAATGGCGAAGGTACCGAGGGAGTTTACATGATTAACACCACGTACATTGACCATAATTATATGGATGTTCTGGGGATTGACATGAAGCTTGTCAGTCCGAATGACCAAGAGAATTCGATTATTGTGAATGAGGCGCTGGTGTATGCGTTAGGATTGAAAGATCCCTTGTCGCAAACGATCAAGTGGGGTGGCAGAGAACGCTCAGTGATCGGTGTTGTCGGTGACATCCACTCTAAATCACTTTACAATCCGGTGGAACCGAAATTTTTTGTCCCGCATCAGAAGCGAATACTTAACGTTTTTGTCCGGGTTAATGATACGGGCGCGGAGAACATTGCTGAAAATAAACGTGCATGGAGACTTCACTTTCCTGACGAGTCTTTCCGCTACAGTTTTCTTGACGATAGACTACGGAAGCAATACACGCAGGAAAAGGCAGTGACGAATATCCTTACATATTTACCTGTGCTTACTGTCCTGATTTCAACCTTTGGTATGTTCGGGCTATCACTTCCCAGTGCTTACCAACGCAAACGGGAATCAGTATCCGAAAAGTTGTGGGAGCGGAATTCAAAGACATTGCATTGCTCTTTTCGAAAGAATACATGTTGCTCAAAAACCTGGGCACAGATATTTTTGAAACCCTCAAAAGAAGTAAATTGTTGAGGTTCTTCAATTACTGCCATGTAACTGAATACGCTTGAAGAGACAGATTGACTTTTATACCTGAAGACCAATTGACTTAACACTATCATTATGTAAATTCTTATATTAATCTAAGAAGGCATCGATCTCCTTCCTAAACAATTAACGCAGATCGCATTGCTTTTATCTTGATTTATTCATTACGAACTCAATTACACAATACATGCATGCCAATGATAGGCCGTCCTGGTTAAAACTGATGATATATTGTTGTGGGGAGAATTGGCAGAGAAATCCTTATTGATTCATCCTTGCTGCTATTGGGCGAGCAAAATGAGGCAGCTTAAAGACTGCCCCTTAGCAAAGGTAATTTTCCTGTTTCATCATCCGTTCGTGTCTTACAGACTTATTCATAAATCTAATTCATTAGTCAGTTCCTACGCCTAACACTTGCGTAATTTAGTATCAGTAGTTCCCAATTTTTTTTCCGTTAAACCCCTAGGGGCTTGTACAGACCGCTCACCCCTTTCACGCCGAAACGTACGTTCGGCCACTAGTATCTATGGCGCATGCGCGGGTCATTTGTTGCCAAACAGCTCACTTTACCCTAACCGTGTTCCAATTCCAATTGTGTTAGGTACAGAAGTAGGCTAAAGCGCTTCGTTGGGCAATTACGTTCATCCATTAGGAAAGCGGTTGCCTTGTTCGAGTAAAAAAAAAGGTCCATATCAAAATTGCTTTTTCCCATCTAAAAATCTACCTTCGAAATACGTTCCTTGACTCACGACAATCTAATCGATGGGTAGCCCGCTTGGAACACAATTAAGATTTACGGTTTTCACGACATTGTTTGGCATCCTTTATAAGGACTCTTCTTCGATCATGCAGCTTGGCAGGAAAAGAAACGGAGTCTGGCGCACGTCTTTCAGACGTCGACAACTATAGCGGTTAACCGGAATTAGTCATAAAAAGAGACAAAAGTACTCTGAAGGCCGGGAGTAAAAAAGGAACTACAGCAAACATAATGACTAGCTTCACTTGGATTATTATTCGTCCAAGTCCGTCTTCTCGCTCGTTAGGAAGATTGTATTATTTGAACTTCACTTAGAATTTACACACCCATCAAATACGTCGGAGAGGCTCAAATTATGAAACACCTGTTACTTAAAGCATTCATTTTTCTAATCGCAGGTACTTCTTGGGGGCAAAGTAGTTTGTCGCTTTCTGCTGCCATGATTCGAGGTAATGTAAAAGTAAAAGAGAACTGGATACCTGCTACTGGTCCAGGCCGTAAAGCATATCGAACAGGTTCCTCGACAAGTTCCGATATATATATTCACTACTCATTTCGACCGCGAGCGATCATCAAAAACAAAAATATTTGGGTCGACATTGGCTCTGGATACTTCTTTCAAAGATTTGATGTCAAGAGACCCTTCAATTACCGTTCGACAGCAGAGATCATATTCAATACTGACCACTATTCATATTTGTGCTATCATGGAAACGTCGGGTTAACATACAGCAATACCTTCAACTCCAAAAAATATTTCATGACATATAACGTGACCTACAGGATTCTAAAGTCTTTTCAACAGAATTACACTCCGAGGTACAGTACGGGGACCGAGGGATTTATTACGCAGAGAGAGCGTCTTCAAATTAATTTTGGAAACATGATCTCGTTAAGCATTGGCTTAAACAGACGTCTGGGGAACCGATTTTCGATCGGTGCGAATGTTATTGCTCCGGTTTACACGCGATGGAGAAATGATGAGATTTTCAATGACGATCCCGCCACATTTTTTAAACCTAAATTTAGTTTAGGCGCTTCACTTAGCGTTTCATATAACTTCAAAAGCAAAGAGCATCTTAAATCTTAAACCGCAAACCTATGAGATATTTACTGACTACGGCACTCATCTGTTTATTTGCAGGAATTGTAAATGCACAGGTAAAGACGAACTTCAATAACCCGGAACAAATCGGTAGGCGGGGTAAATTCTTGAAGAATTTTCGAGCAGAAAGTCCTTATGTGATTCCTGCCAGGGACATCAAAATTCTTCTGAGGCAGGATTCCTTGGAGCGTTTATCGGGCGAAGCACGGCCCTTCAAGATTGCAGAAGCATTGCCTGTTGATATTGATTTGGTAAAAGTCGCAGAGTGGGTGGAGGAAAGCGGTATGGCTTACGGGAAGTTTACTGTGGTGGCTGCAAGTGCGAAGTCAATTAGCGCTAATTTTGACAAATTCTATCTTCCTGAGGGGACAGAATTATACGCGTATAGCGAAAATGGTGAGATGATTACCGGTCCTATAACCGAAGACGAGAACAATGAGAATAATTTTTGGGGTACGTGGGTGTACAAGGGCAGCAAACTTACTATTGAGGTAAGGACTCCAAGCCGGAGCCGTGATGAACTTCAGCTGCACATTTCAAGTGTGGGTTATGGGTATAAGAACCTTTACCGCACAGAGGTCTCTAATTTCGGCGAATCGTCGTCTTGTAATATTAATGTGCTGTGTGAAATCGGGGACGGATGGGAAAATGAACGGAATTCCGTTTCATTGATACTAAACAGCTGTAGTACGGCACTTTGTAGCGGTGCTCTGGTCAACAATACTTGTAATCTCAACATCCCATATCTTTTGACTGCCGACCACTGCTTTGCTGAAGATGGAAACGTTGCACAGTGGAAATTCACATTTCAAGCATGGAGCGCAACCTGCACTCCTTCACAGAATGCTACCGGCATAACCTTTAACGGCTCCGCTCTCCGGGCTCGATCGGCAGGAACTGACTTCTGTCTACTTCAACTGTCCCAGACGCCTCCAGCAAACTCTAACATTACATACGCCGGCTGGTCGAGAAACACCACAGGAATAACGCAAGGGACAATTATCCATCATCCGGCCGGCGACGTCATGAAGATCTCAAGAGACGATCAAGCTCCAATCTTAGCAACACATGGTGGTGCCGCTACTTGGAAACTCGTTTTGGATCATGGTGCTACAAATGGTGGGAGCTCCGGTTCACCGTACTTTGATCAAAACCATAGGATATTTGCTCAACACAAAGGCATAGATAATCAATTTACGGACGACTGTCTGAACACTGGGAAATTTGGCGGCAGATTTGCCGTTTCCTGGGACGGTCTAGGCACAAATACCACAAGGTTAAGCAACTGGCTTGACCCACTCAATACCGGAGCGATGACTACAAATACTATCAACGTAGCCAACACAATCGCTGATCCAAGAATTGTAACAGTCTCCCCCTCGTCCGCTGTCTGCACGGGGGGTTCTCAGTTTACATTGCACAACGTTCCAACCGGGGCCGTGGTAACATGGACAGCTACACCGGCAAATTTATTCGCTGTTAGTTCGGGTACCGGAGCAATTGCATCTTTGGCAGCAGCGAACAGTAGCACGATGGGTACAGGTACGCTTGCATTTACCGTGAATATCGGGTGTGGCACCCCTGTACAGGCCCAACGAACTGTGTGGGTGGGGAAACCGGATTATAATAATCTAACCCTTACGGTCGACAGTGACGACCTTAGTAATTGTGACTACACATATGCGCATGCCGGCACCAACTATCCAGGGCCATCGATGAGCATCACAGCATATGAATGGCGTATCCCATATTCTTCAGATTGGGATATTTACGAAGAATATGGCGGAATAGCGGATTTCCAGTGGGTTGAAATTGAATACTATGATCAGTATCCACCTTATCAAGAGGCGATTCAGGTCAGGGCATATAACACTTGCGGATGGAGTTACTGGGAAGAATTCTGGGTTGCTGTTGACGATTGTGCATACGCTGCTTTTACATTCGGACCTAATCCCGCGGTGGATGAGTTGACCATATCCAAAAAGGATTCGGGACCTTCGGAAATAGTAATCCACAACTCATCCATGGAACAAGTCTATTCCTTGGCCAGTTCCGACGATATCGTCAAGATACCTGTGAAAGGTTTTCCTGAAGGTGTGTATTACTTACAAGTTGCTACCAAAAAGGGGACTATTCGGGAACGAATTTTGATAAAACGATAGAGTTAGACTTGTAACCGGTAACACCTTGTATGAAGTCCATCCTCCTCGCCGCTAGGAAGGACGATGGGCTTCCTGTGTAAATGGAGAGGCGGCCAAATTTGGGCTTTAAACGCTGAAGGCCCGGAATTTTTTTTGATAGATTTTACCAAGAGCGTTATAGTGGCAAATCATCTCCCAGGTCGGTTTGCGACTTGACAAATTTGTGTCTTTTTTAAGATGGGTCAAGCGAGGCGGTTCAACCGCCTACGAACGGGCTACGATCATGAGGCGATTTTCTTTGCGACCTTTAAACAAAGTCGAGATTATTACAACCGAAGTACGATTACTCGAACTTCGAAACTAACTAAGAACTCCTTACAGCAAAAGCATATATTTGTAATGAATTGCAGTCAAAAAAGCGGTGAGCAAACTGGTGAGCAAGTGTTAGAGCCGCTTCTAAGATATTGAAATACAGTAGGGTAGGTGTTAGATTCATTCCCCTCCTCCTCTGCAAAGCAAACTGAAAGAAAGGCCCCGGTTTCCGGGGCTTTTTGTTTTGTGATAGGCCGAGCTAAACGTCTCGTTTAAGCGAGGAGTGGATAAAACAAAAATGAGCGTAGCGAACTTCTTGAAGGTTGCTTTGACACACCACTTAACGGGATCACGTCTCGTAATCCCTCCTACTCTGCGAGCCCCGATAGCTATCGGGGTCAAACCTTGCCATCGCTGAAGCTTCGGCGGGCGAGGCAGATCTAAAACCTCGAATTCGTAATGGATTCGAGGTTCTTTGTTTCTAAGCCCATCCAAAAAGATTCATTTTTTCTCAATCTGTAGGTGCAGATTCGGTGCAACATGCTTAGCAGCAATTGAGCCACCGAATTAAGAGGCTAATCTTTTGATCTCCAACCAGTTCAGCAATTGGGCATCTTGAGTTTCCCTGCACCTGTCGAGTAGTTTCGTTGCTAAACGGGCTAAATGATTAAATATTACGTATTATGATATGTAATATACTTACATAAGTATTTGATATACAGTATATATAGTATTATTATTACAAATTATAATATGTAATACTATGAAAGTTCAGCAGGCATCAATGAGTCCCCAGGATATCGCAGTTCTTCTGATGATGGGAATCGACAGCAAAACGCAGTGGAGTCAGATGAAACTAGCGGAGCTAGTAAGTTTGAGTCAACCGGAAATCAGCAACTCTCTGGGGCGTTCAAGGTATGCAGGGCTTTTAGATGATTCGGGTAAAAGCGTAAGAAAGAAAGCACTTCTTGAATTCCTTCAATATGGAATCGCATATGCATTTCCGGTAAAGCCAGGACCTGTTGTTCGTGGTATACCAACTGCTCATTCGGCCTCGCCCTTAAATAATTTATTAGTATCAAATGGTGAAGAATATGTCTGGCCGTCAGCAACGGGACAGATGCGCGGTCAGGCGATTTCACCGCTCTATAAAAATGTAGTAAAAGCAGTAAAAGGAAATCATGAGCTGCATGAAATGCTTGCGCTTGTTGATGCAGTTCGTGTTGGAAGAGTGCGCGAGAAAAATCTAGCGATGGAAGAATTAAAGAAAAGACTCAATGCTTAAGAATAAGACCATCAACATGGGCGTGGTGAAAAAGGGTAGCCATGGCTTTGGGAGATCTGAATGATGAAGTTGCCTACGTTGGTGGCGCTACGGTTAGCATTTATGCCGATGATCCAATAGCAGAAGATGTTCGTCCAACAAAAGACGTTGACATCATGCTTCGTATCGCAACATTCGCTGAACTAGCAGCATTACAAGACAAACTTGCATCAAAGAAAATTTACCCAGATCCAGAGGCAAACGTTAATTGTCGTTTTAAATATGACGATGTCCTGATTGATGTGATGTCGACTAAAGAAGTCGGATGGGCTCCCTCTGATCCCTGGTTTGAGGCGGGCTTTAAAAGTCTAATGAAGTACAAATTGGATGACGAAGTGACCTATTGTACGCAGCGATATCGCTTCATGGATACTTCGAGCATACCTGATCCATACTTAAGGAGTGGACAAAGAGTGGAGGGAGAGTGGAGGAAGAGAAGGAACGTGCCGGTGTTTGAGAAATTTTTTAAGGTTTCACGTTGTGGGCACATCAATAGGCAAAGTAACATTACTAACGTTGATGTCCATAATCTGAGCTACCTTTTGTAAACAAGATGAAAGAGAAGTATGGGGTTGAACAGTGGTCTTAATATGGGGTGTGATTGGATGCAAAACGAGAGTAGAGGTATGTTAAAATCACAAAAGGTTCAGAGAGTGCGTGGTTAAGCACATATAGCTGCTTGATGACTTAGCCGTTGATATGTCGATATTGTAAACATATATCTTAAATATGTCGATATTTATTAATAATATAAACATATAAACAGAATACATATAAAAGATCGACATACAAGATTAAATTGGGTTGGAGACATGATGTTAGACAACTGTGCCAATTTCACACACTTATAATAAGTAGCTTAAAGACACCTGTTACATATGTCCTGGACCAAAGTAGAAACTCCTTATAATAGGTTACCTGATCTTCCGCCAAACATAGATCTTGAAAGCCCGGCTATTTTAAAAGCAGCAATTGAAGCTAATCGGTATCTGGCCGAATTGAAAGGTTATTGTCAAACGCTTCCCAATCCTGACCTCCTGTTAAATACAATCGTATTACAGGAAAGCAAAGACAGTTCCGCTATTGAAAATATTGTGACTACACAAGATGAACTCTATCGCGCAATTATTAATCCACTGGAAAGTCAATCGGCAGCTAAAGAGGTTATTAGTTATCGAAAAGCAGTTTATACTGGTTTAAAAACATTGAAAGATAAACCAGTATTTACAGGAAGTCTTGCTGTAACCATCATGCAGCGTGTGAAGAGCACAAATGCCGGGTTTCGCGACCTTACCGGTATTAAACTCGCGAACCCCATTACTCAGAAGATCATTTATACACCTCCAGACCCGGAGCATGTCGCTGATAAGATTGCTGCCTGGGAGAAGTTTATCAATAGTGAAACGGAGGTTGATCCCCTCATCGTAATGGCCTTGATGCACTATCAATTTGAGGCCATTCACCCATTTGCTGATGGAAACGGAAGAACGGGTCGAATTTTGAATGTCTTGTATTTGGTGCATCGAGAGTTGCTTACCCTTCCAGTTTTGTACCATAGCGCCTACATCATTCAGCATAAAGATGATTACTATAGAAAATTAAGACTGGTTACTGAACAGGAAGCATGGCATGATTGGATTCTATTTATGTTACAGGCCGTAAAAGAAACGTCCGTGAAAACGCTAAAGCTGATTAAAGACATAATGAAGCTAAAGGAAGAGACACTTCAAAAAATGAAAGCGAAAGAAATGTCGCAGAAGCTTCCCGCATATGAATTGAACGAACTGATCTTCAGCTTCCCGTATGTCAAGATTAAAACATTGATAGAAAAGAACATTGCCAAACGGCAAACAGCATCGGTTTACCTGCAACAATTAACCGACAAGAAAATATTAAAATCTATAAAATTAGGTCGTGAGGTTTATTACATTAACCATCGCCTTATGAATTTATTATCGGCCACAGTATAAATAGCGACAAACAAAGCACCTATACCCAAGAGGAAGTACCCGGCTACTGCAAATATTACAATTCCTGATGCTTCACCGTTGCGATCTGTGCAAAGTGCTGCCAGTGAAGCGTCACGTTGCTTTCGGTAAAACTCTAATGAATTCAATTGTTCCGAGGTGCGGCTGGCTGTCCACGAAAAGAGCGGGATTTGCGGGCATGCGCGGATGATGCGGCTAGCGCGCGTAGCAAATTCGGTTTTCGTGGCGCACTTTTACTCATACCCGCATCCATGCCGCACTTGCCCTCGTGATGCCTCATACCCACATTCATACACACATGCCTTCGGGTTCTTTGTCACTTTCTGGCGTCTGTCCCGAGTATCGGGAGGCGAACAAAAGAAAGTGAGACTCAAGGGTGATTTGTCATCGCGCTATGATGCTGAACGCGTATAAATTCTCTGAATTCACTTGAAAAATCAAACTGATGTCGTTGCATACTTTTAACCGGGCAGTTAAGAATAATGCAACGCCTGATGCTTCACCGTTGCGATCTGTGCAAAAGTTTCATACTTCACCCTAAAAAGATTTCAAATCTAAAATGCTCCGAACGTAGACTGCGGACGACGTCTTTATCTTTCCCGGAAAAAGATATGGCAAAAGTAATGGGTAACATCCTGGCTCACGGACTTCGTGGCAAGATCGGTGAGCTCCTCGTGTTCCGCGTCATGCGCGGAAAAACATTCGTGAGCATGTCCGCCGGCAAACCCGACAAGAAAAAAGAAACACCACGCCAGCGCCATACGCGCGACACCTTCCGCGAAGCATCACGCCGTGCTAAGATCCTGCTGCTCGACCCGGAGAAAAAAGAATACTACGCTGAACGCGCGAAAGCGTTGAACCTTCCGAATGCGTATACGGCTGCGGTGCGGGAGGGAATGCAGATCTTAAATCGCCGAGATTTGAGGATATAAAACTTACTATAAGGAATTAGGGCCGTTGATATTTTTCGTGATCAGGCTTACTTATCTATTAAGAACAACGATGCAGCACATCCGCCTTGCACATTGTGACGAACAACATCCAAGAAGATGGTAAGCGAATTTCCATTCACAACCTTGGCAAGAACCAATCGGAGACTGCGCGAAAGGAGATTGAGGAAAAGTATGGACTTGTGAAAGCTGGGGCGACAGCAAAGCAAAGTCCTCACATTTGATCTAATTAAAGCGGTATATGGAAAATCCGAGACAAAGAAAACCATTGACAACGTTGTCAGCCAAGTAATGAATCGTTACAAATTTTCATCGTTGACAGAATTTAATGCAGTACTTCAACAATACAATGTGATGGCGGATCGAGGCAGAGAAGGAATGATCATGTTCCAAAAAAAACGATTGCTGTATTCCATGCTCGATGCCAAAGGCAACAAGATTGGTGTGCCGGTAAAAGCAAGTATGCTGCACTCTAAACCCACCCTGAAAAATCTTGAAGCACTTTTTCAACGTGGCGCATCACTAAAACAAAATGAAAGGGAACGACTAACTAAAGTCATTGATTCATTCTTCAACACCACTGCGCGCCATTCTCCACTAAACTTCTGCGAACACCTGAAATCTAATGGTATCAATGCCATGTTCCGGGAAAACAAGGAAGGAAGAATTTACGGACTAACTTTCATCGACAATAAAAGTGGGGCGGTGTTTAATGGTAGTGGTCTTGGAAAAAGATACAGTTGTCAGGCAATAATGAAACGGTTTCAAGCAATATCAAGCCAAAAGGATGTTGAAAAAGAAAAGTTCAAAGTATTATCTCAGACAAACAAAGAGGGTCAGCTTCAATTTCAAGATTGTACTTCGAGCTACGTACAGAACCAACTTTCAAACGAGCTTTTTAGTCTCATGAAGCCCGTTAAGTCGGGTGACGAGCCAATTAATTCCAGGCTAAAGGAGACCAAGAAGAAGAAAAGACGGATTTCATGATAGAATTCGTGCAAAATCTTTTTAAATAAGCCAAATTCCTGATATTTTAGAACTGGGAGCCCATCCGTATGTACCTAAATTTATTAGGTATTGCGGATGGGCTTTCGTTTTCCCTATAGTATTGATTATGTCGATGTTCCATTTTCATCCAATTACCTAAGATAATGATCTTTAAGGACAAGCTTGTTGAACTTGAAAAAGTCTTCAACACCGAGCTAGGACGATTGTTCGATGAAGCACTCAGAAAGCAAACTCATGAGTCTGACCTTCTCCTTTTACATATTAACGGGTCTTATAGAGCAGATACTGAAACATTAAATGCAGCATCAAAGACGAAATTTGATCCTCATGTAATTGGTCCAGGACATGAAGGTCATTCTGAACAGACACATTATAATTTCATTGATAAATATAGACGCACCCATATTGCAAATTTGACTCTTCCTGAATACCTCAAGCTTCATGATTATTCTCCGGAGAAGAAAGAAGAGATCGAAAAGCTGGTCGACATAGAGGAAACTACTATTCAATTGGAAATGCTTATCTACTTGAAATTTTGGGAAGCTGACATGATCATAAAAAAATTCTATCAATTTGTACGGCTGCTTAATGGCGAACATTATGATTGGTATTTTAAAATAAAAGAATCAGCCAGAGACAAAGATGGCACAGGGTCACGTCAAGATCTAATTAGGCTTTTAATCCGAGACCGATTACGAACTATATCATCAATTTTCTACGATTGCATCCAGGAAACGTATAAAACGCAGCTGCGAAATAGCATAGCTCATTCAAATTATTCATTTCTGGGAAGATACATTCATCCCAACAACTATATCAAAGAAGATCCAGCAGCTCAGTTGAAATCAGTGTCATTTGACGAATGGATTAATATTTTTCACAACACTTTAACTTTACACAACCAGTATATCCGACTTGATAACACGATTAATGAATATTATCGGGAGCGAGCTCTGAAAAATAAAAACGAACTTAAAGTACGGGTCACAGACAAGGCTGGGAGACAATATTCACTTAATGTAATCTATCGTAGTGAATGGGATGATTGGCGATATAAACAGCCAGACGAAAAATGACTATGGAGTATTCGTTGACCTCTTGGGCTTTAGCAAGATGGTAGAACCCCACTATAATGACCAGGAGTTGCATTTTCAATACTTTTTTGTATCTTTTTAAGTTTTAGCATTTTTGAAACCTAGCTTTAAAAAAATCAACTCGTGATTGAAGTAAAACCCCAGGTAAAGTCCTCCCAGTCGAAGGCGGCACCGAAAGATAATACCCACGTTCAATCAAAAATAGAGCGTTGTCGCGGTGGCAAGAAATTAAGAGTTTTAGATCTCTTTTCTGGCTGCGGAGGATTATCGTTAGGTTTTCATAAAGCTGGGTTCGAAATTATCGGAGCAATTGAACTTGACCCCGATGCTGCTAATTCCCACGCACTTAATTTCCATTCTGGAAGCGGTGAGTTTGAAGAACATTCCAAGTCCAGAGATATCCAATTAATTGAGCCAAGAGATTTTTTTGAACAAATAGGATTGGAAGGGCATGCTAGTGAACAAATTGATGTAATCATTGGCGGGCCTCCGTGTCAGGCGTTCACTCGTGTTGGCAGGGCCAAGCTGCGTGAAATCAAAAGCGACTCGAATGCATTCCTGAACGATCCAAGAAGTCAGTTGTATAAGCGATATCTTGAATATGTAAAGCAACTCAAACCGTTAGCTATTCTGATGGAGAACGTTCCGGATGTTTTGAATTATGGAGGCGTAAATATCGCAGACCTTGTATGTGAAGACTTGACCTCTCAAGGCTACAAATGCAAGTACACACTTTTGAATACGGTTTACTATGGGGTTCCTCAAATGAGAGAACGAATGTTTTTAATTGCTATTCATCAGGATTTTGAAAGTGAAATTGTTTTCCCGGAGCCGACGCATTACGTAGAACTTCCAACGGGATATCATGGATCGAGGAGTGTCGCTCTCAAACATATTAACCCAGAATCGAACCGTTACTATTTAGAATCACCAATCGCAACGAAAGAACTTAAACCAGCTATTACAGTTAAGGTTGCTCTTTCGGATCTCCCGAAGCTGACTAAACATCTACAAGGTGCACTTAAGAAAAAAACCCAGGACTTATCGGAGGAATTAAGTTATAGATCCAAAAAAGCCAAGAATGACTTTCAGAAATTAATGAGGACATGGTGCAAGCGTACGAATCAATTAAACGTATCGGCTAACGTAATTCGAATGCTTCCTCGTGATTATCCAATCTTTAAAAAAATGAAAGAGGGTGATCAATATCCGGAAGCATTAAAAGTTGCACAAAGACTTCTAAATCAAAAATTAAGAAAGGAAGAGAAGCAAGCAGGAAAAAAAATCGCAAAACAATCAACAAGATATAATCAGTTGTTATCTGAAACTGTTCCTCCTTATGATGTAAGTAAGTTCCCGAATAAGTGGAGGAAAATGGAGGCCAATAAACCAGCAAGAACATTAATGGCCCATTTGGGCAAAGATAGCTATTCGCATATTCATTATGATAGTAAACAAGCGCGTACCATCTCCGTTCGTGAGGCTGCAAGATTGCAGACCTTTCCAGATGGATTTAAGTTCAGCGGCTCAATGAATGCTGCGTTTCGTCAAATTGGAAATGCTGTTCCTCCTTTGATGGCGCAACAGATTGCGAAAGTTTTTAAAACTTTGCTAAAATAAGAGTAGTGAAGAATGAATGTGGATTCAATCAAGAAACTGCAATATTCATATGCAGGACAGAATGACTTTCATCTGTTCCCGGAACTTCTTGTTGACTCTATAGGCCTTATAGCAAAATTCTTCCAGGAACAAAAATCAAATAAGCTCTGCCTTGTATTTCCTTCCAAGGAGCTTGCAGCACAATGGATTTCGATTCCTTTAACATTAGACCTTCTTAAAGAAGAATTTGATCTTCATGGCGATGACATCAATGAAGCGTACAAATTATACAGACCTGGTCAAAGGCTTTTGCTAAACAATGAAGCAATAGTTGAATGGGTTAGAGGTGATAAGAATAATATCACGTTCAAAACAAGGGGAACCCGCAAGAAGAATTATTGGGAGAATACAACTGGTACCGAGATAACAATAACATGTGATCGAATTAACAACCTTCGACCGGCAAACGGAACTCGGAAGGCATTATCATCTCAAGAATTTGTATATAAGAACCTTCTGCCGAAGTCTACGGTAGCAATTGATAAATTGCTCGGAATACGCTCTAATGGAAATTTTCTGTTTCAGAAGAAATCAATTTGCTTGGTAAGTAGATTTAAAACGTACGAAGAGTCAATTGAACAGATCAGACTTAATGGAGCGCTTATTACAGATTACTTCAAACAGGGAAAAATCGGTGATGACGGCAAATTGATCGAAAGTGGACCACTTGTGATAACTAACAATTTTCGAGACCTTGCTCTCTGGCTTGAGAAAAGAAATCCTGTTTCGAAAATCATTATTGACGGCTATAAGGCAATTGGTGAGAAAGGTCTCACAGATTTTTCCGACCTCGACCAAAAATATAATTTACCAACTGTGTTGATTACTGATCTTTCAGAAATTGACACATTTGAGAGTATTGAAAATCACGGTTTTAACTTTTTCTCTTTCACCAGACAGAATATACTTCCCTATTCGCCTTCAAGCAAATCGCCCTTTAAAACATTAGGGTTCAAGCTGTCAAAGTATGCATCATTTAAATTGGAAAATGAGGTTTGCGAACACCGATATCTTGAAGAAGTTGTTAATAAAATTCAACAGATTGAAGAAGACGACTCAGACAGTGTCTTGACCAGCATAAGAATCTCACTAATACAAACTCTAAATCGGATCTCAAGAATTACTTTTTTGTTGAAAGATGATGAATTCAACGAACTTATCGTAAAAATCGGAATAATTGAGAATCTCTTTGAACAACATAAAACATGGCTAGGTGTTTCAGTTCCGCACATTGAGAAGGCTATATCAGGAATGAAACTGGTATTAGAAAATTGGAAGACTTCAATGTCTCCAAAGTGTGTTCAATTACTAGCCTTGATGAGAAAAGAGAAATTCAATTACCTAATCTGTGTGACCGATTCAGAAGTTTTGTCATTAAGGGATTTCCTGGTATCACAAATGCCATCGTATAGTATACCTAAAATAATATCTATAGCAGAAGTCAACGATAATGTACTCAGCGCTGTCCATACAAAGGCTTTACTTACTGGATGGCCCAAGGCCACTAACTTTAACCGAATCCTTTCATCTTTTTTATTCAGCAAACTAACAGTCATTCTATATCAATTCGAATACCGCTATTTTAGCTCGTTGCAACGAAGGAATCTTAGAAGCCTTTCTAACATTAAAAGAAATTTTAACGCTGGAGATACTTCTTACTCGGATCAAACAAAAAGGATTCAATTTGAAGAGATTTTCAAAACCATTGAAGATGCGGAGAATGGTGCGGAAGATGATTTTGACGTAGCGTCTCTTGAGTTAAAAATGGATGACGTTCAATATTCAAAATATTTAGGGCGGCCAAATTCTAATGAGACAGTAAAGGCACGGCGCATAGATTTTGACAATGAGACGTTTCTTTATGCCATCGAGCCGCATAAATTTTTAGTAATTAATGAATTGTTGGATACTAATAAGCGAGACAAGAAGATTCTTTATAAGAAAACTGAATCGTTAAACCCAGGGGATATAATTGTTCTGATTAATACCGAACGGGACATTCTTGTAGAATTAGTTGAGAAGAATACCAAGCCTGAAGAGTTGAAGAAAGTGAAGTATCTGACGGATCTATGGAAGAATCTGCTGAGAGAATACTACAACGGTATCGGTTGTGACTTCAAGAAATTGGTCAGTGATCTGCGAAAGCTTGATTGTTTAAAACATGAGTCGACAATAAAGACTTGGCTACTGGACGATAACCGGATCGGGCCTGATGATGACCTGGATCTGATTAGTATAGCGCTCTTAACAAATTCGGAGTTCTTAAATGATAATATTTCAAATGTAAGGAAAGCAATTGATCAGATGATTAGTTGGCGATTTCAGGCGTCCGATCACGTTCGCGAAAAAATTACTAGTCGTCTCGTTGAATTTGCAGATGATTCCATTGTCAATACATCCGTGGAAATCCAAGATCTTGGGACAACGAGAATATTAAGAATTAGTAATATAGCCAGGCATTCTCAGGACATTGACAGAAGATTCTTAAATAAAGTTCTTGAAAAGGAAGATTAGTATGGCGCGGATGTTACCCCCCTATGTTGATAGAGCTTGCAAAAGTTCAGCTGAAAAAAAGTTGTTCGAGTTTTTCAGGAGAAATGAATTCTCTAAAGACTGGATTATTCTGCATTCCCTCAACCTTTCTCAACACACAAAAAGACTTTATGGAGAGATTGATTTTTTGATATTAATTCCAAATGCTGGAATCTTTGTTATGGAGGTTAAAGGAGGTGATGTAAGATGCAGAGATGGTGAGTGGCATTTTATCGACAGATTTGGAAACATTAATAAGAATAAAAGTCCATTTAATCAGGCCCGCGATGCAATGTTTTCGCTGCATTCAGCAATCGAAAAAGAGTTTGGAAAGGGGCACAGGTTTACAAAGCTACTTTTCGGTTTCTTTTGCGCATTCCCAGATATATCTTTTGATAAGCATAGTGTTGAATACGAGAGTTGGCAAATTTTTGATAAGAACACCACAGAAGGAAAGGTAGAACACTTCTTCCGAGATTTAGTGCAAAATACAATCAAAAAACATAGAGGCCAGAAATGGTTTTCTGAACGTTGGTCACTGCCAACTGCCGAAGACTTGAACCAATTATGCGACTTTCTTCGCGGTGATTTCGAGAGAATCAGGACTATAAAAGAGAGGCTAGCTGAATTTGATAAAGAAGTTAAAAGATACACCGAAGAACAGTTTCAAATTCTGGACTCGATACAACTGAACAATAGATGCTTGATTCAAGGCAGTGCTGGAACCGGAAAAACAATGATTGCTATTGAGTCGGCAGTTCGAGCTGCTGCGCAAGGTCAGACGGTTTTTTTAACCTGCTTTAACCGGCTAATTGGGGAGTGGATGAAAAGACAAACGGCGGATTGGAAAGACCGCATTACCGTATCAAGCCTCCATAGCTACTTATTAGAAGTTTCAAAAGGATTTGATCACTCTGTCAGTGTAGCGGAAAAGCAAGATTTCTTTTCCAAGTATTTGCCTGAGCTGTTGACAGACATCTATCGAAAAGGCATAAGTGAGAAATTTGATAGAATTATTATTGATGAGGGTCAGGACTTAATAAGAGAGGAATATTTAAATCTTTTTGATTCAATGCTTAAAAACGGAATGAGTGATGGCAATTGGGAAATATATGGTGATTTCGAAAGGCAAGCAATTTACGCTCAAATGTCCAAGCAAGATATGTTTTCATTGCTTAAAAGTGTCGGACAGTGTTCTAATTTTTTGCTCCGGAAAAATTGTAGAAACACAAAACAGATTGGAGAAGAAACATCCCTTATCTGTGGTTTTGAGAAACCTCCTTTTCTACTTGAGCATCTTGAAGGCATTGCAGTTGAGTACATCTTTTATAAAGACAAAGGTCATCAAGGGGAACTTATTGGCAAACAATTGAAGAAGTTTGCGGACAATGGCCTTCCATTAAATGAGTTTATGATCATCTCTTCCTCCAAATTTGAAAATTCTTGTTCATGTGCTATTACCGACTTTACAATTCGGGAAATTAAGTACAACAGCGACATCTCTGTGTCTCAAAATTTTTGCGGGTTCTCAACTATTCATTCCTATAAGGGAATGGAAAGCAATTATATCTTAATCACTGATGTGGAAGATTTGTTAACGGACACAGCAAAGTCTCTACTGTATATAGGCATGAGTCGAGCAAGGTATGGATTGACTCTTTTTATCTCAGAGTCAGTGAGAGAAGTTTATAGAAATATACTTAGGAATAAACTTAACTAAAATGCGGCAGGACATTCTTAATTACATCAAACGTGAATTAATTGGACCTGATCCGGTTAAGCCTCATATTCAATCAAACGGAGAAGAGATCTTAATCAATGAACCACCAAGGCTTCGATACGGTGCTGGGGTATTGTTTCCCAAAGAAGCAACTTTTGATAAAGCGGAGCAAACTACTGGCGATGAAGGTGACGTTCTCGACAATTTGGAGAGCGAGAAAACGAAGGAGGAGGATCCCGTAAATGCAGGAGAAAATAAAACGCCGGTAGATATGGGAGAAGATTTCGAGGAAGAGATAGGATTAGCTAATTCGTTTCTACCATCAGCTGTAGGCTTTAGCTGTATAGTTCGAGTTCCACAAGAGGGATTTCACTTCAAAGTAAATGCTGCAATCTACGAGATTCATGAATACTCCTATGAAAAGGAAGATGGTACTCTTGTAATGAGGAAGGCTTATTTCCGAATCCCATTAGATCAGGAGCTTGAATTGAAAAAGGAAGAGGTACCATTGACTCCGAATACTTCAGTGGATAAATTCCTTAAGAATAAGGACGGAAAAAAAATAAATCTAAAACTAAATGTCCGAAATAGAACTAGAGATAGAGACGCGAGGGCAGGATTGAATCTACTTACTTTTACCCTTATAAATACAAATATCGGCGACAAGGGAAACATTAAGAACGAAGATTGCTTTTTCCAGGTATCGTTCTCTGTTACAAGTACTGAAAAGGCTTTTCTTCCCTATAAGCGACAGCCTTCTAAGGCTGATACTCATGATGAAGAATCAAATCTCCTGCTTTTTAGAAATAAAAAGACTTTTGCAGTAGGTCATGGCTGCTCACCGTCCTGGGAAGATAATGATGAGAGTTCTACGAATTCAATAACTACTGAAGCAATTCCTGTTTATGAAATTAAACCAATCGTGCCTAATGAATTAAGTGATGTAGAACTAAAAATGTTTCAACTGAGTGATCTATCTAACTCGGATTCGATTCAAAATCTGGTAAAGCTGTACGAGGAATATGAGCGGTGGATCAACGAGCAAAAGCTTATTGCTGAAAGAGAACTACAAGGACAATTATTGGAAACTGCGAGCAGACACATTGCCAATTGCCGCTCATGTTTGGATCGAATTAAGGATGGTGTCGAGCTATTGAAAACAGATAAGAAAGTAATGCGGTCTTTCAAATTAATGAATCGCGCAATGCTTCCTCAACAACTTCACTACAGCATCGACACAAGACACTGGACGATTGAGAAGGGGAACATAACAGGATTAAGACATGAAGACTTACCTGACGTTTATAATAGTGCCACCTGGAAGCCAGGTCTCGGTTCTTGGCGCCCGTTCCAATTGGCGTTTATTCTTATGAACTTGCGAGGGATGTTAGCCGCCGATCACGAGGACAGACAAATCGTAGACTTGATTTGGTTTCCAACAGGGGGCGGAAAAACCGAAGCTTATTTAGGTTTATCTGCGTTTACAATTTTCTTGAAACGTCTGAAAAATAGAGATGATTCAGGAACAACCGTATTAATGAGATATACGCTTCGCCTTCTCACAGCTCAACAATTTCAAAGAGCTGCATCATTAATATGCGCATGCGATAAAATCAGGAACGAAAACGAAGATGAGCTGGGAGGTGACAGGATTACCATTGGCTTGTGGGTAGGGGAACTAACTCCAAACAGACGAGAGGATGCTCGCAATGCTTTCAAACTACTTGAGCAGGGACGTGAAGAGGAAAACCCATTTATTGTTTTGAAGTGCCCATGGTGCGGCGCCCAAATGGGTTATTTAAGGGATGCAAAATCAAACAAGGTAAAAGGCTATAAAAGGCGAAAGGTGGGTACGAAAGAAACAATCATTTATCAATGCGATAATCCACAGTGCGAATTTTCAGCAACTAATTTCAATTTGCCTCTTTTGGTAATTGACGATGATATATATGATTTTCCTCCAACACTTCTTATAGGCACCGTAGACAAGTTTGCAATGCTCACGTGGCGGCCAGAAGCCCGATCATTATTTGGTTTCAGACCGCATGAAAGGTTAACTCCTCCGGAATTGATAATTCAAGATGAACTCCATCTAATATCTGGGCCGCTTGGATCGATGGTTGGTTTATATGAAACAATGATTGAAGAACTTTGCACTGCTAATAATACGAAGCCAAAAATCATTGCCTCTTCTGCGACTATTAGTAGGGCTAGGGAGCAAATTAATTCTCTTTACGGACGCGGCACCGAACGAGTAAATATTTTTCCACCACAATGCCTAAATGCCGGGGATTCCTTTTTCGCATTTGAGGACAGAAAGAGTAATGGAAGAATTTATGCTGGCATCTTTGCTTCTGCGTTGCCTTCTCACGCAACAGCGCAGGTAAGAGTTATATCAGCATTGTTGCAATCTGTGAAGTCAATAAGTGTGGCGGATGAAAAGCATCGAGACCCTTATTGGACAGCTTTGACGTACTTCAACAGTATTCGTGAATTGGGCCATGCAGCAACTCTTATAAGGGCTGACATACGTGAATACATGAATTCAATTTGGATAAGAAAATCGATCAAAGGTGACGAACGAAGATTTATCAATAAAGACATTGAGCTAACAAGCAGGATAAACAGCAACGATATACCGGAGTACCTGGAACAATTGCTAAAATCGTGGACAGGCGATAAATCGGAGTATCCAGTAGATGTTTGCCTTGCTACAAACATGGTATCAGTTGGCGTTGATATTCCCAGACTAGGGCTGATGACCGTTATTGGGCAACCAAAAACAACATCCGAGTACATCCAAGCTACCAGCCGCGTGGGCCGTTCAAGAAAGGGCCCAGGTATTGTTTTTACAATTTACAACTGCTCAAAACCACGGGATCGTTCGCATTTTGAGCATTTTCAGGAATACCATTCAAAAATTTATAGTAAAGTAGAACCAACAAGTGTAACACCATTCTCGGCGCCAGCAAGAGAACGAGCCCTTCACGCAGTTCTCATAGGGTTAATTCGCCTTTATTCCGTTGACCACAGTAGCGAAAGACCAAGGCCGTTTCCGGCCGAAGAAGTCATCCAAAGAGTTACTGAGTTGATCCATAACAGAGTTAATCTAATAGACGGTGAAGAATACGAAAAAACTTTAAGTCTAATTGAGGAGAAACTTGAGTATTGGAAAGCCGAATTACCGATTGTCTATGGGAAGCCATTTGGTCAAATCACAGACATACCATTGATGTATGCGGCTGGTACAAATCCGTCAGAAGAGATAAAAGCAAGAGCATGGTCAACTCCTACCTCGATGCGGAATGTGGATTCAACATGTGACGCTTATATTATTCCAGCCCAATATTTAAACATTGACAACAACTAGTTATGTCTGCAAAAAGACCTGTAAGACGTTCACAATTGATTTCTCCATGGGGAATTGGTCAAATGATAAATTTTCCAAAGGACGAATCGCTAATGGTGGTTGGGCTTGACATGTGGGAGGAAAAGTTCAGGACAATTTCCGAGTTGGATGAATTTAAGATTGCAGAAGAGAGACTTGCAAAACGTCTCGGAGTTAAAGATTTTCGATTGCCTCCGGACTTTAGAGATCCTGGGCCGGGTGTTATGAATCCTTCGATAAGAGTTCCATTCATAAGGTTTCCTCGGTGGCACTATTGTACAAGGTGTGGACATATGGAGAAGGTGTCGATATATGATTCCCTCAAACCTACTTGTTCTGGAATTTCATTTGATTCGGGAAGATCGTGTTCCGAAATTCCTGAGAAAAAAAGACAGAGGCTTATACCAGTACGCTTTATAGCTATCTGTCCTCACGGTCACATCGAAGATTTTCCGTTCATGCAATGGGTGCATGGCTTCTATCCGGAAGGAAAACACGATCTACGTTTGAGAGCTGGTCGTAGCTCCGGCTCATTGTCGGGCATAGAGATAACGTGTAGCTGTGGCGCACATAAAACAATGACAGGGGCCTTCAACGAAAAGTCACTAACAAAAATAAATATAACGTGTTCAGGTGGACGCCCATGGTTGGGAGAGGAAGCAGATAGAAGTAACGTGACACACTGTGGAGAACATTTAATTGTAGTACAAAAAGGTGCATCAAACGTTTATTACTCCAATGTTGCAAGTTCTATTTATCTACCTCAGTGGGAAAAATCTGTTGATAGAAGATTGGTTGAGGTTTTAGAAAAAAACTGGAATTTTCTATCTGCCGGCATGGAAGGTGGGAATTTTCAACGAATGCGATTTGAACTAGTTGCAGAAAGGAATTTTCCTGAAGATAAAAAAGAGTTCTTTACGGACAAGTTACTTGAGGCTGCCAACAATAGATTAGTCGGGAATAACAATAATGTCGGAGATTCTGAAGAAGTGTATAGGAAAATGGAGTATGACGCAATTCTTGCAGAGGCTGGCGGTGAGAATCAGGATTTCTTTGTGACTAAAAATAGTGTAAGTCTCTATGATGATTCGGAAAGCGGTTCCGCGATTACGGCTGGATTGACAAGTGTGGGTTTAATTCATAAGCTGCGTGAGACACGAGCTTTTATTGGTTTTTCACGCGGACTTTCATTTGATGGAAAATCATTGGAAGAAAAGAGAGATTTTATAAGGCTGGGTAAGAACATAAACTGGCTTCCTGCAATAGTTGTACGTGGAGAAGGTGTATTCTTTGAGTTTAATGCGATACGTGTTAAAGAATGGGCATCCAGGGAGAAAGTAATTAAGCGAGCAAAACAGCTCTCTCAGAATTTTAATGCCCCTCGACAACAAAAAGGTTTACCCCCCAGAATTATAAGTCCAGAATTTATTCTGATTCACACTTTTGCGCACTTGATTATTAATCAGTTCAGCTATGAATGCGGTTACGGAAGTTCGTCACTGCGTGAACGGATTTATTGTAATCTCGAAAATCCTAATGAAAGTATGAAGGGAGTTCTAGTCTATACAGCTTCTGGTGATTCGGAAGGATCATTAGGCGGACTTGTACGACAAGGAAAACCGGGAAATCTTGAAAGAATTGTTTTCAATGCAATTGAGAATGCAAGATGGTGTTCAAGTGACCCGATTTGCATTGATACTAAGGGACAAGGACCGAACTCATGTAACCTTGCTGCCTGTCACAATTGTGCATTGTTGCCTGAAACTTGTTGCGAAGAATCAAATATGCTGTTGGATCGAGCGCTGGTAATAGGTGAATTAGATGCGCCAGATGTGGGATTCTTCAATTTTTCCTAGGACTCTTTCAAACCAGACAAAAATAATTTCCACCTTATCTCCAATGCCTCTCTTGATGGTGATAGACCGCTAAGTGGAAGAAGAATTGTTTTACCCTCAAGGGAGAAATACTCGGAATTTTTTAATGAAGGATGAATATGCACTTTCAGATTATCAGGATGTATACCAATCATGTTGCAATCAAACAATGCATGCAAATCGCTGCGAAGTAGCAGGCCATTAGCCGGATGATTATCCTTTTTTCCTCTATAAGGATTAACATGTCCCGCTTCAATCGCTTGTGAAATTCTACAGCCCGTGATCATGCACTTTATTCCATAATATTTAATAAGGGTTTCGCGAAACCTTTGCTGACCTTCACGGGAAAGCTTTCTCGTAATCTGACTGATTCGGGCGTCCAAATCCGAGGGAAGGTAGTCAGGCATTTCCAGAAAGCTTAGATCAAGAGTTTTTGTTTCAAACTCCACGGCTACGTTATCACGTACCAATTTATCGAGTACCAAAGGGAATTCTTTCCGGAAGAACTCAATTCTTACCGGTTGAATGGAGTAGTAAAAATTGCGCTTAACGTAGTAGTCATTGAGTAAGCTGACGGAAGACTTGGGGTTGCAAGGTATATAATTTCCCTTATATGCAGCACTGAACTGAGTGACGACAACTTCTTCCCGGATTGGATCATCAAATTCATGCTTATTGCGGCACTTGAATGTTGGTGAAACGTTCTTACGTTCGTAATGCTCCTGAGTATTACATACTGGACATCTAAATCTCAGTTTAGAAATATTTGGTTTGATTTCTATTTTCTCTATTCGTCCAAATCCCTCGATGTATTTTTTGCCAGCTACAATAATTATGTCACCTTCCGATATCTTGTCATGATTTTTTACGGTTGTATCATAAATATAATTCGCACCTACAACATCATCGTATCCTTCGTTGCCACCGAAAGCACTCTCGTCTCCTTTTGACTTCAGTATCCAGGCATAGTTCCCAATACTCATAATGACGTATTAGGTGAAGATAATCTTTTCAGTAGCTGTTTCATGGTATCTGCTATCTTTTGTGGTTTCAAATCACACTCCCAGATTTCAATAACCTGCCATCCACGACTGGTTAGCTCCTCTATATTTTTTCCATCCGTCATTTTCGTTCGTTCAATTTTACTTTTCCACCAGCCCTGTTTGGTTGATGGAATTTTAAAGTACTTACACTTTTCATGACCATGCCAAAAACATCCGTGAACAAAAATTGCCACTTTAATTCGGCTTATCACAATGTCAGGTCGGCCCGGTAATAACTTCACATGAAGCCTATATCGAAAGCCATTTTTAAAAAGTGCTTTTCGTATTAAAAGCTCTGGCTTGGTGTTCTTTCCTTTGATCTGGCTCATATTATATGAGCGGGTCGCCTTATCATGTACGTCTGCCATTTGATATGTGGAAGTCTTGAAGTTACGAATTGTAAATGTCAAAGCGGGTTGCCATACTATAACAAAATGTCCGTTTGTTTTTTGTGTTTTCCTTGGGAATATATTCGGGAGAACTTTCACTTATTTCGTAACTTACTCCCACATTACGAATTGAACTAAATGAATCTATTTGTATAGCCTGCGCTGAAGCTTCGGCTATCGCGGAAAGCCGTCTTCGTTGAAAAAACAACTTCGGATGGACATTGATCCGCCTTCGATAACACTACGGCGGACACGGTATCCAACGAACAGGCTAAGGGTTTCCCGATAGTCATCGGGGCAGGCAGACTCCCTCCTCGTCTACGAAAACATCTCTCGGTTGGAAATTTTTAGAATGATTTCCCGAACTACGATCCACTGGAGTCTAGCCGGACTATGCAAGGTGTTTGTTTGCAATAAACCTCACCGGACTACGTGCAGTATTCCTTTGATCTGGCGCTCGCGGTTTTCGCAAGCAGCAAAATAATTCAACGCCCAAAAATATATTCCAGATGAACCTTCTCCCGGCCACCGTTCGGAGTTTTCGTTGGCCACAAATACTACACTGCCGTATCGGTTGATGATAAAGAGTGAATATTTATCAAAGCCTTCCTTGTATATGGTGAAGTGATCGTTATAACCATCGCCGTTAGGAGTAATAATATTGGGCACAAAGATGGTGTCAGCAGGGATCCGTTTTGCAGTCATGACGTGGCTTAGAAAAGAGCATCCATGATTTTCGACAAGGAGCTGATAGCTTCCGCTTGCGCCGATCTCTGTATTAAAGTTATCATAGGACGTCTTTACTGTCTCAGCGTCGTGCGCGCTTGTTAACGAAATCCAATTGTAGGTTGCCTCCGGAATGGATTGTGCTTCGACCTGGACGGGAGCATTGTGACAAAAAGAAATTGAATCAAAAATTGGCTGTATGTCAACTTCAAGTGTAGAAGGAATCAGGTGATAAACTGTTTCACGACTGCAAAGACCATCAAACGCAGTTACTTTATAGTAACCAAGGGTGGTTGCTGAATACGCGTGGTCATTATCCGATAATTCTGTAAAGTCGTTTTCATTTTGCGCAAAGTGCCATTGATAGGTGACGTTACTTAAGTCAGTTGCCGTAAGTGTAGTCTGGCCAGTATAGCAAAACGCTTCTTCGCCGGTCGCGCTTATTTCCAATGTGGAAATTCCTTTAACAGTTGCGGTTAGTGTATCCCGATAAATGCAACCTGGCGTTGCTAAAACCGAAAATATGAGCTCATGCTCACCTCTTCCTGCGATCGATGGCGAGAAGGAGGTGATGTCCGTCAACCCAGGACCCGACCACGTGCCAGCAGAATAATTTCCGATCAGTGTTCGTACTTGATCGCTCATGCAAACCGCGAAATCCTCGCCTGCGTCTGGATATAAATTTCCCACCCAGACGGTGTCGGCAATCGTTGAGCATTGATTGGACAGATTGGCCCGATAAAAGCCTTCATTATTTACAGTCAACTCATGAAGAAGGGCGTTGGTAATGGCGGTAAAATTGATTCCATCGGTACTGTAATCCCATGTATGCTCACTGTGCTCACGAACAGGCGCCGTTAATTTTTTTTCTGGCGACCCGCAGAAAAATAGAGAGTCAGCAGACGACAAATTAAAGGGGGCAAGAACTTCACGAACATCAATCAGCAACGTGTTCGACGCATCGCAATCATCTACTTTATACCTTACCCTATGAATGCCCTTACCCGCAAACGCAGGGTCGAAAATTCCGGTCGACGGATTCTGAAATCCATTACCAGTCCAGGTTCCACCAGAAGGAAATGCGGCTAACTGTATCGGGGGTTCATTGTCGCAGACTGGCGACTGACCAGGGAAGACAAATGGATATTCGGTATACACATACACCGACCCCGCATCTACACTGTTTTGATTATCGTCGGCAATGGCACCGACCATTAGATAGCCATACACGCCAACAACCGATGACCCAAAATAATCCGATACCGGATTTCCTGCTTCATCACCTTCAATGATTTTATCGGGCTGTTTCGCACTCCATCCGGCGTCTGGCATTTGATAAAAGTAAACGCGCCCTGATCCTGCGCTCTCACCTGAATTTGTCGTGATGTAGTTCTGCGGTGATCCTACTGCGATGTATCGATCTTCAATGTAAACCGATAATCCCATGCATGCATAATTTTGTTGATCAGCAACGGTGAGTCTTGCTTTTTCCTTGATGGAGCCCGTCCATCCGCCTTCAGGTTTTTCATAGACGTAAGCTGCACCTTTAAAGTAATCTCCGGTATATTCCATACCTCCTTCTTTGAACCACGCCGGAGCGCCCACAACGATTTTACTGCCATCGTCAGTCATGTCGATACTATACCCAAATCCGACACCATAGGTAACATCCGAAGGAGATAGAATCGCGGATTCTGTTCCGCTAACCCATCCGGCGCCATTCTTCTGATAAAGAAGCAAGACGTTTTTTTCGCCAAACCAAAATCGTAACGGACCTCCGCCAATGGCGATCAGGTTGCCTTTTATTTTGAGTGCATGGCCGAAATCATAGAAGTCATCAGTTGCAGGCGTGAGTTTTGCTTCTAAGGCTGGATTTCCTGCCGACAGATTGTATACATACACCTCACCGGTATTCGGACGCGAGAAGCGATCATATCGTGCCACAACCAGTGTTGGATAGTCTATGTCTACAGTGACACCAAAGTTGTCGTCTTCGCGGTCGGCGTCAGTGAAGTCAGGTTTGTTTTCGCTTCGCACAAGCTTATGCGTCTCTTGCATATTCGTCCACCCTGAAGCAGGACGTTCAAAAATATAAACTGCTCCGAGGTTGTGGTCGACAATTTTGCCTGCATCGTCACGGTAGTGCTTGTTTACAGAACCGACAACAATAAAATTTTTGCTGATTGCCAGGCTGCCTCCGAAAAAATCGTCCGGTTCTCCATCTGACGGAGACAGAACAGCAATTCTTTCCCAGTGAAGATCAATAAGCTGATAGACATAGACTGCACCTGCGCCTTTACCCGCGTAATTGTCCCTTGGTGCCCCCACTATTGCGATGTCTCCATCAATATCGATCTGATCACCGAATAGAAAATCAGTTGCCGTCGTCGGCATATACACAAACTTTGAATTTTCGAAATGCGTACCGGTGGTCCAGCCAGCAGAGGGTACCGTAAATTCATATACTGCAGGGTCCGCCGGAAGAATCAGATGTTCGCGGTCTATCGTTACACCCCCGGGTGCTCCCACCATTACTCGCCCATCACGCGCGATCAGTTCACGGCCGAAGTTCATTTGACTATGACAACCCGTACACCTAAGTGAAGCAACTGGTTCGAGGGACTCCCACTCACCAGAAGACCCAGGTGCCGCAACGTTAATAGCGTTTACCGCCGTGAAGTAAAGATATGGCTCATCGAACGACATCGTCTGATGGGAAGGGGCTGTGTATTGGTAAACAAAATCCTGGATCTTATCCGTCCAGCCAGACAAAGGTTTTTTATAAACCCGAATCTGGCCATAAATTTCACTTTCACTTTCGTAAAAACCATTGGTAATAAAGACAGTCGAACGTAATTCGTCAATAGCAACAGCGTTACCCAGTGGCCATGTTGCTCCGCGGCTTTCGTCGTGCGTCAGTTCTGCAGTAGGAAGGGCATCCGACCATGAGGTCATGTCTGCTTTTTCAAAGAGGTAAGTTGAGCCAGAGGTAGTAAAGCTTGGTTCCGTCTCTTCAGACGCAATAACCACAGCCAGATTCTTCTTGAGCGCAACTGTGCTTCCGAATGATGAATTTAAAGTGTGCGAGGTTGAGAGTCGTGCAACCTCCAAAAAAGCGTTACCCTGAAGTTCGAAAACGTAAGCTGCGCCAACATTTTTTCCGTCATCGTTAAGTGAATAAGGTGCTCCCGCTAGAATGGTATTTTCGT
>Ga0196965_1000339_pt1 | contig 30884 bp, 17 predicted proteins | sample S1_20metaG_FD_148668 | JGI IMG/M metagenome (GOLD analysis project Ga0196965, IMG submission 148668) | Soil microbial communities from Anza Borrego desert, Southern California, United States - S1_20 | ecosystem: Environmental > Terrestrial > Soil > Desert | place: USA: California | collected...
ATAGCCAAAGCGGTTATTCTCACCAAAGCGTGAGGATCCATCTCGCCGAATTATTGCTGAGATCAAATAGCGTGTATCATAGTTATATTCCGCTCTGGCAAAGAATGACTGCAGGCGGTCTCTATCCTGCCAGGTTACAGAATGGTTTAATATTGGATCGTTCGCCAGGTTATTCGTAATGTCTGCAAATTCCCACGAGTTATAAGGTACGCCATAACCAGTGGCTGTTTGACCCTCACCACGATTGCCAAAAATGGAGGCACCAAAGGTACCCTTCACCTTATGTACATCACCAAAAGTCTGATTATAGTTTAAAAAGGCTTCAAAGCTGTAGTTAAAATAAGAAGTTCTGCTTTCAGCTACACTTGCAGGTACAGGGATAATTGCACCGGCTATTTCCCGGGTTGGAGGATCAAGGTTTTCATTAGCTGCAGTGTTTTGCGCCTTACCTGTACCGTACCATACCAAGGGAGAAAAATCTTTGTGATCAACAATCGCATAATTATATCCGGCACGTCCGGTCACTTCGAAATTGTCGTTAATGGTATACACCAATTCCTGTTTACCTACAATTTTATTTACATTATCATAGTTATAGGTATTATCGATTTGCGCTAGCGGATTAATAATATCGTTAAATTCCATGAGGTATGTATATCGGCCATCCGTCTTTACCGGCGCCACAGGAGAAGCATTGATCGTGTTATATAAAACTGATCCCAGTCCGTTTTCACTTAAAGTTTTTCTGTATTCATTTGTATATAACAACACATTCTGTAGTGTCACTTTATTTCCAATATCTGTGGTAAGGTTCAACCGCGCATTGTACCGTCTGTAGCGTGCTTTACTGCCACCGATAATCCCATTCTGGTCAAGATATGAGCCTCCTATAGAATAAGTGCTTTTTTCCGATCCGCCAGAAATATTCACGTTATAATTTTGAATGGGAGCTTGCTGGAAGATTTCCCCCTGCCAATCTGTACCTTTTCCCATGTTTACATTGTTGTAAGGATGGGCAAGCCCACCAGCACCGTAGGTTTCGTTTTTTAGAATGGCGAATTCCCGCGCATTGAGAAGATCCAATTTTTTTGCAGTTTCCTGAACTCCATAGTACCCACTGAATTGAATAGCAGTTTTGGTATTACGTCTTCCTTGTTTAGTTGTAACAAGGATAACACCATTTGCAGCACGAACACCGTATATGGCTGCCGTTGCATCCTTCAAAACACTTATGGATTCTATATCCGCAGGATTTAAAGCATTCAATCCCTCTGTGCTATAAACAATTCCATCTACAACAACCAAAGGATTGTTATCCCCATTAGTGGTCAGACCCCGAATCCTGATATTCATACCACCACCCGGAGAACCAGAAGATGATGAAATCTGTACCCCAGCAAGTTGCCCCTGCAACGCTTGGTCAATACGCGTTGGATTGAGTGCCATAAGCTCATCGCCATCAACAGACGCTACTGCGCCCGTAACCTCTTTCTTCGTTGAGGTTCCATAACCCACCACTACAATTTCTTCCAGGATTTGGTTATCATCTTCGAGGGCAACATCTATTACGCTCCTGTTTCCAATGGCTTCTTCTTTTGTCGTGTAGCCAATAAAAGAAAACACCAGGATATCTGATTCTGAAGGAACAACCAGTTGGTAACTCCCCGATACATCAGTGGTCGTCCCTGTCGTGGTTCCCTTTACCAGGATACTGACTCCTGGAAGGGCTGATCCATCCGGAAGGGAGACCTTACCCGTAATGGATTTTTGTGAGTATGCTGCTCCGCACATGATTATGCTGAGTAACATCGATAGTAAGAGTTTCTGCATACGTTGTTTGTTTGAGTTAGGTCGAAAACGTTACCAAAAGTCCGGTTATCGTTACCCTAAGCCAAAAAAACAGGTACAACAATACTACATCAGCGCGGTTTTTTGACTACAACATTTTTACATCACACAACACCCACACTTCGATTCTAACGAAATTTACGGGTTTTATATTTTTCGAAATCAAACATCGCAATACAACATTCAAAATTCTGATCAAGGCTTAACGCTCAAAAATGGAGTTTCATAATCGGTTGGTTTTTAGAAATTTATTGGGAAGAAAGGCTCCTCATTCCGCCTGACGCATAGAACGCCCAATCTGAAGAATCGAATTAAAAGGAATAACGATTCACGAGGAAGCCAAAACTTCAAACGTAATCACGTAACGTAGGAGCCACCTAACGTGGGACTCGTAGCTTTCGGAATCTTTTTTTTATTTGTTGATGGTAGCCAAAACCGGAGCTCCTTGCACGGGTGTCAACATCGCATCAAGCGGAAGCGAAAATAAAAATACTGATCCCTTTCCGGGTTCGCTTTCGACCCAGATGCGCCCGCCGTTTTTTTCGACAAACTCTTTACAAAGAATTAACCCGAGCCCAGTTCCTTTCTCATCCGCTGTGCCTTTCGTAGTGTGTTTAGTGTCGATACGAAACAACTTCGAAAGAATTTCAGGTTTCATGCCGATACCATTATCCGCAATGGAAACAATTACCTCACCGGCTTGCCTTTTTAATCCGAAAGTAATGCATCCACCTTCAGGTGTAAATTTTATGGCGTTGGAAATAAGATTTCGCACAACGGTATTGATGGATTGTTTATGCGCAGAAACCGATAAACTCTCTTCTGCTTTGTTCACAAGGGTAATCTGCTTGTTGTGAGCCTGCGCTTCTAACAAGGATTTGTTTTCTCCTAACAGTATCGCAAGGTCAAAAACTTCTGGCTTGAATTCAATATTACCCGTTTGAGAACGCGACCATTCCAATAGATTCTCCAACAACTGAAATAAATTCTTCAGCGACTTATCAAAATCCCTCGCCAGCATCTGAACCTCTTCTTTGCTCAGGCTCTCATAATAATTAATAAGAAGGTTTGAAAACGAAGTGAGTGAATTGAGCGGTCCTTTGAGATCGTGACTGATGATCGAGAAGAACTTGTCTTTTGTTGCATTTAGTTCCTGTAGTTCTATGTTCTGCTTATTCACCTTGTTGTGCGCAGCCTCCAAAATTTTGTTTGAACGCTTCTTCTGTACATATTGGTTAATGATGAGGGCAACCACAATGAGTGCGAGTGCAATAACAAGGACTAAAAAATTCCGGACTTTCTTTGCGAATGCCAACTGTTGTTCACGTTGCTTTCTCACCGTCTCAAGTTCGTCAATTTTAGTTTGTTTCTTACCGACCTCGTACCTGTTCTGGCTTGCAAATACCTGCCGGTCATTTCGCTCGCCCTGGCTCATCTCATTGATGGCGACGTAATCATCTTTATACTTCAAAGCCGTTTCAAAATCACCGATAGCCTTGTAGCACTGCGCCAGAAAATCATAACTTATGCTTCGTTGGTCAGCGAGTTGCTCCTCGTGCGCTGGCGCGAGTGCCGCTTGGAAATGTATGATGGCACTATCGTAAAGGCGTTGTTCATAAAAATGGATACCAATGTTGTTGTGAGATTGCGCAATACCTGGTTTGTCACCAATTTCTTTTCGGATGGCAAGTGCAACCTGGTGATTGGCCAATACACGTGTTTCGTTTTTCATTAACCTGTATAGCGCCGCGATGTCGTTCAGTGACTGCGCTTCCATGGCCTTATCCTGATCTTTACGGAAAAGCGTCAGTGCCTGCTTGTGAAGCTTTAATGCTTCTTTATGTTTGTCTTGCTTTGTGAGAATATGCGCCTGATGAAATAGGGCTTCAGCTTCAACATGACTCAGCTCGTCTTTGTATTCGAGCATACGCTCAAAGTTTTGAAACGCAGTATCATAATTCGCGCGCGTGGCATTCATCTTTCCGAGTTTCTTTAAAATGAAAACGAGGATCTCGGCATTGCCTGAATCTTCACTCAACAACAACGCTTCTTGAAGCGCCCTGGCACTCTGATGATAGTCGTAGGTGTATTCAAACACAGTAGCAATGGAGATGTATGTAAATACCTGCTCGGATTTTAAAAGAAGTGAATCTTCAATAACCAACGCTCGGATAAAATAATCCATCGCTGAATCGTAAGCGTGTGTAGTGGTTAACTGAGTTAAGCCAAGCTCCTTCCTGGCCATAGCTTCAGCACGCTTATTGTTTTCTGAAATTGCCTGGACTAATTTGCTTTTGGCGTTCTTAACCTGCTGGTCAGTATGGCTATTAAAAAAGCTTTCGAACCACGCAATCTGAGGGTCAACTGGCTGCATGGCCTGAGCAGCGAGAGGAGAAGGCCATAAAAACGCGAATGCAAAAAATAGTAAGACGAATCTATACACCGCAAAAAATTTCTACAAAATTCAGGAAAATAGCAGAAGTTATTTAGGTTAAATGCCATTTAATCTTACATCAAAAAAATGCAAATACGTCGTTACTTCGCTATATTCCCTTAGGCTTCTAAGGCCATGCTGTAGGGCTAATATTTTTCGCCGCCTTTAGAATATCTCTTCGACTCACCTGCCCGATGAGCACGCCGTTATCAACGATCGGCAGGCGACGGATGTTTGAATTCAGAAACGCTGTAGCACCACCGACAATGTCATTGTCTGCTGAGAGCGTCTGTACATTCTTCGTCATGTAATCAGCTACCTTCGGCGCGTTGTAAGGGAGGTTATGATAAGCCTGATCAACCACAATACGCAAACAATCTTTTTCGGAGATAATGCCCACCAGTTTTCGATCCTCATCCAGTACAGGTGCACCTGATATCTTGTTTTCAATCATGATATCAATCACCTCATTAATGTCCTGATCGGGTCGAAAAGTAATCAGGTCTTTTAGACTCACCATGTACTCAGTGATGGATTCATACTTTGGCAATTCGGCGGCAATCTGCTCCTTGGTTTTAAGATTAGGTCTGAAATTCATGCTTTATGGAATTGGTTGTAGGGTAATTTAAGCATAAATTCTCCAGAATAAAAACCCTTATTTTTAGTATAGGGACCAAATCTGTGCTGAACCCGGTATACGTTATATAATTAACCCTAATTAGGATTGTATTAAATCAATTTCCTTTTAAGATTGCATTAAAAATCAGTCTGAAATATAAATCGCTGTCTGTGAAGATTCTCATCGTTGATGATGAACAACTCGATATGTTCATATCAAAAAAACTCCTAAGCATTGAATTCGATGTGGAAGCATTTACCACGATCCCTGAAGCGTTGGCATGGGCGGGGGAAAACAACTTTGATGTGGCTCTCATCGATTATTATCTCGCGCCTGAAGTCTTCGCGCAAGACCTGCTTCGTCAATTAATCACGTTAAAAGGACCGACCTTCAAACCTTTTGTATTATCCAATTTCGTGGATGAAAAACAGATCAGAGAATTAAGAGAAGCGGGGTTTGCCGAAATTATTTATAAGCCGCTTACGCTGGAAAAATTCAAACAACTGATCTAGGCATATATTCTGTTTACCGATATATCAGGTGGCGGATTCCGATCGAAGCAGATTACCGATTTCGAAGGTAAAACGCGCATCGGGTCGCTTGCGCAAGATTCGTTAGAGACGCGTTTGGTCAAGATCCTCCGCTCGCTGCTGGCAGCCGCACATGCCATGCTCACGATTCGATAACCGACGGGAATGCTTTTTTGATTGTATTTATGATGCGTCGAATTGCAACTAAAAAACAACGTCAGAAGAATTTCACCAGCCGCCACGCCACGCTTCTTCTCCGAAGCGAATCCTGAGCACGGCCCTGCGCGAGACAGCAGCGCGCGAAGGATCTTACGCAAGCATCACGATTGCAGTCGTTTCATAAGGATCGCAAAGCCCATCGAATAGACAATCCTCGTGCTCATCGTTATTGAAAAACACGAACAAAGGTCAGCGCCTTCGCCCAAGAAGCATTGAAGAACTGGCCCATTCCTTCATAATTTGAAAAACAATTCACTAATCGCGATTATTCTTAAATTATGATTTTTATGCTTCATAATCACAACGACAGACCTGCAACTTTGAACCATGAACCATGAACTTTGAACTTTGAACTTTAAACCATGACCTTTGAACCATGACCGTTGCCAGGTATCTTATTTTATGGAAATACTTTCATGTTTGCATCTTATCAAAGTGACTTTTTTGTAATTATGAATTTTAATGAATCATCCCCACGATCAATGCTTATGACCAGATTATTTTCAACTGTTATCCTTTGCCTGGCCCTGCATTTGACATGGGGCCAAGAAAAAAAAGAGATGACAAAAACAGACTATGAAAAAGCCTGGACAGAAGTTTCCCAATTTGAAGATCAGGGACTTCCCGAATCGGCCTTAACAAGAACTAATGAAATTTATGCCGCTGCCAAAGAGGAAAAAAATGCAGGTCAACTGGTAAAAGCCATTGTCCATCTGCTCAAGTTCGCAGACGCTAAGGAAGAAGATGCTTTTGTTAAAAACATCTATCGTGTCAGGGAGGAGATAAAAACAACCAGCTTCCCTGTTAAGCCCCTGCTTCACTCGATGCTTGCAGAAATGTACTGGCAATACTACAGTGAGAATCGGTGGAAATTTCACGAACGGAGCGAAACTCAAAACGTGGAAGGCGCTGATATTGAAACGTGGAGTCTCGGAAAAATCATCCTGGAAACGCAACAACAATATAGCCTTTCGTTGCACGACAGCGAAAAAAGCAAAAATACGCCCATCGATTTGTTCGTGGAAGTCCTCCACCAGGGTAATAAAAAAGGTCGTGCTTACCGCCCTACGCTGTATGATTTCCTGGCGCATCGCGCATTAGCATTTTACACCAACGAAGAACCGGAGATAACACAGCCAGCGCAGACCTTTTCCCTGAACAATCCGGATTTCTTTTCAGATGCAAAAACTTTTCTTGAGTTATCGTTGGAAACATCCGATACGCTGTCGATGAAGTATCGGGCGATCTCCATTCTACAAAGCCTTACCGCATTTCACCTGAACGACAACGATCCTGCCCCTTTCATCGAGATTGAATTACAACGTCTTCAGTTCGTGCGAACGCATTATGCGCCCCAGGATAAAGATGAACGATTTCTCCATGCACTTGAAACGCTACATGAAAAAGTGAAAACTCATCCGGTTTCCGCGATGATAGAATACCACCGGGCGGTTGTCTACCAGCAACAAGCTGAACAGTATAAACCGTTACAGGATGACGCTCACAAATGGGATAGAAAAAAAGCATTCGAAATCTGTAGTGCTGTAAAGACACGGTTCCCGGATTCTGATGGCGCGATACTTTGCGATCAGATACAACATACAATTAATGCAAAAACTATTAATGCGCTGATTGAATCAGTCAATGTACCGGCTCAGCCATTCAGAAGTTTGATTCGATATAAAAACTTTACAACCCTTCATTACAGGATAATTAAAACCAACCGTAACGAAGTACAACAACAAAGAAGTAAAACAGAAAAGGTACCCTATGACCAAAAGGAAGCGCAATTCATCGACTACTTTGTAAAGAAAGAACCAATTAAATCTGGAAAATTTACACTTCCTGATGACGGTGATTTCCAGCAACACAGCATTGAGGTAAAACTGGATCCTCTGCCGGAAGGAGAATACATGATTCTTTACAGTCACTTACCGGATTTTTCCTTTACCACCAACGGGCTGGCCTACGCGTTTACCACCATCTCAAACATCGCTTATATACACCGCACTGCGAAAGATGGAACAACAGAATTTCATGTACTGCACAGACAAACTGGTGCTCCACTGGGCAACGTGAAAGCGGATGTATACACTTCAGAATATAACTATCAAAAGAGAACGTACGATTTAAAGAAAATCACATCTGTTATCAGTGATACAAATGGATATTTTAAAATACCCTACCAGCAAAAAAATCAACGTCAGCATTTCATCGTTGATTTTACATTGAGAAATGATTTCGTCAGTACAAGAAGCATAGATAGCCAGTATGGTTATAACAATGGCACGGTATATCAATACAAGCGTGAACCACAACAGACACGCCAGCAAACTTACTTCTTTCTGGACCGCGCAATTTACCGGCCTGGCCAAACCATTTATTTCAAGGGAATTGTTGTAACCACAAATGGAAAAACGTCGGAGATCCAACCGGGATATACTACCACCATCGCGTTGTTTGATGTAAACCGCCAGAATAAAGGCGAAGTAAAAGTAACAACCAATGAATACGGTACATTTCATGGAAGTTTTACAGCACCTTCGGGGGGATTAACCGGAGCGATGCAACTTAAAAACCTCGACAACAGTGGGGCTGCTCATTTCTCGGTAGAAGAATATAAACGTCCTAAGTTTGAAGTCAATTTCCAGCCTGTGAAAGGGTCGTTTCGCTTAAATGAAACCATCACCGTAGAAGGAAATGCGCAAGCTTACTCTGGCGCATCGATTGACAACGCCAATGTAACGTACAGTGTTATTCGAAGAACAAATTTTCCACTGTGGTGCTGGTACAAGTGGGGATACTACCCGCATTCACCGGAGATTGCCATAACAAGCGGTGTAACGAAAACCGATACACAAGGTAAATTTAATATTCCGTTTATTGCTATTCCAGATGAAACGGTAGATCCATCGTCTGATCCTACATTTTCATACACCATCCACGCCAATGTTACCGATATCAATGGTGAATCTCATGATAGTTACACAAACATTGAAGTTGGATATAAATCGTTGCGCGTAAATGTACCGATGGAAAACATCAACAAACTTGATACAGTCCACACGAACAAAAAAATCAGTATTGAGACACAAAACCTTGCCGGTGAATTCGAGCCGACGAAAGGGACCATCAAAATCTATTCACTGAAAGCACCGTCGCGTGTTTTTCGAAACCGCTTGTGGGATCAACCTGACCGGCAACTTTACAAACGCGAAGAGTATTATGCATTCTTTCCTCATGATTTGTATGCAGATGAATCCAATAAATTCAAATGGGAACGTTCCGAAGTGGTGGTTACTTTAAATTTTAATACGGCAGAAAAAAGACATTTCCAACTAGAACAGGTTCATGAATGGAAGAATGGTGACTATGTTTTGGTAATCACGGCGACAGATAAAGATGGAAAGCCGGTACAGGAAATGAGTTACTTCAGCGTGTTCTCCCCTGCTGCTAAAAATATTCCTGTTGCGGAAGTTGATTACTTTAACGGATTGAAACTAAGCGGCGAACCAGGAGAAAAAGCAACCTTCCTCACCGGTACGGCAGCAGGCACCATCAATGTATTGTATGAAATTGAACAAGACGGTGAAATACTCAGTCATGAAAGATTTTCACTGGACAACGAACAGAAACTTACCACTATTCTTTTGCGAGAGGAACACCGTGGTAACCTGGGTATTCATTATACATTCGTAAAGCACAACCGTTTTTACCATCGCGATTTTACCATTGAAGTCCCATTTAGCAATAAGGTGCTGGACATTTCCTTTGAAACTTTCAGGGATAAACTTCAGCCCGGAGAAAAGGAAGAATGGAAAATTAAAATAAAAGGTCCTAAAGGCGAAAAGCTCGCCGCAGAAATGGTGGCGACCTTGTACGATCAATCACTGGATCAGTTCAGACAACACAGCTGGTTTGCGAATTTTTACAATTCATTTTATGCGCAGTTGAGTTGGCAGAGCGTAAATGGATTTGAAGAAAATAATTTCATAACCCATGTTGGGGAATGGAATACAAGTGCCAAAGGAATTCCGGTCCAACCTGATTTCGATTCGTTCAACTGGTTTGGATATAGTTTTTATAACACTTACCGTGTGCAGGAATTCGCAATGGAAGAAGTCGCAATTTCAGATAAGACAAGAATGGCTAAAAAAGATGTTTCTGCTAACATTGCGATGGCAGCATCTGCACCCGCAGCATCCGATGGCACATGGACGCCAAAAAATATGGATTCACCTGAGCCAGAAAAAGAAACTATAAAACAAGATTTTTCCGATGTCAAGACCCGTACAAACTTCAACGAGACCGCATTCTTCTACCCTGACTTACGAACCAACGAAGCGGGTGAAATCGTCATCAGCTTTACCATACCGGAAGCGCTTACACGCTGGAAGATGTTGGGTTTTGCACATACAAAGGAATTGGTATCGGGTTTTGTAAGCAATCAACTCGTCACACAGAAAGACCTGATGATTGTACCCAACCAACCACGTTTCTTTCGTGAACATGATAAAATGATCTTCACCGCCAAAGTTACGAGTCTGCGCGAACAACCCATGTTAGGCGAAGCGCGACTTGAATTCTTTGATGCCCTTACGGGAAAACCGGTAGACGCTGCGTTGAAAAACACAGACAATATAAAATATTTTTCCCTCGATGCGAAAGCAAGCCAGGCTGTATCGTGGAGTATCGAAATTCCAGAAGGGCTACAGGCACTAACGTATCGGATCGTCGCGAAATCCGGTACCTTCTCCGATGGTGAGGAAATGATGATTCCTGTAGTAACAAACCGCATGCTGGTTACCGAGACATTGCCTCTACCCATTCGCGGTAAGCAAACAAAAACATTCCGCTTCGAAAAAATGGTGTCGAATAAATCAAAAACATTGCGCCACCAAAACTTCACACTTGAATTCACCTCGAATCCGGCGTGGTATGCTGTACAGGCTTTACCATACCTGATGGAATATCCGTACGAATGTGTTGAGCAAACTTTCAGTCGCTACTATGCCAATAGCATAGCTTCACATATTGCCAACGGTAATCCAAAAATTAAACAAGTATTTGAAACCTGGAAAAATATTCAACCCGACGCCTTGCTTTCAAACCTCGAAAAAAACCAGGAATTAAAAACAGCGTTGCTCGAGGAAACACCGTGGGTATTACAGGCAAAAGATGAATCCCAACGCAAGCGCATGCTCGGCATTTTGTTTGATCTTAACAGGATGGCCAACGAACAGGAAAAGTCATTGGGTAAGATCATCAAGGCCCAAACTTCGAATGGTGGATTCCCATGGTTTCCCGGCATGCCGGAAGACAGATACATTACGCAACACATTATCGCCGGCATGGGACACCTCGATGTGATGGGTGTAGAATCTGTGAAAAGCAATGATGCACTACAACGCATGATCAAACTTGCAGTGGATTACATGGATAGTGAGATTACACGAGATTATAAACGGTTGAAAGATCTTGCAAGTGAAAAAACGGTTAAACTTGAAGATAAGAATATCACACAATTGCATTTTCATTATCTGTACGCGCGCAGTTACTTTAAAGAAATACAAATTGCCAAATCAAGCCAGGAAGCATTTGATTATTTCCTGCAACAAGCAAAAAAATACTGGCTAGAATCCAGCCTTTATACTGAGGGCATGGCGTGCCTTGCGCTTCACCGGTACGGCGAAACAGGTGTCACATCTGCTATGATTAAATCTTTTAATGAGCGTGCATTAAAATCTGAAGAAATGGGAATGTACTGGAAAACCACGTCCGGATATTACTGGTATCAGGCTCCCATCGAAACACAGGCACTCATGATAGAGGTCTATGAAGAGGTAGCCAGAGATACCGAAGCAGTAGAAGCATTGAAGGTGTGGTTGCTTAAACGAAAACAAACACAAGATTGGAAAACTACAAAGGCAACCGTTGAAGCGACTTATGCATTGTTACGGCGAGGAACTGATTTACTTTCAACAACCAATGACGTAAGCATTAAAGTGGGCAAAAACCTGATTGACATGCAAGGTCAGGATGAAGGTAAACCTGAAGCAGGCACAGGGTATTTCAAAAAAACGTGGTCAGCTGGCGAAATCGCGCCTGGCATGGGCGTTATCGAAGTAAATAAAAATACGGATGGTGTTGCATGGGGCGCTGCATACTGGCAGTATTTTGAACAACTCGATAAAATCACTCCGGCGGAAACCGCCTTGAAGATCAAAAAAGAATTGTTTGTCGAGCAGCTTACAACACGCGGCAAGGTGATTACGCCGATAACAAACGAAGAACTTAAAGTCGGTGATTTAATAAAAGTCCGGATTGAAATCAGATCAGATAGGAACCTCGAATACGTTCACCTCAAAGATATGCGTGCTTCCGGATTCGAACCGGTATCTACCCTCTCCGCTTACCGTTACCAGGACGGATTACATTACTACGAGAACACGCGGGATCTTTCCACAAACTTTTTTATGGGTTATCTCCCGAAAGGAACATACGTGTTCGAATATGATCTGCGTGTAGGGCAACGGGGAGATTTTTCCAATGGCGTAACCACCATACAATGTATGTATGCACCCGAGTTCACCAGCCATTCACAAGGCGTTCGGGTTCAGGTTAAATAAGTTCTATGGAATTGGCAAACTCATCAGGTTTTCCAATTCCTGTTTTTTCTATATCTTTCCTATTGAACAAAATCTGAAGCTGTAGTTCTCTCATGCAAGCAGTACTTTTTTATCTCGCATATCCATTTGTCTACCTGGTGGCCTCCTTACCCTTTGGTGCCATGTACCGGCTTTCTGATTTTTTTTACTATGTAATCCGGTTAACCGGATATCGGCGAAAAGTGGTTTTAAAAAATCTGAGAAATTCATTTCCGGAAAAAAGTGAAAAAGAAATTCTGAGCATCTGCGAATCGTATTACCGTTATCTGTGCGATCTTACCCTTGAAACCTTTAAGACCCTCAAAATGTCGCCAGAACAAGCGCAATATCGATGTGCTTTTGAAAACCCGGATTGGCTTAAACAACTATACGAACAAAAAAAGAGCATCATCATTGTGATGGGGCATTACGGAAACTGGGAATGGGCTGGTCCGAGTTTTACGCTTCATACCCCCTATCAATTGAACGTAATCTACAGACCGCTATCAAATCCATACTTTGAAAAAATGCTAACCGGCATGCGTACCAAACATGGTACTAAAATCACACCGGTTAAAAACACATTGCGTGATATGGTCGCGAACCGCAATAGCATTACAGCTACCGCCTTTGTGGCCGATCAAACCGCGACCAAACGGGATGCCTACTGGACAACTTTTTTAAACCAGGATACTGCTGTATTTACAGGCCCGGAAAAGCTCGCAAAAAAATTTGGTTACACGGTTGTTTACATGAATGTAAAAAGACCGAAGCGAGGTTATTACAGGGTAATACCGGAACTCATGTTCGATGATCCCTGTAGCACAGCAGATAACGAAATTATGGAAGCCTTTACAAGGCGACTTGAGCGCGAGATTCTCATAGACCCAACAATCTGGTTGTGGTCACACAGGCGATGGAAACACAAAAGAAAAGTAAATGGTACATCGGTCGCTGAAGGGCCAGAACGAATTTGAGATCTTTTTGTTTACCTTTGAGATACAATAGATTAACACTTCAACCTAACCTATGCGGACTGGAAAAGAACTCATTCAAGCAAGTAAAGCATTTACCGGAGAAGACCGGACCCGAAGTTGGTTGGAACTTCTCGTTACACTTTTGCTTGTTCCTGTCTCACTTAGCAGTACTTTCATCGAAAGTTTACCAATAGCGGTACGGTTAATTGCGAGCGTTATCACGAGTTTATTGTACGTGCGCATGTTTGTGATCTATCATGATTACCAACACCTCGCTATCCTTCAAAACTCAACAGTCGCCGCTGGCATCATGCAGGCGATCGGTATCTATCTACTCGCACCTCAAACCATCTGGAAACGTTCTCACGATTATCATCACAATAACAATTCGAAGCTAACAATTAGTGGCATCGGCTCATATCCTACCATAAGCAAACAACGCTTTCTTACTTTGACAAGCAGAGAACGAAGTATATACCTTATGAACCGTCATCCGCTCACGGTGATCTTTGGATATTTTACATTGTTTATTTATTGGCTTAATCTCAAATCATTTTTTCAAAGCCCTAAAAAACATGTTGATTCTCTCCTGTCATTAGTGCTACACATCGCTGCAGCCACCGCGATATGGATATACCTCGGCGGACTTACATTTTTCATCAGCTGGTTTTTACCTTTTCTGCTCGCCTTTGGTATCGGTTCTTATTTATTCTATTGCCAGCATAATTTCCCGGGTGCAGTTTTCAGTGAAAACCATGACTGGAAGTATGACCATGCCGCCCTCGCATCTACAAGTTTAATGAAGATGAATCCGGTGATGCAATGGTTCACAGGAAACATTGGCTTTCATCATGTGCACCACCTTAATTCGCGGATTCCGTTTTATCGGTTAAAAGAGGCGATGCATAACATGCCGGAACTTCAACACGTAACAACAACATCATGGAATCCCATTGAGGTTGTACGTTGCCTGAACCTCAAGTTATGGGATCCGGAGAAAGGTAAGATGATCTCCCTCCGGGAACTGAACTAGGTCAAGGTTCCAGGTTCCAGGTTCAAGGTTCAGGGTTTTGGTAGTGACGTGTATTCGAAAGTTGTTTGAGGTTTGATGTCTGAGGTTTGATATTGGTGTTCGGATAACCGAGAGGCACTTTTTCAGCTCACTGAAATCGCTGAATACACAGAAGAAAGCACGGAAAATTTTCGAACCACCTAAGTTACTACTAAACAAGCTCGAAGCTCGAAGCTCATAGCTTTTTCGAAATCGAATATGCTAATCAACTCCCCTTGCACCTTATAGCTTACCGCCTGAAGCTCATCGAAAAACACGAAAATTTTCGAAATCAAAACAAATAACCAAGTCGTACATAGCCCAGCGTACCCTCAGTAGAATGGCCTGCCTCTACTGACAAGACTGTCATATTAAACGGTGTGAACCATATTCCTCCACCCCATCCGTTGTGCCATCGTGTTGATTTTCCATTGACTGAAGGGTCCTCGCCATTCTCGTCTTTATACCACACCCTGCCAGCGTCGTAAAAGCCAAGCAAACCAATACTGGCGGGGAACAAATACGTACGAAACGTGGCGAGCCTGAGACGTGCTTCGAGATTCCCATACAATTTACTATCACCATAAAATCGCGTTTTGCGATAACCACGAAGTTCTGTTCTTCCTCCAAGAATCTGCGCCTGATAAAAATTATAGTCTCCGAAAGTCCGGCCTCCGCCTATTCTTCCGGCAAAAACAAGCTTTGCTGGCAAGCGAAAACTATGGTAAAACGCAATTGAACCATCTACGGAAGAAAAATCAGCAGCACGATGATCAAGACCCGCCATTGTACGCGATTCAAATGTAATGAGCGCACCACGTGACGTAAACTTTGGATCATTCCGCTTGTCGAGTGATAATGCCATGCTGACCCCCGCAAACGAGTTATCATCATGATACAAATTATACGTAAGGTTGTCTGCATACACATCGATAAAACGATCTTCATCAGGTTGTTCGATTTCAATCCGCTGAAATGCTGGTCCTATGGATAATTCGACACTACGGAACTTTCGTTTTAAGTACAACTCCATTCTGGTTTCCTCAAACCGAAACCGGTAATAATCAATTCCTTCATCTACATCTATGCCGTCCTGATCATCGATATTTTTATCAAACTCAGTTTCATTTCCCATACCAAAAAAGTTATTCACATAGTTGGGAGATTTTAGATCCGCATGTATACCTAGTCCCCACTTTCCCATCACATCAGTGAGATCACCACGGTAAAGAAAATTGTAAGAGTTCGTTGCAGGTGCAATACTCGCCAGGAAAATATGTCGTTGCTTAAACGGGTCTCTGCGGAAGCCCTCAGTTTGATAGAGAAATCCACCGCCGAAAAACAATCCATCATCAGGATTGAAGTTGCCATATACTAGTGGTGCGAGCCGGTCGTATTTAAACGCTTTGCGATCGTAAACATTCACAGCAGGATGGGTAGAAGCTAAATCCTGGGTTTCGCCATTGCTCACCAGTTCGTTTGCCGTTTTATCATCGTAATACCGTGTCTTCTTTGACCAGCCACTCACCTTTGATTGATCAACAACGCGATCCTTATCATCGCCACCAATAATCCTGACGAGGATACTTTTATTTGTGTTTCCGGAAAGTTCAAAAACGTCTTCACCACCCAGTCCATACACGCGTATCTCCTTAGTTTCACCTAACCTGAAATGTCGGTCATAAACTGCTTTGCCCCTGGTTCCATCCTTTTTGATTTTAGATACAACCACGTGTACATTACCACCATCTGCCCTTATAATTTCAAAATGTTCATTTTTGTCAGAACCTGTAACATCAACTTCTTTTGCTAAAAATCTATAGAGCGCCGACGCAGCTTCAACCAACTCCCCGCGCCTTGCCTTTAGTTTATTGATGATCTCCTCACCATCTTTTTTAAATATCGGCTCTGGCCATTGGTGGATGGCATTTTCAATCACCTCATCTGTTAGGCTTTTCTGAAGTTCTTTCGCCTTCTCAATCCAGTCCTCTTCTTGCATTTCATTCAGGAACGTACGATCAAAATGGCGGGCATTGTATGACAATCCCGGAGACCAGTTAATGTAGCGATCAAAGCCCTCTAATTTCGGAAGTGCCCACTTACGACTCCAGATTTTCGGCAGCATACCTTCATTCACAAAAAATGCCTGGTCGCGATCACGCGGAACAGGCTTATACAATTCGTCGTTGCCATCTTCGTAGCTTGCCCACCGCCATTGGTCATCGTGCCGGTCCCAGTCGCCGATCCATAAATCAAAGAGCCTGGACAGAAGCACAAAATGCTGGTCTACCTGGTTGTCAGTATCTTTTTGGAGTTTACCTAAAACTTTACTTGTGTTTATAATATCAGTAGAATTTCCAAAATACGTCGCATCGCTCCAGTCATCGTCAGGACGCTCTTCAAACAGCGCCAAGGTGTTAGCAAAGTCTTTCCGGTATAATCCCAGGCGTGGGTCATCAGGTATGTACACGACTTTTGGGTTTGTATGATAAATTCCGGCAGCTCGTGCGAGTGGTGGAATTACAATTGCCCCGTAAGGATGCGATGCAGAGATCTGATCCTGAACCAGGTCTTCTGCAAAAGTGCCGCGCAACATTTCGGGTACCGCTTTCGTCGGATATTTTTCGATTGATCTTAAGGTATATTCCCTGCCTGTGGAATCGGCAAGCTGAAGCGAGAGCGTTTGCTGCCCACCACCTTTCTTGATTATTTTCAAACCACCTTTCTCTTTGCCCATGTCAAAAACGGGGGCCTTGATAGGAGTCTCCCAGGTATCCCGGTAATTATCTCCGAGAAAAAAGGCACGATTATTCCGGGCCTTATATTGATCACTCGCTGAAACTAAAACGGAATCCCCATATAAATCCGGCGTGACCATCGTTTCGAAAAATGATTCTTTAATCGCCCCAAGCGTATCGTGGTGTATGATCTTTCCTTCCGGATACCTGTCATCGGCTTGCCAAAATTCAATATAAGCCGTACCTGCTTTTGATAAAGTCAGTTTCACAAATCCGGTTTCACCTTTCACAAAACGAGCGTACTTTTTCTTTTTTACAACGGTCGTTTTACTTCCCGATCCACTTACGATATAATGTACACTATCCCGCACGATGTGCTGTAATGCATGCTCGTGACCAGCTACATAAATACTTCCTTTATATAGCGATAACATATTATGAATCAACTTACTATACTCATTATAAACAGGATGTTTCAGATCTTGTGGGTGTCCAATAATTTTCCTGTACAACGGATATAAAGAACCGATTATCGGAAGCGGGATATACAAATTCGGTCTTAAATCTGTGAGCGGGAATACGTGGTCTTTCCAGGTAAATACGCCACCATGATCGCCGTATGTGATCACCGGATGATGGCCAGCAACAATAATTCGCTTGCCCTTGTTTCTGATTAAAGCATCTTCGAGCAATGTCATGAGTGTTGCCGGATCTTTGGCGATACAATCACTTTCTTCTCCTGGCTTTTCGTATTCATGCAGCAGCCACTGCGTATCGAGAATGATCAACACCGAATGTTCTGACAGCGGAATCTCTACGGGTCCCGGACAACCATCACGTGGAAGGAAGAGCACGTCTGCATTCTTCAATGAATCTACCCAGCGCTGTTGGTTAAGTATAAACTCAAAACCATCCGGCCCCCAGTGATTCCAGTCATGATTACCCGGAATCAATATCCCCCGGGCATCTGAACCTTGTATCCAATCAACTTGTGTCCGAAGAATTTCCTCTGCCTCCTCCCTTCCCTTTTTTCCTTCTGCGGGAATTCCCGCAGGATAAACGTTGTCACCAAGATAAATAACAGTTGTGTTTGTCCCCGACTTTTTAACTTCCCGGGATAACACTTCGCCCACTTCACTTTCGTGGATGACTGGCTCACCACAATCACCTATCAAAAACAAGGTGTGTTCGGCTTTGACGGATTGTGCATACGAACCGGGGAGGGTTAAGATCTGTTGTACAATAAAAATGAGAAGTAAATGTCTTATCATGCAGCGGCAATGTATTATGATTATCGAAACGTGATTCAATATGAATAGTTCCTGCTAAGGAGTCGCAGTTTTTGGTAAGATTAGTTTACTTTTTGTAGTTTAATTTTTATATGGAGACACCGCTTATCGAAAAAGCCAGGATCATGGCTGAGAGAACATTTCGGAGACAAGCTTTTCAAAAGCGTGATTTCCATAATCTTGAGCACACACTTGAGGTAGTCGCATCCGCCAAGGAAATTGCTGATCAATCGGATCTGAACGACGATGAAACTGAATCCGTTCTTATAGCAGCCTGGCTCCATGATATCGGTTATGAGCAGGGCCATGAAAATCACGAAGATGTAGCTGCAGCAATTGCGACAAATTCATTAACTGAATGGGGTGCAGCACCGGCTAAGATCGCTGCAATAACAGAAGCCATTTTGGCAACGAAGATGCCCCAGCAACCGAGGTCAATGGTAGGTAAAGTACTCTGCGATGCGGACCTTTACCACTTGTCGAGCCCACAATGTGAAGAGAGTGGAAATAAACTTCGTAAAGAGTGGCGTTCCCTTGGCTTTAAAGATATGACCGATGAGGAGTGGCTTCAATTTAACGTCCAGTTTATGGAGAGTCACCGGTATCATACGCCTTACGGACAAACCATTCTCGAGCAAAAGAAGAAAAAAAATATCAAGCAGATTAAGCGGTTTCTAAAAGGCGACAACGAAGTTATGGGTCAGGAGGATATGGAAAAGGAGATTCAGAAACTCCGAACCAAACTTGAAAAACAAAAAAAGCAACGTCCGGGGCGCGGTGTTGAAACGATGTTTCGCACAACATCCACCAACCATATCATGCTCAGCGAGATGGCCGATAACAAGGCCAATATACTGATCACGATCAATTCTATCATTTTATCCATTGTCGTGTCGGTGTTAATCCGAAAGCTGGAGGAAAATCCAGGTTTAATGATTCCGACATTGTTGTTGGTGATCGTTTGTCTAGTCACGATTGTATTTGCGATCCTTGCCACACTGCCTACCGTGTCTAAGGGAAAATTTACCCGCGAAGACATCCAAAACAAAAGGACAAACCTACTCTTCTTTGGAAACTTCTTTGGCATGCGCATCGAAGATTACGAATGGAGTATGAAAGAAATGATGAAGGACAGTGATTACTTGTATGGAAGTATGATCAAAGACATTTACTACCTTGGTAAAGTGCTGGGAAGAAAATACAAGATGTTGCGTATAGCCTATACGATTTTTATGTTTGGCTTTGTACTGGCTATCCTCTCGTTTGTAGTTGCGTTGATTTTATCACCCAGAGTTTAGGCGATGAAGATGACGTTTTCTTCAAAAAACAAAATACACACAACCCTACCTGTAACAGGAAAGTGGACGCAAGTATGATAAGGAATTCCATGGTCATTTCGTTTTTGTTTATGCCTAAAAGTAAACGCTATACCATCCTTAAATAACAATTAAAGGACGATCTGTTATTAGTCACGATAATCCAACCAAAAGTTACTCTCAATGGATATAGCAAGTGAGATTGCGAAAGAACACAGCAAGCGCACAACGCTTAAAGTGGCTGATTACGTGGGAGTTAACGCCAATAGATTTAAAGTCCTGGTAGAAGTGTTTTTGGGCGGTCCTTACCGCATCTCACAGCGTGCTTCATGGCCTTTAACGATTTGTGTAGAGCGCCATCCACATTTGATCAAGCCTCATCTTTCCAAACTTCTAAAGTTTCTTGAAAAGCCCAACATTCACGATGGCGTAAAGCGAAACCTGCTTCGGTTGTTACAATTCATTGAAATTCCCAAAAGGTATCACAGCACATTGATTAATCTTTGCTTCGATTATTTGCAAGACAAAAATGAACCTGTCGCGATCAAGGTTTTTGCCATGAGTACATTTGCTACGCTTACCGCTGATTATCCAGATCTTCAGCGTGAATTAAGAATCGTCCTGGAAGACCAGCTTCCTTATGGCTCCCCCGGTTTCAGGTCACGGGCAATGAAGGTGCTGAAGTTAATTGAACGGAGTTAAAGCTGAGGCATTCACCACGGAAAATCAGGTTCTCTTAGAATCCCTTCTTACAATCCATTTGATCGTAAATATCATTAATCCCGTGAGAATAAGTCCGGATCCTAATAACAATGAATCGTCTTCCAGATGACGGTTTGTATAGGTTATGAACAAACCGAATAATGCTATTCCCAAGCCAGTCAATTTAATATACATACTATTTAATTTGACGTATTTAATATATTAGTCTGCGGGGAAATCATCAAGAGTACCATCATTTCGGAAAAATTGTGTGGGGATGTGATTTACTTCCTTCAGTGTTGATCAATAATATTTCGATAATCCTTCAATTCACATTTTTTTCGCCTCCCGGGCCGGCTGAGCCCCGCATACTGGCATTGTCGCTGAACATGATCCGCGCAATCCCTTCCAGGCCAAAGATAATGTTATGCGACAATACCAGTATGCTGATGGATGGTGTGGGTGTGCCCTCATTTCTGAGATTACTGAAAATAACTTTGTTCTTCGATTCTAAACGTAAACTTTCCAGTTTTTCCCGGACCCTAATATATTTAATGCTAAAAATATAGAAGCCATTTTATAGGAGGCTGTGTTCAACAAACCACCAATAGAATCAGGACTTCTTAATCTGTTTTTGTCTGACATCAAAACCGGTAAATCCTACTGCATAAAAGTACTGCTCAATTTCTGCAACAACTCATCAGTCTGTTGATGATTCTCATGGGGTGATAAAGTGCGGTATTTTCTTAACACACGAACAGCTTCTTTGAAGTCTTTACCCATCGCCAAGGTAAGGCCAAGGTTAAAATAACTATTGGTAAACGTTGGTTCGATTTCAATGGCAATCTCATAGTGTAATTTAGCCAACTGGAAATTGCCAACCTCGGCATACAGGTTTGCCAGGTTGTAATGCGCTTCGTTGTGTCGCGGATCGTGCCTGAGGCATTGTGTGAAGTAATCGATCGCTTTCGCCGTATGACCATCCTGACATTCCAGGATAGCAAGGTTACACAACGCATCGGCTACACTATCACCCTCTTCAACGGCTTTAAGATAGCCGGTTTTTGCACGTTGTTTATCGCCCTGATCGTCGAGTAAAAGTGCCTCATCAAATGGCGTGAACTGATGCAGGCGAACGACTTTTCCCGAGGTAAAAAGATTCAACTGAGCCGATTTCGGCTGATTCGTACCCCGCTTTTTCCGTACCCGCTGTGGGCCGAATTTCTCCGGAGCGGGAATAGGAAATTTAATCACTTTCGCCATACTACAAAGTTAAGAAATTAATGCATAGGAATGCATACATACACTTTGAACCAAGGCGACTCAGTAGAAAAATATACTTACATAATATCTGCGGCTCAGCTTGCCTTCCTGCGGGCTTTCGCTGGCTTTTCTTTTTCTTTTGATTTCTCTTCCTTCGCCTTCTTCGCTGTAGTGCCTTTGGCCTTTTCCATAGGCTTTTTGGCGGCGTCTATACTGGCTTTGAGCGCTGTCATAATATCCACCACTTTCTTAGGTTCTTCTTCGGATACACTAACTACCTCCCTGCCCGACACTTTGGCATCGATGATCTCCTTGAGCGCATCATAATAATGATCCTTCATTTCGATATCGGTAAATTTCACAGACATAGAATCTACGAGCGTCTTGGCAAGTTTAAGCTGTTCTTTTTCCGGCTTAACTTCGATCAATTGGGGTACCTCACGCATGGCTCTCACTTCATGCGGATAACGTAGTTTGTACATCACCATCCCGCCTTCATGCGGCGACATCAGTACGGGTGTTTCCCGGTCTCTTAAAACCACCTTTCCAACAGCAATCTTTCCGGTTTCTTTTAATGTCTGGCTTAATAGTCCATACGTTTTGGCTGCAACATCACCATCCGGACCAATGTAATAGGGAACTTCGTATAAGGTTGGATGCACTTCTTCGGCATCAACAAACCCCTGAATCTCAATCACCTTTTCACTTTTCAATTTTACTTTTTGAAAATCTTCCGGTTCAATGATCACGTACTGACCTGGTTCATACTGATACCCTTTGATAATATCGTCCGTCTTTAACGTTTCACCTGTCACCTTATCCTTCTTCTCATAACTCACCGGATTGTGACCTTCTTTAGAAAGAAGATTAAAACTGATTGACTGGCCGGAATCAATGGCATTATAAAGCCGTATGGGAATTGTGACCAGGGAAAATTGAATATGTCCTTTCCAGATAGCGCGCATAAGCAGTTAGTTTAAAAAATGAAATGAACGGCACTAAACTACTGACAATGAAATGTTTTTGCAAATTATTTTCAACGATTTAATGCTCCTATATCAAAGACCGTTAGCCGGTCATTCCCGACTACCTATAAGTACGCTATGAAATTCAAATGCCAGCCATTAACACGTCTTAGTTGAAAGGCCTGGGTTGGAAGAGTCAACACATATTGAAACTAACATCTATTCACCCTGACTTTTAAATGCGATCACCGGTCTATTTCAACCCTGGATGGATCTCTTAGCCGCTCCCCTATTGTCGTATAAGTCTCGAATAATTTTAAGACTCATTTTTACCATAACGAAGGTCCTAAGATTCTAAGTCCCATAATTTGATATCAATAATTCCGTTACTTTATACCTATGAAAAATGTGGTGCTCCTCATACTATGCCTTACGTTTCAGTTCTTGCTGGCACAGGAAAAAAGTTCACCTGAGCAGTTACTTGGATTTGGAAACGAAGCGTATAACGCCGGCCGATATAAAGATGCTATCGCATTTTATAATCAAAGTATACAAAAATCTCCTGGCTTCATCGATGCTTACCTCGCCCGGGCTTCAGCCCGCGAACAAACAAAAGACCTTCAGGGGGCACTAACAGATTATAGCATCGTGATTGAAAAACATCCGGAGAGTTTTGACGCTTTATTCGGCAGGGCAAACGTGCGCTATAAACTCAAGCAATATCCACAGGCCAAGGAAGACTACCTAAAATTGCTCGACCTGCCGGCCAACGAGACCAACACGATATATTATCAAAAATCACCATCCGCTTCTGGTTCAAACCAAATGATGACAGCACAAAGCGTGGTGAAACCCATGCTGTTTAACTACCTCGGCATCACAGAAACCAAATTAAAAAATCATAAAGCCGCAATTCAATGGCTTGATTCTGCCATACGACTCCAACCGTATACCGCAGATTATTATGTTAACCGCGGCATCGCTTACGAAAATTCAGACTTAAAAAAAGCTGAAGCCGATTATCAACATGCCCTGAAGATTGATCCCAACAATGCGCTGGCCATGCATAACCTGGGTGTCCTTGGTCGCAAAAAGGGCAAGAAACAAAATGAGGATTATCTGGAGCGTGCTATCGAAAGCGATTCAACGATGTTATATCCCTACCTCGAGCGCGCTTATCAACGCATGCTCGGTGAGTATTACAGAGGCGCCATTGAGGATTATACAAAGGCACTCAAAATCGAAGGATCAGACCCGGCGATCTGGTTGGGGCGCGGTATTGCACGCGAAAAAATGAACGACCTGAAGGGTGCTTACACCGATTATACGAAAGCCATTGAAGTGGATGAAAAATATGAAAAAGCCTGGCTTAACCGTGGCAATCTCCTGAGTAAACAAGGCCGGTATGAACAAGCCATTGAAGATTATTCCGCAGCGATTACCTTCAATCCAGATTATGCGGCTGCATACTATAACCGCGCCATCGCCAGGGAAAGAATCAAACAATATGCAGAAGCCTGTGTCGATCTCAAACACGCCGAATCACTGGGTAAAATCCCGGATGAAAATCTTCAGGAGAAGGTTTGTAAATGAGTTCAAGGTCCATGGTTCAAAGTTCAAGGTTGGTGACCTACGACATTGTTTGAAGTTTGAGGTCTGAGGTCTGAGGTTGAGGTTTGAGGTTTGAGGTTGGACAAATTCCGCCCGTCATCCTTGCAGCTTAAAGCTTTCGAAAAACACATAAACTAACATTCAAACAAACTCGCAACTCGTAGCTTCCCCTAACATACGTTCTTAAGTCATCTCAAGAAAAGATTTTATCTTCAAAACCTTCATTCCATTCACGACCGTTTCACCTATTATTTCATAATTTTATGGCTGATTTTTTCTAAAAGAAGAAACACTAGTTCTTGAACTGAAAGGAGAAGAAGAAACCACATGTATATCGAGATCATGGATACGACCCTGCGTGACGGGGAACAAACTTCGGGCGTATCATACACTGCCTCAGAGAAGCTGAACATCGCTAAAATGCTATTGGAAGAAGTTAAGGTGGATCGTATCGAAATCGCTTCTGCCCGAATTTCTGACGGCGAATACGAGGCAGCAAGTAAAATTGTAAAGTGGGCGAAGGAAAATGGCTTCCTCGAACGTATTGAAATACTTGGCTTTGTGGATGACAACCGTTCCCTGGACTGGATCAATAAGGCTGGTGGAAAAGTAATTAACCTGCTTTGCAAAGGCTCACTAAAACACGTACAGGGACAACTCCGGAAAACCCCCGAAGAACATGCGCGCGATATCAAAAAAACACTTGCCTATGCGAAACAACTCGGTATCAAGGTAAACGTTTACTTTGAAGATTGGTCAAACGGCATGCGAACGTCTCCCGATTATGTTTTCTTCCTGGTGAATGAATTGAAAGACGAACCGATTGAGCGATTCATGCTTCCTGATACACTCGGCATTCTAAACCCGGACGAAACGTCCCGCTATGTAAAGCAGATGGTGGAAAAATTTCCGGATAAAAAATTCGATCTGCATGCCCATAATGATTACGATCTTTCGGTGGCTAATTGTTTTGCCGGTGTTCAAGCGGGGATCTCCGGACTTCATGTTACCGTAAATGGATTAGGTGAACGCGCCGGTAATACTCCCCTATCCAGTGTGGTTGCCCTGCTAAAGGACCATCTGAAAGTTGAGTTTTCGGTGGATGAAAGTACACTCTGCAACATCAGTAAACTCGTTGAGGTTTTCTCGGGCATTGAAGTACCAAACAATAAACCGGTGATTGGTGAACATGTATTTACACAAACGTGTGGTGTCCACGCCGACGGTGACAACAAAGGAAATCTCTATCACAATGAGCTGATGCCGGAACGTTTCGGCAGGACCCGCAAATATGCCTTGGGTAAAACATCAGGAAATGCCAGCATTAAGAAAAACCTGGAAGAACTCGGAATAGAGCTCGACAGTGATGCCCTCCGAAAAGTAACACAGCGTGTTGTTGAGCTTGGCGATAAAAAGGAGAACATTACAACGGAAGACCTACCCTACATCATCTCCGATGTGCTGGGACGCGAATTGCTACAGGAGAAAATCAAAATCCGGAATTACTATTCCAGTCATGTCTATAACCTTAAACCTGTAGCTACCCTCAGCATCGAAATTGATGGTGAAGTTTACGAAGCTACTTCAACCGGCGATGGACAATACGACGCTTTCATGCAGGCATTGAAATCCATTTACGACAGGCTTAACAAAAAACTTCCCCAACTCATAAACTATAAAATCTCCATTCCTCCCGGCGGACGTACTGACGCCTTTGTTGAAACCATCATCACCTGGGATCTTGATGGCCGTCAATTCAAAACACGTGGATTTGAATCCGACCAACAAGCTGCCGCAATAACAGCAACGCTTAAAATGCTGAATGTGTTGGAAGAGAAAGGTTCATAGTTCAAGGTTCAAGGTTCAAGGTTCAAGGTTTGATGTCGAAAACGAAGCGCTTGCGAAATTGTTTGAGGTTTGAGGTTTGATGTCTGAGGTTGGTGGTTGGAGTTCGAAAATATTTTAGGTTAGCGGAAACAACTTGAAAGGAGTCTGTTCAATTCTAACGGGTCTCGTAATATCCTGGTAGCTGTATCTCGTACCTTGTATCTTGTACTTTGTGCCTCGTACCCGTTACTTTGTTCCGTGTACCTCGTACCTTGAGACTACTGCCCAACAAACTGGAAGCTCGTAGCTCGAAGCTATTTCGAAAACGTATCAATGATCGAAAACACTTTGCAGCCTGGAGCTTGTCGAAAAACACCATCAGCATCACGAACCAATAACATAAAGGTCCGGGCGGAGTCGTAGGAAAACAGGTTCACGAAACATTTTATCAGGTGTAAGACGTGAGTAACTCACTTCAGCAATAACAACCGGTTCCATCCATGTACTTATTTTTGGATCAACCAGTTTTCCTATGGCTTCTGTTGATTTTAGGATTGTAATTTGGTTTAAAATTTTTGTAATTTCTTTTGCCGTCTTATCATCGAAACCGGTACCTACTTTTCCGCGATAGTATATTTTATCATCGACACGTTCTCCAATCTGAAGGGCTCCAAACGTTGTACCGCGATCACCTTTACCCTTTGTGTATCCAATGATTACCACTTCTGCGGTTTGCCTGATCTTAATCTTAAGCCAACAATCACTACGCCTTCCGATAAAGTATTTACTGTCTTTGCGCTTGGCCATAATCCCTTCCAATTCATGTTGCTTCGCCGCCTGAAACAAGCCTTCACCATCTTCAACAAACTCACTTACGCGATACGGTGTACCCTGCCTCACCGCATCTGCAAGCCACTCCTTACGTTTCATTAACGGCTCATGAACCAGCATGCGTCCATCGAGATAAAGACAATCAAAGATGTAGCAGTGAACTCGGTTCGTTTTACTAAGCTTTTCAATGTTTGTTTCACCACTGCTCATTAAGCGGTTAATTACATTTTTGAATACCGGCTTCCCTGCTTCATTGAGGCAAACAATCTCTGCATCAAACAAAGCATTTGTTGCCCTGAACGCTTTATCCGCCACTTGTAGTTCAGGGAATTGTTTCGTTACCTCATTTTGATTACGGGTATGAATAGTAACCTTGCCGTCCTCGAGTGCAATCAATGCGCGAATGCCATCCCACTTCAATTCATAAATAAAGTCACCATTCTTTTTTGGAGGTTCATCCCGCGACTCCGAAAGCATGGGTTCAATCGACTGTTTCAGATAATTGATCTGTGGTTCGTCAACGCGTTCAAGAAGCCATTCTTTTTCTTTGGTCTTATGGATCCGGTATTCTCCGGATACTTCTTTGCTGCTTAATCGAAAATAAAAACCATCTTTCTTGTCTTTCGTAATGTGGTATTTTCCCAAAGCATAGATCCACATCTCACCAGCACCATATTGACCTTTCGGAATTTTGCCATCGAAAGTAAGGTACTCCATGGGATGATCTTCAGTTTGCACCGCCAGGCGTTTTACACCAGGATGAGGTGGTAACCCTTTGGGAACAGCCCAGGATTTAAGTACACCATCTTTTTCCAGTCGTAAATCATAATGCAACCTGGAGGCATGATGTCGATGTACAACAAAACTGTTACCGCTTTTGTCCATGATTTCACCTGCAGGCTCAGGTGTTTTTTCAAAATCACGTTTCTTCGCATAAGTGGTGAGTTGTTCAGGTGTTTTGTGTTTCGCTGATTTAGGTAATTTCTTTGCGACAGCCACCGTCGTTTTGCGGTGTGTATGCAACGCTACGGCATAGGCTTCGAATCCCTCCCACGCATCACCGTCGTTTTGAACTCTCTCTACAGCGTTTTGAATATTAAACACCGCCGGCGTTTTTAATTCACTCAATTCTTCCCAACCTAACGGCATGGATACTGGCGCGCCGTTTCGCCCGCGTAAACTATACGGTGATACAATGCTTTGACCCGACCTGATCCTAAAGATATCCACTAGCACACGACCCTTTCGCGCTTCTTTTTTAATATGAAGTGTAACCGTCGAATTATTGCGCTCCACAAATGGTATGGCAATAGCCTGCGCTGCTTCAAACACCGTATGAAAATCCCAACGTGCTTCTATGGGGCAACAAATATGAATTCCTTTTCCACCGGTAGTTTTTACAAAGGTGGTATAGCCATACGATTCAATTTCTTTCTTCAGATCAAATGCAATGGGAATAAGATCACTGAATGTATATCCTTCCGGCGGGTCAAGATCAAACACCATATAGTCCGGGCAATCGAACGTCGGGTTACGTGAATGAAGCTGATGCAATTCCAATGCGGCAAGATTCGATAGCCAAACCAGCAACGCAGGTTCTGATGCAATGATGTAATCTTTCTTTTCTTTGCCCAGCGTAACAAACTCGATCCAGTCAGGGGTGCCATTTGGTTTATTCTTTTGATAGAAACTTTCTCCAGCGATGCCATCGGGAAACCTGATTAATGTCAATGCACGGCCTTTAACATGGTTCAATAAGGTTGGCGCAATTTTCAGATAGTATTCGATCATCTGCGCCTTTGTAATTTCATCGGCTGGAAAAAGAATTTTTTCCAGATTGCTGAGTTCAATCTGGCGTTTTCCTACACTTACCCATTGCGACTTTTTTGCCATGACGAAAGATACTTATTTCCCGTATTATGGTTTAGGTGATTATCAAACGTCATTTGGCTTTAGAGAAACCGGATCGAAATGGCAACAATCCACAGATGATTAATGCCAGGCATATTGCGCTGATCACACTTACCACAAAATTTCCGATTTTCATATCGGCAGGATGCCACGTGAATCGAATGGCGACAACAGCGACCGAAATAATAACGAACGTAAACCAATATAGCAGGAACGCCCCGTTTGCTTTTTCCACCACCACCGGTTTAATACGAATGATATAAACGAAGAGAATGAATAGTCCGATTACTGTACTAAGATGTTGAAGGAAATAGAACAGCGGATAGCGCGCACCATTAAATGGGATGATGGCACCTTGATAAAACCATAAAGTTGAAGCAAAATATCCGTCACCATGGGTAAAACTATCCCAGAACAAATGCGACGCCGAACCTGCCAATGCCGAGAATATAAACACCCATGGATTTTGTCTCAGATACTGCATAAAATCAAGCTGAAGTGTATCCTGAAATCTTACCTGAAAAAAACTCGGAAGATGATGAATGAAATTCTGTTTGACGACAAGGTGAAAAGTAACGGCAAGCAATATCACTACCGGCACGTCAAAATAAAATAACCCAAGAATTGTATGGCCATGCACACCGTTGGTACTCATCTTAAAGAAGTATTCGAAATCTGGTGCGACACTTCCGGCAACCAATCCTGTAGCAGACAAATATCTTTTGCGGATAAACGGAAGTACAAGTGCAGTATGTGCCGGCGTGAATGGCATGATTTTGAATTTTCCGATGATGATGATTTCGAATAGCTGTAAGCTGTAAGCTGCGAGCTTCAGGTGCAAGTTGTTTACGGTTATTAGGTAAGTTTACGAAATAGCTACGAGCTGCCAGCTACGAGCTTCGAGTTTGTTGAGCAGTAGCCTTGGCCTCGGTACGAGGTACAAGGTATAAGATACAAAGTAAAAGGTACGCGGTATGAGATACAAGCTACCAGGATATTACGAAGTTAGAATTGACTACAGCTTTCAAGTTGTTTTTGCCAACCTAAAAATTTTAGAAACTCCAACCTCAAACATCAGACTTCAAACCTCAAACAATTTCGCAAGCGCTTCGTTTTCGAAAACTTTGAACTTTGAACCATGAACTATTGTACTTCGCCCTTATTCTTATTACTTAAAAAAATCATTCCAACAACAAAAGTGAGGGCAGCAATACCAATCGGATACCAGAGACCGGCAAAAGGATCACCTTGCGGGCGGGCTTCTGTTTTGCTCACTTCGTAGAGCGCTGTTGCAATAAATGGTGTGAGTCCGCCGAATATACCATTACCGACGTGATAGGGTAATGACATCGACGTGTACCGAATCCGTGTTGGAAATATTTCTACAAGAAACGCAGCGATTGGTCCGTACACCATGGTCACCAGGACGACCTGAATCAACACCATACCAATTACGCCATAATACAAATCACCGGCCAGTAGGATTTCTTGTTTTGTTTCCACAACAGTAGCTGGCACAGCCGCACTGGACTTGACCGTTTCCACCATGCGCGTACTATCAGTGTAAAAATGTGTTTTGGTTTGGACAATAAAGGTTTCGCCAGTTTCTGATATTTCTTCTGTCTCAATATTTTGCAGTTTATCGGTGATCTCCACTTTTTGCGTAAGATCAGTTGATGCGTAAATGTGTTTATAGATCGGGCGGTAGAGTATTACTGCGAGAATCATACCCAGCATCATAATCAGTTTACGTCCCATCTTATCAGACAGCCAACCGAAATAGATGAACAACGGAGTGCCTATCATCAGTGCGATGGCAATGATATTTCGTGTTTGTACAAACTCGACCTTGCACGTTTGTTCCAGAAATGTCATTGCATAGAATTGCCCGGTGTACCACACTACACCCTGCCCTGCCGTTGCGCCAAACAAAGCAATGAGTACCATCCTCAGATTTTCCTTGTTTCCAAAACTTTCCTTGATCGGATTTCGCGACGTTTTTCCTTCAGATTTTAGTTTTGCAAATAATGGTGATTCATTCATGCGCAAGCGGATGAATATCGACACGCCTACCAGTAGGGCAGAAAGGATGAATGGAATCCGCCA
>Ga0196965_1000340_pt1 | contig 30765 bp, 32 predicted proteins | sample S1_20metaG_FD_148668 | JGI IMG/M metagenome (GOLD analysis project Ga0196965, IMG submission 148668) | Soil microbial communities from Anza Borrego desert, Southern California, United States - S1_20 | ecosystem: Environmental > Terrestrial > Soil > Desert | place: USA: California | collected...
AATACAAAAAATACTAATGAAAGTAAAATAGAGATTATTAATACAAGACATGAAACAAAACGTGGAATGGGGAATATTATTAGCCAAAAATCTGTCCCTATTTCGGATCCTTCAAAAGGAACATCTAGAGAACAGCATAAGATTGAATTATGGGGAGAAGAGCTTATTGTAAATAAAAGAATGGTTAAGTTAGGCGAGCTAGTTATCAGTAAATATGAGGTTAGAGAGAATCGGAAAGTCGATGTAGAATTAAGGCGAGAAAAACTTACCTTGAAGTTCCCCGGCAATCACAAGGAAGAAATTTCTTAAAATATCTTTTATTAATTCTTTATATTAACAAATCATATCCATATTATTTTATATATCTTGTTATTAATATGAAATGTGTCTGTTAGTAACAATAATAAAAAAATAAACTGGGATAATGTTCTTAAAAAGGAAGTAATAGGTACAGACGGATTGGACCTAGGAGAAATGGTCGAGGTAGGGAATAATTTTATTATCGTACAAAAGGGTTTACTTAATAAGAAGAAATACATTATACCAATCTCCACAGTTGAGAATTTTGACGGAGATATTCTAAGGGTAAAAGTAAATGAGAATGATTTGTTGGAGTATGAAGAAAAAACAGACCCGAAATTCAAAGATTATTCGACGTTTAAGGCATCTGACATGTCCGGAGAAATGGAGACTAAAATACCCGTAATTAGTGAAAACCTGGAAATATCAAAGAAAATTGTTGAAGATCAGGTTGATATTATTAAAGATCCAGTTAAGGAAACAAAAACGGTAGAAATCGAACTTACTTACGAAAAGATAAGTATAGAACGAATACCTCTCAATATTGCAGATAAGGATTCTAAGAATGCTTCCGATGCATCTAATACTGGATATAAAGCCGCAATTGAAAAACCTGTCACTTCAAGAACACAAATATCAATCCCATTAAAAAGGGAAGTTCCAGTAGTTATAAAGAATCCGTATGTACGAGAAGAGGTAGTAATTAAAAAAAGACCAGTAAAAGAGACACGAATTATAACTGCCGACGTAACAAATGAAAAAGTCAGCTACAACGAAAATGAATCTAATAGTAAGATCTGAAATAAACATTATGGTAAAGGATACTAAATTTAGATTGAGAATGTAATGCTAGGTAAAAGTTGGTAGTAGTAAGCCTTTAGATTGGGATATTTATATGAAGTTTATACTAATTTCTTAATACATCTGAGACTGATTCTTGTTAAGTTATTTTAGGTTTATTGTATTCAAAGTTATCAAAATACCAATGATGAAAATCTATTAATCTATTATTTTATTCTTAATCATACAATATTTTCAAATCTGAAGGTAAAAGTTGGTATTTATTTGACACAAATAGATTTAAGGACCCGAATTTTCTAATATGGTTGTGTGCCTATGAATACTTATGATCAAATTATACAGCTTGCATTAGAAAGAGGATTCTATTTTCCTAGTAGTGAATTATATGCTGACGCAAGCGCGGGATTCTGGGAGTATGGCCCAAATGGGGTTAAAATCAAGAACAAATTTTTGGATTTATGGCGAAGAGAGTTAGTTAGACGTGATAATATGCTAGAAATTGATGGATCTCAAATAATGAGCAAAAGCGTATTTGCAGCCTCTGGTCATTTAAGTAACTTTACGGATCCAGTTGTAAAGTGTAGAAAATGTTTAAGTTCCTTTCGTGCTGATAAATTGATTCAAGAAGTTGCCCATGTCGAGGTGCCAGAAAGATTGGCCAATGAATTTGTAGATAGATTAGTAAAAGAACATGGTATAATCTGTCCTCTTTGTAAAGGAGACCTGTCTCATGCAGAGCGATTCAACATGATGTTTAGGATCGAGATTGGTCCAAATCATGATGAGGCATTCTTAAGACCTGAAACTTGTCAATCAATTTTCGTAGACTTTTCTAGGATCTTTAAGATCAGCAGGGGAAAATTACCGTTGGGTATAGCACAAGTAGGAAAAAGTTTCAGAAATGAAATATCTCCTCGTCAAGGCCTTCTTAGATTGAGAGAATTTTATCAAGCCGAGATTGAAGTTTTCTGTAATCCTTCAAAACTTGATGACTTGAATAAATTTGATGCAATAAAGAACACTATCTTGAGATTCTATGATAAACAGATAACGGAGATCTCTGTACAAGAAGCACTTGATAGAAAGGTACTTCCCAATAAACTAATTGGATATTATTTGGCTTTACTGGTAGAGTTTTTCGAAAAAACAGGCATTGATAAGAAAAGGACGAGGCTTAGAAAACTTTCAGATGAAGAGAAAGCATTCTATTCCACTGTTGCATTTGATTTTGAAGTTGATACCTCAATTGGATGGCTTGAGCTAGTTGCTTGCAATTATAGAGCCGACTATGATCTTAAATCACATTCGACTACTAGTAAGACAAATCTTGAGGTTATGGATGATGAGGCGAAAGTTCTTCCTCATATATTTGAGCTATCTCTTGGAGTAGACCGATGTATTTACTCAATAATGGAACATTCTTATTTTGTTGATCGCGAAAATGATGATAGGTCTGTACTAAAACTAAAACCTTATCTTTCTCCAATTCATGCGGGTGTACTTCCACTCTTAAAGAAACCCGGTTTCAAAGAAAAATCATCAAAGCTTTTGGCTCAGATACAAAAAGATTTTGATGTATTTTATGACGAAGCGGGGTCTATAGGTCGACGCTATAGACGCTTAGAAGAAATTGGAACTCCATTTGCTTTTACGATTGATCATCAAACATTAGAAGATGATACCGTAACAGTAAGATATCGCGATTCAATGAAACAAGAGAGGATCAAAATAGACAATGTCAATTCTTTTTTATTTGGTAACGTATTTACCTATGAAAAGATGTGATTCTATATTTAAATCACCAATACGAACTTTCTGTTTCTACTTCTCTTTTTCTCTGTATTATATTTTGCTTTGCAAAATCTATATAACTTGTTATTTGGGATTGTTCTCTAAATATTCCCTCAACAGCAATTACTGATGGAGCTTTGGTAGTGGGCAATTCCATACAGCAGCTCTCTTCAAATTTCTTTATATGGTACTTTACAAAATCTATACCATTTTCAACGAATAATCTGATAACTCTCTCAGATTCTGGTGAATCGTCCACTAATACAATTGGCTTTCTGGTCCTCATCGCTCTTCTATTTGACCTAAACTAATTGCCGACATAAATTACTTGTTCATTTATTTTATCTTTAACAGCTGTGCAATCTAGATACATCCATATGTAAACTAGTTGTGCTTGTTGAGGTGTGACACAACAACACATTTAGCTAATCATTTTAGATTATCATAATTATGAGGATGCTTTCCTCGGATTGATTACCGATGGTGAAAGAAACATGTTATATTAAATGATACAAGATGAAGAGGAATTTAGTTATCCGGGTCAAAATAATCTTACCTAAGGATGAAGGATACAGTTCCTGAAATAAGAATTGCACCAATCATCATAATATCAACAACAGAAATTGGATGGGAGTCACCGCTTCAATGAGAAAGACATTGAGGGATCATACTCAGAAAACACAGACACAAAGCCAGCCAGTTAAAATACCGGTTGATATAGAAACAAAAATAATTGAAAATACCATCAAAGAATCCAAGAGTGAGGGAATGGCTACCTTTCTTAAAATGGTCATTGAGAATACTGGCAGGGTACGATACATATCAAAGGACCTAAAACAATAGTAAGCTTCGTATCACACCGCGATTAGAGAGATACTCCTAAAAACGGAATAAAGTATCATCGATAATCAAAGTTCACTCGGGAAAAAGATCTCATCCAGAATATGATTTAAAAAAGAGAAGATTGAAGAACTAAGATATGACGTAAATCTGTCATCTCATCTAATTCCATCTTACTTTATGAGCATGAGAATGGCCCTGCAGCAGCAAAAACCGCTGAAGGCCTCTTATGGTCATCCATTCAACCCATAGTCAAGAAGGTCCAGAAAATCGAGATGCTAAACGTGTTTGGTGTTTGGTCTATGATTATACAAACAACAAAATGTTGACACATAGTTACAACGCAAAAGACAAGCAGACAGTTCCTATATTTTATTGAGTTGACAGAAAGTATGATGACAACACCAATCAAATGTTTCTAATACTAGGAAGCAAATGAATCCATACACAAATCAGAGATAGTAAAAGAAACTCTGTCTAGATATTATCCATCAAAACACCTAATATTTCTTCCAACTAGACGCCTGCACTTGATCTTATAAAGTTAGATGGTTATGATTCCGCACAGACACAGACACACAGAGACACAGACAGACGGCCGATGAACAATTCAACATTTGAAAATGAACTGGAGAGTAATGAAGCCTGTCTGAATGGACATGCTACTACAACAAAAAGCGTAGGTTCAAAACAAGCATGCATAATAAGTTTAAAGGAAGAAGGAGGCATCAATGTGTTTACATGACCTAAACCTTATCCAAACCCTGACTATCTCATCCTACTAGTCCAAACCCTGTCATATTCTTCTCAAAGCACAATTTATCTCTCGTCAAAACCCTGCCAAATTATTATCCATACAGAGTTTGTGCGTGTTTTCCTACCAGACAAACTCTACAGGTAGAATTTATTTATTTATATTTACAAATTTATATGAATAAATGTAACAGACTTGGGAAAAAGAATTCCGAATGAAATTAAAAACAAAGTTCTTGAGGATTGGCTTTTTGGCATACCGAGTAATATGATCGCTACCTGCAATGGAATAGGTTATGGTAGCGTATTAAGAATCATAGAGTCATTTAAATGCTAAATTTCAGACTTGGATTTGTTAAGAGCAGTTGCTGTAAAGATAAAACAAGATGGCTTGAGTCTGGATGATGTAGCATCAGGTATCAGGATAAAAAATTTTTTAGAACAAATGGGATTTTCAGAGAAAGAGATGGAAGGTATGCTCAAGGAAATAGATATTCATTCCTTCAAAACAAATCAACCTTTTTTGGATTTCGTTAAAGAAATACATGAGATTCATAGATTCGCATCAGGGCTTGGAATTTCTGTTCACCAAGTCTACGATTGTGTTGAAGAGCGGAAAAGAGAATTGCGAACTCTGCAAATTGAACTAGACAAAATAAAATTATTAATCCTAAAGAAAAGGATCGAGTATTACGGGTTTCGATAAAGGTTATTTAATTTGGGAAAGTTTTGATAGAATGTATCCCTCATAATTACACTTGAAACTCTAGAATGAGTAGCTGAATATGTTGTTGAGTCATTTGCACAGGTGTTAAAGATAAGTCAAGCCGTAATTCGGATACACAATGTCTAGTTAATAGTAAACTAGAAATAATTTGAGTATGTACCATTACTCTAAATCACTCTTGAAAACTCTTTTGGTTAATAATTTCTCACCTTTTATAAATGACATTAAAAGTATCTTTAACGAGTTTGAGAATGTTTATGAGTGTTACAATTGCGATCAAATTCATGCTATAGATACTAATTTAGATTTTTTACAAGAGTTTGATAATGTAGTTTTATCTGGAAGACAAAAGAACTCTGCTATGATAAATAAAATCAATTCTCGAATTGTAAAAGGGTGTTTAATATTAGATAAGCCATTGCTTGGGATCTGTTATGGAGGACAAATATTAGCTTTAACTCTAGGTTGTACATTAAAGAAAATTGAAAAGATAAGAAACACAATAAACATAGACCTTGTCGAACCGACGCCTCTTTTAGAAGGCTACAAGTCTGTTCGGATGTACGAAAGTCACAATTTCTGTGTTTCTGCCCTTTCCAATGATTTCAAGTTATTGGGCAAGTCGGAATCCTGCACAAATGAATTATTTTGCTTTAATAATAAGCCACTATATGGAACTCAATTTCATCCTGAGAAAAGTGGGAGACATGGTAAGGACTTGCTGCAAAATTTTTTGAAGCTAAGATAAAAATTAATGATATCTTCATTACAGATCTAAAAAGCATTATGATTTTTATTTGCAGGCTTGTTTAATTTAAAGATGTATAAAAATGAAGATAGCAGTTTACACCAAATCTCACTTCCCCTCGTAAATAAGAATGAAGACAAAAATGTTTTTCCTCTTGTCATAAATGTGCTAACCAGATTTTGGGGCGAAGAACCACCAAAGTCAGAAATCGATTCTAGATCTAAAAATTATTATGGTTATAAAGGAAGTGTTTTTATCGAAGGATTAGAAATAATAGAAAAAAAATTAAAACTATCCTCTAAAGTGTATCGCGGTTCTTTAAGTGATCTCAAGAGAAGATTAGATCAGGGATTTCCTCTGATTGTTATACTTCCTGGAATTTCCGAAACTATTCAATTTGCAACGATTGTTAGTGGATATGACGAGGAAGAGAAAAGAATAATCACTTATGTACCTGAACCAGATTCATTTGGTGCTATTCCAGAAGAAAAATTTATGGAAGCGTGGATACAAGATGACTTTTTAACAATACTTATTTATCCTGAAGACGTTAAAGATATACTAAAAAGCGATTCATTCTTATTTGATCAATCAAACAAGATATCCTTCAAAGCGGAAAGGATGAAGATTCTTGGAAATACAGAGGATGCATTGAGATTGTTACAGAAGGAATTAAATCAAAGTACTGAGGCAAATAGAAATCCGCAATTATTATTAATGCTTGCTGGAATTCTAAATGAACGAGATGATAGCCAATGTGTAGAATATTATCAAAAAATCATTGAAATTAATCCAAAATATTATCTCGCTCATAGAGGATTGGGAAATTATTATTTAAAAAGGGGGAATTACAATCTTTCTAACAAGCACTATATAGAAGCTACGCAAATTAGTCCAACCCGATATGGTCCAATTTATAAAAATCTCGGCTTGACCTATGTACATTTAGGGGATAACGCTTCTGCAAAAGAATCGTTCAAAGAATATCTGAATCAGGTGCCTGAAGCTAAAGACCGGAAAAACATCCTTGAATTTATTGAGTCTTAACCTCTTGGGATATCTTGACATAAGTTAAACTAACAGGACCTATATCCAAAATGGACGAAGAGTATAATACATATTTATGTGAAGATAAGGTTGTTGTAATTGAACCGATCTTAAAAACCCGTCGAATTAAAGAGTTTGTAAAGAGTTCAGCTGTTGCATTGCTAAAAGCACACGAATACAAATTAGAGTCAATCACAACAGTTGATTATTTTGTAATCATAAAATTATTGGATAATTCACTTGTTGTTAATGCTATCAATCTCTTGAAAAATATGTCTGGAATCTCTTTTATTTTTGTTGGAATTCCTGTTAAACTCAAATACGATACTATAATAAGTACCGTTAGTACAATCTACTCTAATATGATGATTGTAGGCGAAAAGTATTTTCTATTGGTAAAATCACTAATTAATTTTAAATTAAATACCCAAGAAAGTATTCTTCAACGATTTGATGTGGAGTTTAGTATCCAAAGTGAGCTTTCTAGTACTTCAAAAAAATTAATACGAGTAGAGAATATCCGTGATGCTGATAGGATTATTTATTTACTTTTGACTCCCGATACCTGCTATGTAAGTTTGTTGCTTTTTAAAGGACAAGATAATATACCCTTTAATTATTTACAAGAAACTATTCTATGTCCTATTTTTGATAACATATCGATGATTTCATTCATCAGTGTTCTTAATGCTGGTTATACGGCGACTCCATTTTTTTTCTATATAGATAAACAACACGCACAAAAGTTATTGAAGACCTTTGAAAAATTAATTACAAAATCATCTCTCATGCAAATAAGAATTTACATGTTGTCAATACAGGAACATATCCCCGATTACATTCAACATATGTTTGTTACTGAAAATGATATAATAAATATGGATACAGAAACTAAAATATTTCATTGGCTAAATTTACAAATTATCATATCAAAAATGTTGGAAAAACTAAATCTTGACAATAAGATGATAGGGCTTCCTGTAACACCGTTTGTACATCCTCCATGGTTTATAAAAGAAATTAGTAACATCATCAAAGAATCCGATAAAATTGTTATGACTCCTCTCTTATTTAATTACTCTAATCAACAATTCAAAGCTGATATTTCAGAGTTTTTCAAACTGGATCTTAATTTTAACTTTGACTTAAACCAAGTGGGACAAACTGCTGATTTTGATCAAGGGAAGTTTAAAGAAATCCTTAGGACATGTCCGATTATATTTGATAATTTAACTCCCAAATATGCGAATTTCACATTAAGAGTAGGAAAGGACGATATTCTTGATATTTTGAATTCCATTTAGGTTGTTATTGATTTTCATAAGTTTGCTCATTTCTTTTTTGTATTTTGTATCATGAATAAGCTCATTTAATATACCAATTACTATTTCAGAATTAATTGCTCTAGATCCTATTTTCCTACCGATACCTAATTTTTGTATTTTGGCTGCATTAGATAGTTGCTCCCCGTGACTGTCTATAGGTATCGAAATAAATGGTTTTCCAAATTGAATTGCCTGAGAAATGGCGGTATGACCGCCCCTGATCACAAGGATATCTGAAATATGAAATAGTTCGTCCCTACAAGGACACCATTCGTAATACCATATGTTGTTAAATATTTTTTTAGGTTGGATACTGCCGTTAGCTTTTCCTTCTGAAAAGATAATTTGAAAAGATGTTTGATCCTTAAGAATCTCTATAAGGGTATTAATTATTGGGAGTCTTGTATCCTTTGGCCCACTAATATGAATAAATATTAATGGTTTAGATATATCTACTCTTAACTGATCTCTAACCTTAAGAATGCTGGTTTGATTCAGCTCGATACTTGGAGCTATAAAACCTATGTACTTCATCTTATTTCTTATTGATTTAACCGAATTAACTGTCTCCTCTGATATGGTATATGGTGGAGGAAGGTCTGGTATCAAAATTTTGTCTGCTATGTTCCATAGACCGCCCATAAATTCTCCATTGCAAGTTTCAAAGATCTTTGCTGCTTTAAATTCCCTTAGCCTTGGCGTAAGCAATAATTTTATTTGATTAATAATTAATATCTTTGGTATCTGAAGTATTTCCGATGCAATTAAAGGTGAAAGTCTAGAATCTGAGACTACCACCTGTGGATTAAATTTTTTTAAGTATCTAATTTCCTGATTAGTTTGCCATGGTAGATTAATTAACCATTGGGGAATTTTACTGATATTGTTCTTTACAGAAAATTCTCCGTTTCTCCCCCAGTGAAATTCTACTGGTGGAACAATATTGCAAGGGAAACCTTGTCCTTTGATATACCGCGCAGATTCGCCAAAGGACGAGAAAAGCAATCGAATGCTGGATTTATTTAAGCTCTGTGCTAATAGCATGAGCCTGCTGGCGTGGCCCAAGCCGACCCCGTATGGCGCTAAATAGACCCGTTGCATCACTATGACGAATTTGAAAGCGATTAAAAAATGTTAAGCAGATTAACATGGTTTCTGGTCCTTGTAAGAAAGATTTACTATTAAATAGATGTTTTCAATGAGTTAGTAACTATTCAAATATGCGCTATAAGATATCCAAATGCGTTTATTTACTCTTTAATCTTGTTGCCGTTAGTTTTTATCTTCGAAATTTCAGGAATCATCCAGATAAATTTTGTATGAATACAATTATTAGTTTGGTCAATATCACATTGAAGTTCTCCGTTCACATAGAATACGTCCACCAAAATTTTCTTCTTTACATCCTTTAATGTTATCCTATTCCCCTCATAGGAGTCTACTGATAAAGATGGGGCCACTCTCGAAAGAAACTCTTCTTTTTCAAGATAAACCTGTAAAAAATCGTTTACGTATTCTTTAATGTTGAGTCTCTTTTGGTTTGCTCTTCGTTTAATCTTTTCATAGTTTTCTAAAAAAATCTCAACGGTAACAACGCTTCTTCCTCCTCTCTTCACAGGCATACATTTACTAACATGTCTGTCTATTTATTATATTTTTCAGTCAGCTAATTACATATCCTTAAATAGTAAGTCATGCATTAACATGTTGCAATATGTTAACAAAAATTATAGTGTCTTTAAAGTCAAAGTTCCGCATTCGGTCAAAAAAGAGAAAAAGCAATCTATCATCTTCAAGCAATCGTGCCAAGAAAACAAACAAGCTTGCAAATTCCACTGAACATCTTTTGAAAATACAATTCAAAATATGGTTTAAGCAGTCTCACTTTCAGTTTAGAATATTTTTTGACTTCTTTTCGATCGTTATTCCTGATCTACAAGTTATACAATATGCTGAAACCTTTTCTTTAGTGATTCTAAAAAAATTTAGAAAATATGTATATTCAATATTTTGCATACTTTGTAGAATCCTACTATTTTTGCTGGGTGTTTCTGGGAACTTGTTCTAATAATCCTTACGTATCTACGGATGACTATAATATTACCGACGAAAAACAGTAATAGTAGGATAGAAATCTAATTGATTCTTATATGACAGAAAGGCTCAGTAATTAATTATCGAACAATGAGAGAGTAAATTAGGATAATGTTTTGCTATTAACTAAATTGTGGTAAAAAATTTGAAGGGTAATCTATTTTTTTTGCTTTTAATCAGAGTCCTCTGCATAAATCAATTTCATCTCATCGAAAGTAAGCTTCTCTCCACTGGACATTTTCTTTAAAGCGACTTCTTTTAATGAATTCCATAATTCCTGGTTTTCTTTATTCTTGCGCATTTTATCTTGGGGTATTTCATGTTTGCTTTTCCTTTCTGTATTGTACCTTCGCTGCCTTTCTGACGAATGCTGTATTCTGTTTTTCTTGAATTCGATTGCATTGAGTTGAGTATCTACCATTTCAATTTTGGCCCCTGCTTCTCTAACTTTGTGAATTACGCCTCTTCTCTCCTCGTAAAGTTCTTCCCTTTTATTGAGTAATTCATCTAAATTAGACTTAATTTTACCTATTACCTTGCCAACATCTGCCTTTTGATCGAAAATTTGATTCATCTTGCCTTTAATATCTTCAAACTTTGTCGCCATAGATTTGTAAGTGTCTTCCTTCTTGTGTATTACTTTGAGTGCATGTAATCTCGTTGCAATTTCTTTTGATTTTAAGACAAGACGCCTTTCTTCATCTTTTGATAACTTCTTTGTTTGTATGTCTTTTTCTATCTGTTCTAATGCTTTAGTCAGATTTGTAATATTGAATCTATCTCTTCTTGACCTAGAGCCGCCACTTGAAGCTTTTGAATCTAAGGATTTCATTCTTTTTCTTTCCTCAATCAAATTATTCTTTAACTCTGTAAATTTGGCATAATCTGCGTCCTTTAATTCGTTAATTTGCTTGAGTTTTAACCTTTCTGCTTCCAATTTTACACGTTCTTCATCAATAATTTTCTTGGTTTGCTCAATTCTTTCATTGATTTGCTCTATTTGACTTTCGCCTGTTTTTTGTTCCTCTATTAAAGATTTTTTAAATTCTAATAGGGTTTTTTGATTCGAATCTATTGTATTTTCTGATCTATTGTCCTTTTTTGTTGTAGAAGCTGAAGCTGCAGCTGCATGAGCTGTAGCTGAATTTCCACTATTCTGTTCTTGAACCACGCCGCTTACAACCTGTTAAGATATGGAAAAATATATTTTTTCTCATTTCATTTGTTCTTCTGTAAGATTATGGTCAAACGTAGTGTGCTTAATATTTAATCAGATAGAATTATGAAAAAACAAAAGTGGATCGATTGATATTTGATGTATAATTTCAATTCAATTGATGGATTACGTGTCTGTCTGTCAGATCTTAATTTCAAATTTATTTTCTAACGTTTGACCATGGAATTTTAAACATATATTTATATTCTATCTTGTAGTTAATTAAGTGATTACCAATGGATGATTTTGATAAAGATTTTCCAGGCTTTGATTGGAAAAATACTCCAGCGTATAAACATCCTGGAGGAAAGGATTGTCCTTGTCCAAAACATGAATATATACGAGAGCAAATCAATGTTGCCAAGACTTTGAATACAAATAGTAAAAATATTGATACTGATAAAAAGCCATCATCTAATGTTACATTAAAGTTCTGCCCCGATCACTACAACGTATATTTTAAGGAAGTAATTCCTGCTATGCCATTAAAATATCGAATTATAACAAAAATTGCCTTAAAATTAGGTGCTGTAGTAATTCAACAAATCCCGTACATGATGTCTGACAAATGCTTTTATTGTAAATTCGGATCAGGCGGATTTGATAAAAAGGTGGAACTACCACCAATTTAGGCTATTTTATATCTGACTTTACAAGGAGATTTTTTGCTAGACTTAGATGATCAGATACCAATACAAGAGAAGCAATGTTTCTGACTATAACAGACAAATGTGGTATCTTATTATTAGAGTCAGGGCTAATCTTGTATCCCTTTAAGAAATATTGTTCGATTTTTCTATATTTCTCATGTTCAAGATCCAATAAACTGGCGAGAAAAATCCCTATATCTAAACTTTTAGTAAACTCAGTTGACTGGTTTTGAATAAGCCCCAAGTCAGTTCTATAGATTTCTGAATCTCGTACCAGATAATTCTGAGCCTTATTGTCTATAAAACATGCTCCACTATCATGCATCTTCCTAGTAATAAATCCTACTTGTTGTACTATGCTGACATTATCATTATTCTTAAGATATGAATATAAGTTCCCACCTTCAAGATATTCTTCTATAATAGTTTCTTGATCGATTTTTATTAACTTTGGTGTGTGAATTCCTATTTTGCTTAATGCTTGTCTCATAGAAAGCCCTTCGTTACGCAGAACTAACTTTCCTGTTTTGAGAGGTGGAGTGGGATGTAAGAGTATAAAAGACATGAAGGTAAACATAAACACAAGCAAATGTTCATGAATGCTTTTTATTGACTTGTTTTTTTTTATTACCACCTTCTGCCCGTTAATGCTGGTAACAACAATATCTCTTTGCCAATTTACAAAATGCAATAATTTCGCTATATTAGATATCACCTCTTTAAAAAACTTTTAATTCCAATCTACATCTATCTCGAATGAATCTCTGACAATTTACAAAATCATGAAAAAAAACTCGAAAAAATTTGAATCTTAATAATTAAAAATTTATAGACGACGATCTATAACATGAATCTGTGATTACCAATACAAAAATTTTTAAAGTTTTAAGTATACTTTTCATTGCGGGAACTTTATTATCAGTTACAGCAACTACTTCTTATGCACTAACTAGCGCTTTCTCAGATTATGAATATGGTTATGGACCAGTAGCAAGTATAAATAATGATTGGATTTTAGCGGGTCATTTTATGGGCTATTTCAATCCAAATAACTTGACTGATTCGGGTTTTCATTCTACATTTGACATGGTCATGATAAATGGCTCAGCACCACATATGCATCAAATATCAAATGCATCTCTGAATGATATAAGAATGGATGGAAATAACACTATCTTGCAAGGAATTGCAACAGTTACCATGAGGGACGGCCCAATTCCGGATGTGCCAACTACATGGACAATCTATAACAATAATTCTTTAGCCATCTCAATGGACCCAGCAAAAATAAATAACCATTTTGGTGATACTCCCATTTATGGTATCCTTCTTACACCTGAAAAGGAAATGGAAACCATGAACTCGATGATGGAGGACAAGAAATTCATGGATAAATGGGTACCGTTTATGATGCAGAATGTTATGGCCAACCTTCAGATTGATGGTGGAAACGCAACATCTATGTCAATGATGAATTCTTCTATGACTGAAATGCCTTCCTCAACAAATGGGTCTAATCTGGTGATTCGATAATTAGATCTTCACATATTTATTATATCTTAATTAATTTATCTGTCAATAACCAATTTTATTTATAGCTAAAAGAAAATTTCTATCTACCTATGCACAAGCCTGATGGTAAGCTTGTTTGACAATTATTATTGGAATAATAATTGTTGTTGATGTTTATAGGAAGATTGTTTGCATTATTAATGTCTAGGATGTTATTAAAGACGTTATTAAAATCAATTTTATTTAAGGAACTTTGAGTGTCAAGAAAAATCCCGTTACTCGTATTTAATATATTGTTACCGTGAATAGTAGAATTTGCAGAGTTAATTAAAGTTACTCCAGACAGGCTATTCTCATTCATCTGGTTATAGTTAATTTCCGCATTTTTTGATGAATGTAATGCTACGGCAATAGTGTTATCACCTACCATATTATTGGAAATTTGAGAATTCTGAGCTCCAGTGATATAGAAAGCAACCTTATTGTTATTTACGTTTATCCCGTGGGCATATACATTTGTACTTCCTGAAATATATATCCCTGATTGGAATCCAGATATAATTCCATTCCCTGAGATTGTGACGTTATTTTGACCTCCTATCATAATTCCGACTTTATTACTATCAGTCCCTGGTCCCTTAAGTGAGAACCCATTCATATCTATATGGGTATTATTTCCTCCAATAATAATTCCATCTGCCTTGCATATAAGGTTGGAACTTAATTGTACGTTACCTTGTACAATTTGACCACAGGAGGGGTTCATAAACGCAGGAGGGGATTGTGCGAGACCTGATAGATTTTGATTTTCATTTATGGCTTCTAACGATACTGAGTCAGCCTCGCCCGCTGTTTGGCTATCTTCCAAAGTTAAAGCGGTATTTTGATCTTGTCCCACATCGACCTGACCATCAATGCCTCCATTACTGTTGGAATTACCTGTATTTTGACTAGTAATGATATTTCTTTGAGGGTCAAGCCGATTAGTTTGGGATGCTACACTATTATTGTCGGAACTACTAAAAACTTGACTTAAATCATTAAGTGGTGATTGCAATATAATTGTGAATAATATAATTGTGAATAGTATAAACAAGAATGTTAATTTTAATGATAGATTCTTCTGATGGTATTGGTCTGCACTAATCATTGATAAAAGTCTACACTAAATATATTATATCAATATTACCTTTACTTTGTATATGAGGTATAGATATGGTTATTATCGGGCATATCGGTATTACGATCGTAGATCCATTTACTCGGCTATGCTGTCTTTGTTACTTGTATAATTTACCGATCAAACCTCCTGTAATACGTCACTATTTCAAATAATTTTCTTCCAAATCCAAGTATCTTTTTCTCAAATTATCATATTCGTTCGGATGAACCTCTGGAGCATTCAAGTATAAATAGTTTTTTGCTATCTTGTGGTTCTTCAAATTCCTCCAATTAGAAAGAAACTTTCTTATAAAATCTTCAATAACTTCTTTATTTGTAATTCCGGTTGAATCAATCTTAAGACTCTCATTGATTATACAAATCTCTTCTTTATTATCTCCGCTAATATATTCAATAGGAATAGGCTTAAACTTTCTTCCATCAATTTTGTTAGGGATAATGACAGCTATGTATGGATCGTCATTTAATCTCGTGAAATTTATCTTGCCCATCAATTATTAATAACTTGTCAAAATTAAAACATGATTATATGGTAATATACAAATATTCAAAAAGCAAATTTTGCCTAAAATTCTACTAAGTGTTTTTATATTTCCCAGATAAAATGGGTAATTGGCTAAAGTCGTTTTTTTATACCATCAACAGATATTTATGTGGAGATAAAACAGATCTAACTTAAAGGGCCGATCGTCTAGCCTGGTAGGATACGGCATTGGCATTGCCGAGGTCGTGGGTTCGAATCCCACTCGGTCCATACTTATAGAAGGACTATATTTCAATTCTTATGCTAATACCGTGGAAGATATGATATAATCACAGATACTTCTCTATACGCCGAAGGTTCAAATCTCATCCCCTGACTATCATAAAAAGTTATTGTTATGTTCCCGCGAGCATAACTATGGAGTTGAAATCTCCTGCCTCTTTAACCATATGAATTATCCCTTATTAAATAATCACCTATTCTCCTGACCAAACGATAACTTGAGAGTATAATAGATATTGATAAGTATATAAGGCCTAAACAGATGGTTGGAATGATACCACTGTTAATCTCATCGAGTCTCATAAATTAGTATGTGCATTCTGTGGGTATTAAAAATAGGTTTTACATTAAATTATAAACAGCGAACCATTGATAAGAATTTATTAACACTTTAGGAGCAAAAGAGTCAATAATGGAATTATCTGCAGACCGACAAGCCAATCCTATCAAAATAAACCATGTAGCGATTAGTGTACCTAATCTTGAACAAGGAATTAAATGGTATCAAAATGTCTTTGGTTTCAAACTAATTGGAGGACCGGTAGATTTTGTAATCGATGATTCGCTTGCAGGTACGGCTCTAAAGGATATTCATGGTGAGCTCTTAGGTAAGATGCGAATGGCTTGGCTTGTCTCTGAAAACCTCATAGGATTTGAGATAATTGAGTATGTGGAACCCCAAGCACAAAGAAGACAAGATAACTTTGAGTATTGGAAGTCAGGTATTACCCACTTTTGTATAACAGATCCTCAAATAGAGGAGTTATGTAAAAAGATTACAGAGCATGGGGGAAAGCAGAGAAGTAATATCTGGGAAATTATTCCAAACAAAGGATACAAAATATCGTTCTGTGAAGACCCATTCGGCAATATTATAGAGATATATAGTAACAGGTTTGAGGATTTAGTAACCGAAGTAACAAAAAATTCTTTTGACAAAAAAATTTGACGACTATACAAAGAGAAGGATATCATTCGAGATTTAATAAATAGTGAAAGAGCTAGATAAAGGGATGTACACTTGACAATACATTAACAACAAAAATATGAATAGTCTGAGTCAGAATAGGGTTAATTCAAAAACTCTCTAATAGTTCAGTCGCATCGTGAGGTAAGATAATTATCTATAAGTATTTACATCCCCCTCAGGAGTAGGTATGCTGGACATATTTGATTGGGCATCAAGTGAAGTGGTCGACAAATTTGCCTGCCCTGAAGTTTCTGATAAATTCGCCGGTGTCCCAGTTTGATTACTTGCGTTTAACTGGCCAAAAACTATGGGGCTACTACTAAATAATACAATAGCAATTCCAAATACCATTGCTGTTAATAAACTAAATTTCATCATCCATTATTTAACATCATGTTATATAAGGCATAGTGAATTATGATCAATGAAAGTTTTTGACCTGCGTTTTTTATTATAAATGATATAGTCTGTTGTTTGCAAATGTTTGCAACTGAAACTTAAGATTTAACTTTATTTGCTTTAAATGATAACTATTGAGTTGTAAAGGCTTATGCATTCGATATGATAGAGTTGGAGGAGGTAAGAATTCTGTTTATGCTTTAGGGTACAAGCGTTGTACTGGTTGTAGTCTATATATTAAATTCAGCGGGATTAGATGTCCGTGCTGTAACTTCCCCTTGAGAACTAAAAAAAGAAACTAACCAAATTATTTTTCTTTATAAACAAAGGATATTATTATATATGTATCCAATAATACTAAATGTACGATACGTACACTCCGAATTTTGGGGAGTCTAAAAAAACTGCTACTATGACATTTAGAATAGATGAAAATGTACTTAGGATATTAAGATCAGAGTCCGATAGAAATCAAATTACCCTAAATAGCCTTGTAAATCAATTATTAAAGCGGTATGTGGAATGGGATATGTTTGAACCCAAAGTGGGACTAATACCTATTGCGAAGCCAATTGTTGTTGCATTATTTAGTAAAATGAGCAAGGAGGATATCTCAAGTATGGCGAAAGATATTGGAAAAGACGTAGTTCATGATATAGCACTTTTTATGAAAAATAAAATGGATCTAGATTCTTTTCTTTCATGGTTTGAATCAAGAATGGCAAGTTCACTTACTGAAACAAATCATACCATTCAAGATGGTTATCATGTTTATGTATTAAAACATGAATTAGGCGAAAATTGGTCGTTATACCATAAGATTGTTATCGAATTAATGTTTAACGAAATCTTTAACAAAACTGTAAATGTGACGATCAGTAATACCACAATACGATTTCGATTTAAAGACTAATAGGCAATATTTTGTGCATAAATACAAACTGAATTTTAACTCAATATATTGTTATAGGTTGAAGAATCTGTACAAAACTATTTTAACTTGTAATATGAATTCTATTTTATCCCATCATTCTCATCCTTTTAACTAGACTGCTTGTATTGATTTGTGGTAACGAGATTCTAGGTTTGGCATACTGTTACTGGAAGAAGTTATTAGAAAAACAACCTGTTATCTAAAAAAAGATTCTTGTTATATTATGCTTATTGTTATTAAATAAGGTATAATTTTCTATAAATATTTTATCTAATAATTTTCTATAAACGTCTTTATATACTTTATTAGATATAATAACTAAATGTACAACTCATTTTCAGAAAAGGGAATAACAGCTTCATTCGCAGTAATAGCACTGGCATTCATTATGTTGATGGGGCCCTCATCAATAGGATTTAATGTTTTTGCCCAGGGAAATGATTTAAATCAAGGAATTGGTCAATCACAAGGTTCTACTCAACTTGGAATTTGTGTATCAGGTGACGGTACTTTATTTTCATGCAATAATCTAAACTTCCAAGACCAAGATAATGAAGGCAGCAATGCAGCAGCACAAAGTGGGGAAGATGATGACGATGATGGCAACAGCTTAAACCAGGGCATAGGTCAAGAACAAGACTCTGAACAAAATGCACTCTGTGTATCAGGTGAAGGTACTTTCTTATCCTGCAATAATCTAAACTTCCAAGACCAATTTAATGAAGGCAGCAATGCAGCAGTACAAAGCGGTGGAAGTGATGGTGGAAGCAACAGCTTAAACCAGGGCATAGGTCAATCACAATCTTCAAGTCAAGGTAGCTTAGTAGTCTCAGGTGACGATTCAACGCTTTCTGGCAACAACATCAACGTTCAAGACCAAGATAATGAAGGCAGCAATGCAGCAGCACAAAGCGGTGGAAGTGATGGTGGAAGCAACAGCTTAAACCAGGGCATAGGTCAATCACAATCTTCAAGTCAAGATAGCACTGTCGTCTCAGGTGATGACTCAGAGGGATCAGGTAACAACATCAACGTTCAAGACCAAGATAATGAAGGCAGCAATGCAGCAGCACAAAGCGGTGGAAGTGATGATGATGACGAGCATGATGGGAATGATAACAATGGCAAACACAGTGATGACGAAAAGATTTTTTCTATATCTAATCCAGAAACAAATTTGTATTTGTAAATTCCCTTACCATTGATTGGGATAACAATTTCGATTTTACTTGCCTAATTGAAGCATTTGTATATGATGACTTATGAATTATAGTTGAATCCAATAAAATTGAACTACAAATGGGTAGCGCTCAGTAATACCACTATTGGCTCTCTGATGGCGTCTCTAGATAGAAACATCGTAATTATTGCACTTCCAACCATAGCTTTAGATCTTGACACCTCACTCATTACACTTGTCTGGATAACTATCGGTTATTGGGTTGTGACGGCTTCTGCTTTGCTTACATTTGGAAGATTAGCAGACATGTTTGGCCGAGTCAAATTGTACAACGTTGGCTTTGCTCTTTTCACCATTGGATCTACATTCTGTTGTGTTTCGCAAACGGGTGAACAATTAATCATTTTCCGTATAATTCAAGGAATTGGGGCAGCGTTTATCTTCTCAAACAGCGCCGCAATTATTTCGGATTCTTTCCCAGAATCTGAGAGAGGGAAAGCGCTAGGAATAAATCAAATCTCCATTGTTGTTGGTTCCGTGTTAGGTCTTGTGGTGGGTGGAATTTTAACTTCATACTTGGGGTGGCGCTCTATATTTTGGGTTAATATTCCCATAGGTATATTTGCGACGATTTGGGCCCTTTCAAAGTTGAAAGAATTTGGCCATACAAAAAAAGAGCGAATTGACTGGGTAGGAAATATACTCATGACCTTAGCACTCTTACTGCTACTATTTGGTATAACGTTTGGGTCATTTCATATACTCGATGTAACTACGACTATTATTTTTATATTTTTTGGGTCATTGTCTATAATTTTGTTCTACCTAGTTGAGCGAAAAACTGTATATCCAATGATTGATCTGACTCTCTTTGGATCGAAGATTTTTACTCGTAGCAATATATCTATTTTTCTTAACTCAATGGCAAGAGGAGCTTTTTCTTTTGTAATAGTATTTTATTTGCAAGGACCAAGTATGTCCTTACCTCCAGTAGAAGCAGGTCTATATCTAATACCTGTATCACTAGCACTAGCAATTTTCGCACCGATTACAGGATGGCTATATGATAAACTTAGAACGCCAGTCCTTTCTCAAATAGGTCTGTTGCTATCAGCGATAGGGTTTTTTATGCTTGTGGATATAGCAGAACAAGTAACTTTCTTAGAAATGATATTACCTTTTACATTGATTGGAGCGGGAATGGGAATATTTACCTCCCCAAATAGAGCTGCTATTATGAACTCAGTTTCTCAAAATAGACGGGGAATTGCGGCAGGAGTGAGCACAACATTAGTCATGACCGGTAGTGCATTTAGCATTGCCCTAATTTTCCTAGTTTTTTCGTATATGTTACCGATTGATGAAACAAGTAAGATATTTTCTGGGACTTTTGAAATAACTTCTGACCCTAAAAAGCCTTTAGAATATACTTTTGATAAATTCTTACAATCACTTCGATATATTTTCCTTATTTCTGCGCTATTGATGGTTGCGTCAGCATTGATTCAATACAAGATCGAATAACAAGATTTGTCTTGGCCTCAAAGTTAATGTTGAAAAAGAATTTTTAGATTAGTGGTGCATCTACTTTGTTTTTAGAAAAAATTAACTATACTATTTATATTAGGCGATGCCTATATAATCTAATAGTGGTAGAGAAATATTCACATACCATTAATATGACGAAAACATTTTTGTGCAATATTCTAGGATCTAATCTATTTGGTGATTTTTTAAAAATTTTGGGGATTAGCGGAGGAGTAATTTAAATAATTCCACTAGATAGTGAAAAAGAAAACATAATAATTAATGCAGTCGAAAAAATAAGTAAAGATGTTGTTAATATAGCCAGCGTTAGAATGGTAAAAGATCAATTGTTGAGAATTTTTCCTATAGAAGGAGTAGGCTCAGGGGTTATCATCGATAAAAAGGGATTTATACTTACCAATAATCACGTAATTGAAAAAGCCAACAAACTAAAGGTAACCACGACAGACGGTAATGTATACGAAGGAAGTGTAGTTGGCACAGACAAACAAACCGATTTGGCTATAATTAAAATAGACTCAAAGGATGCGCTATCATCTGCCGAATTAGGTGACTCGGATCAATTGAAAATTGGTCAAATAGTCATTGCAATTGGAAATCCATTTGGACTAGATGGGGGTCCCTCGGTCACCGCTGGTATAATAAGCTCTTTAACGAGAAGATTGCAATTTGAAAAAGGCGTTATGGAGTTAATTCAGACAGATGCTGCAATAAATCCGGGAAATTCCGGAGGCCCTTTGATCAATACAAAAGGTGAGGTTATTGGAATTAATACTGCAAAGATGCCTTACGCACAGGGAATCGGGTTTGCCGTTCCAATAAATGTTGCAAAAACGATAATTAGTGATTTAATAGAAAATGGACGCGTAACTAACAGACCATGGCTTGGAATATCTGCAATCAAAATTAATAGAGAACTTGCATATTCGTATAGGCTTCCAAGTATCGAAGGATCTCTTATTGCTGAAATACAAGTAAACAGCCCAGCTCATTATGCTGACTTACGGAAAGGTGATATTATACAATCAATTGATGGAATTAAGATTATTGATCCCTTCCAGATTTCAAATCACATTAGGAAATTATCTATTCGAGACAAAATTACTGTAGGAATCAACAGATATGGGAAAAAGATTGATAAAGAAATCCATCTGATGCCTTACCCAGATAGATTTAACTAGGCGACGTAAGGCCTTTCATATAATAACTGTCCTTTAGACCTAAATTACCATTTCTTTATTTAATTCGGTAATCTGAAATTCATTTTACTAAAGAGAATAGGATGATCTATCCCTAATTCCTTGAAATCGTATTTCTTCTCCTCCTGCTATTTGTTATTTTTTTCACTTGCTGTCCTTCTTCTTCAATTTCTTTATCTATTGTTCTCTGATCTAGGTTTAACTTTGCCACACGTGGTGTAGCCATGGCAAATTGAATATGAAAACATGCAAAAGAGTTACATAGTGAGCAGTGCAATTTATTTTCGCTATAATGGATTTCTGCTATCTTGTTCTCCTTAAAGTCTTTAATATATAAAGTGTCTCTAGTACATCCTTCTTCTGATAAGAATGGTGCATAATGTTTTAAGAATTCGTCCTTTTCTAAAATATCATGGAGTAATTCATTTACAAAACCTCCAAAGTGTTCATTGACATATGGATTTTTCTCTCTCTCCCTTTTCCATTTGTTTCTTAATTCTTTGACTATATTGACCCGCAGGGTTATCAATTCTGCAGCACTTGACCTCGGCATTTATAAGTACTAAATATTGTAGCGTGGTATTTAATCTTAATAGACAATGTATTACTGTATATGATATACTCTATGAGGGTAATCCGTTTTTATTATTATAATCTAAATTATTTTTAATCGTTATACTCCCCAATTATTTGCTAGATACCCATTATAGCCTAGTAAAGATTACTCATGCTGTCCTAAATGGTGAGTTTGAACTAAATTATGAAAGTTGATGGATTATTAGATTATTTTCAAAAATGAGCTATTCTATTAACATAACACTTTTAAAAAGAATTAGTCAGGCTTCACAAATTATCTATTTTCTATGTGTTTGATATTTTGTTATTGCCCTTAGGTATCACTCGAAGGTAAATAATGAAAAAAAATTGAAGTAATTGGGATAGAAATAATTGATGGTTTTAAAGTTGCTTATTGTCTTGCAACATGACAATAATATTAACAACCAAGGTTGCATCGAAATTAACTGAAACAATGGCCTTGGGGATAAGGAATGCTGTTAATAGGGCAAAAATAAACATTCTAAAACCATTATATAGATAAATCTAAAAACCATCGCATGTATTTAATAATATTACTATAGGCGGTATCAACAGCAATTTTTTCTTTTGTCATCGATAAGGAAGGGGTGAGAGTATTTACACTATATATCAAATAAATTTAGATTTTTTTATATTGTAATTAAAACAAATACTTGACTTTTGTACATTACAATTGTGTCTTACCTACTCCCGACCATTGTTATTTTCTGTGTGTACGAATCAAAAAAATGGATCTTCTGATAGTAACTATTTTGCAGTTAAGGCTATTTGAGAATATTAATAGTTATTTATTTTTGTATATATTCAACTATGATCATTAAATTCTTATCTAAACATTAACAAGTTATATCTTTGTCATTTTGATTATTTTTCTCATTCTTTACTCAAACTATACTACTATTTCTTCCTTTTCTGTTTTATTTTCCTTTTTCCTAATTTTTCTGACCAGGTTAAGAATTTCTATTAGTTCTTCTTCTGATACTTTCGAAATTTATGGGTCACATGCTATTCCTTCTGCATCCAGCACTTTTTCTGTAACTTCAAGAAACTCTGTTTTATTTTTCAGTTCCTCTTCTGTCAATAATCCTAAGGTTGTAAATCTAAAGAAGGCAAAATCACTCATATTATAATTGATCTTAACATAATCAGTTGTAATATGTTTTGTGAAATTAATTTGGATTTGAGATCTGGTATCTCAAAATAAAATCCCAAATAATCTTAAAGAAGACATTGATGTTTTTTTGTCTATTTATTCAAATTTATAAAGTCATGAATTTATTGATATTGCTAATTTTTTATTGTTTATAATTACTGAACCATTAACAATAAATTGCAACGAATTTAATATTGCTCTTTCAGTATGGCTTGCTAAAATGGTGATACTAAAAATAAACGTTATCTTCAACCTATAAAAACACGAAAATTAACTAAGCCATATTTATTATATAATGTATAGTGACGAGTACAATCGCTATTGGCCAAAAATAGTTGATTTGAATGGCAAAGCATAGTTTGATTTGATTGATGGATATAATTTTTTAAAACTCATAATGTTTATTTAGCGATGAATTTCCCAATTATTCTGTAATACAAAGTTGGTTGATAAAATAAAGTGTTATCATATATTAGTTAAGAAACATAGTGAAGCATTAGAGATTTTAGAAAAATTGAAAAAAGGCGAAGGATTTGCAAATTTAGCTAAAGAATTTTCTATAGATAAAGGAAGTGGAAAAAGAGGCGGCGACTTGGGGTTCTTCAGCAGAGGAATGATGGTTAAACCCTTTGAGGAGGCTGCATTTAAACTCAAGAAAGGAGAGGTAACTACCGAACCCATCAAAACAGAATTTGGTTATCATATTATCAAAAGGTCAGGATAACCAAAATTTCAGTAAGTAAAGAGGAGGGACTTTGCTATAGCCTACTTGCTCATCTACTAGACGGGCTTATGCATTATACATGTAAAATTCCAGTAGCCTTAACTTTTCTCTTTGATTAAACGACCTTTTGATATTTTTAATTCTATCACAGATTGCTAAAATTCAATTCCTTGTACAAAATTATTTGCATTATGACAGCAGCCCAACAAGGAAGGATTTTACACGGGAACACGAGTAATTTACTACCCCGTTGGAATCATAATGCAAACAACAAATTAAACGATGAAAGGTAATATAAACCGAGTTTATTTTGAATTAAAGTTAGAATTCCATACTCTGAAAAGAAATAGTCTCCAAGATTCTAAAGTCATGAATAATAGTGAATAGTTTATTGGAAACGGAACATCTACTCACAATCCGATTTAAACATGCCAAGTTAAAAAAAACAAACGGGGAATATTAGAATGGATGAATTGGCATGCTCTGTATAGGCAAAATCTATTGTACATATTATATTCAGTAATATTATACGTTAGATTACCAATATCGATATTATTTAACGAACGATTTAGAATCTCTTTAAATTGGCATTCCGGGATTAGAGGCATGGTCTAGTCTATAATTATTATATTACCTGTACATATCTATTTAACAGATTTTTTTATATGCCCAAACCAACTTTTTGTCTTTTCCAACATAACTAAATCTGTATTTTGGATAATAAATTTTTTCAGCTAATGATCTTGTAGTCCTAAAAACAACTATCTTAACCTGTGCACAATTCCACCGAGATTTTGCCAAGCCAATACAGAATAGCAGAATGTACTTGCCAATCCCAAAGCATCGATATTTTTGATCTATTCCAATTTTATGAATTAATAATGCTTTGTATGTGAAGTTTTCATCGGTTTTCATTACTAGACTATCTAATCCCTTCCCATCTATCGCTCCGACCTCGCTTTTATTTAAAATAGTGAATCCTGCAGAAAAAAAACCAATCCATTGTTCTTCATATCTTAACGCATAAAATAACGTATTTTTGGGCAGTTTTCTAGTCCTAAAGTGATCATAGTATTCTTGTACTTTCAACGGATCTTCACCATTTGATTGAGCAAATTTAAGAATTGGTAATTGATCCTTTTTTGCATTATAAACGATAAACTTTAAATTATCGGGATTAAAGGGAGGGATTAGAGTCATCTTTATGTTTCTCGTAGAAACTGATCGAATCGAGGATAAATTTTTGATCAAGTTCGTCGGTTTTATCGAAGGCATATTTTGAAATAACTAAATACTCGTCGTTATCAAAAACGAAATCTTTCAAAAAGAATAATCTATTTGACATGATTATATATGTACTTTGCCCTATTAAAATCTCAGTGTCAGATACTTCCCTTTTCAAACTTCCATTTTTGGAAATCTCCCCTCCTACATCAGATAAATTTGTTAAGGTAAGGGCCGTATGTATAAAAACTTAGTAAACCTAGATTATCTATGATTTGGTATTTGTATTGCGGCTAGTAAATTTAATACACTCTTTCCTACATGAGCTTGACATATGCTGAATTAGGTTATACAATAATTCTTGTGATTATTCTAAGCCCTTTATGGAATTAATAAAATTAGATTTAGGATACTTATTCGAGAGAGAACCATACATATTTTTCGCTATTCCGGATAGTATAAAACTAAGGAGATAAATGAAATATGTGAGCTGAATGAGCAATGAGCATAGAAACAATATTATATTTATTAACTTACAATTTACGTAATTGGGATAGAGAAGAGTGACGATAGAGCTTTCAGTTGGTGGAATAATAAGATATCAATCAACGGAATCCGATAAAGACCATTCCGAATTTCTCCTTTTGAGAAATAAGCGGGGGTTCTGGGGGTTTCCCCAAGGTCACAAAGAGAGAGGCGAGAATGAAATTCAGACATTGCAACGAGAAGTACAGGAAGAGACGGGAATAGTTGATTTAGAAATCCACCAATATATTGGTAAAATTCAGTATAAGTACTTTAGGGCCGATGGGATCAGGTCTGAGAAGGAAGTCAAATTCTATTTTGCTACAACACCAGTAAGGGAAGTAGTAATCTCAAATGAGCATGAGGGTTTTAAATGGACCACATATCAAGAAGCCCTATCAATTCTTGATCATCGTCAATTAAAATCAATTATATTAAAGGGAAGAAGACGGGGTCTTTATTAGGATTCAGATCAAATTGAAACTCATACTCAGCATACTCTAAATGCTATGAAAATAATTTTATACCCACGTCTTTTAATTAATGGAGGATATAGATTAAAAGATGGTTGCTGGTAAAAGAATTGTTCTAACTGCCGATCGTAGCTTGATGACTAATTATCGAGGTAATTTTCTTTATGGCTTTATTGCATGTGGTCCTTATGAACTTGTTCCAGAATTTGTTTTCGATAAATTATTTTGCCCTAGTGTTGAAACCGACAAGAATACTGGCGAAGTCAAAGTTGCTCAGTGTGGATTACGAAGAATAGAGAGTGCATTAACCCGAGAATACGATAAGAATGAGGTATTCTTGGCTCATCCTGAAATGTTAGAAAAGTGCATAGGCCCTCAAACCAAGGTTGTTGGGATAAATGTTATGGATCCATTGGGTATGGCTCCTGTTACTACAACCATGTCACCCGAAAAATTATCTTACGTAGCTATGAAATTTAAAAAGATGTGTGCATCAATAATCCAGCTAAAGAAAAAATATGATTTCAAAGTCGTTGTGGGTGGAAATGGTTCTTGGGAGCTGGCCAAACCAGAAAGAATGAAAATTCATGGAATCGATACTGTAGTTATAGGTGAGGCGGACGAATTAGCATTAGATTTATTTCATGATTTGGAAGCAGGCGACGCGCCGGAACTACTTCATACCTTTGTTCGAAACATTGAAAATATACCAATGATCAAGGGACCAACAATTAATTCTCTCATCGAAGCGATGCGAGGTTGTGGTCGTGGCTGTGATTTTTGTGATGTGAACAAGCGCTCTAAGAAGGATATACCCCTTGGAAGATTACAACAAGAGGCAAAGATCAATATAAAATATGGATTTGATTCTATTTGGCTCCAGTCTGATGAGATGCTCCTATATGGATGCGATAATAAGGATTTCATTCCTAACCAGGATGCCATTTTGGATGTATGGAAAGGGTTAAAATCTGTGGGGGCTAATTTCGTCGGAACTACCCATATGACTTTATCTGCAGTTGCCTCTTCACCCGACCTCATTAAGAGAATATCTCAAATCAATGATATGGAAAACAATGGCCGATGGCTTGCAACTAACTTGGGCGTAGAAACAGTGGCCCCTCGTATGGTTAAGAAGCATTTAGGGGTCAAGACTAGACCATATCAACCAGATGAATGGGGTTCGGTAGTAAGAGAAGGTTGTAAAATTCTTAATCAAAATCATTGGTTTCCAGCTCTTACACTGATAATTGGCTGGCCTGACGAGACGCCTGACGAAACTCAATACACCATTGATTTGATCCAAGATTTCAAACAGATGAACATGAGGGGATTAGTTGCACCTTTATTATATCAAGACTTTTCAGAGAAAAATTCTATGCATTTTGGTAACCTTAACGAATCTCAGTTCGCACTGTTTTGGACATGCTGGCAGCATAATCTAAGGGTAATCAGTGATATAATTCCAATAATTATTCGTAACAAATCATATGGACCTGCTATGAAAATATTCATGGCACTCTTAATTAAATTTGGGACCTGGGCTATAATGAAATATCTGCGAGGATTATCCAAGGGCTTATTTGATGGAAAACCCGCAGAGGACATTGTTGACAAATACATTAGGCCACGTTCGGTAACAGCTCCAATGCCTCCTAAACTCTAATTCTTTTCTTTTATGAATAAACTATAATTCAGACCTTGTAGATAAAAAAGGGGGTATATAATTATTTTTTATCTAAGCACAATATAATTATAAAATTTGCAATTCCTCACTAGCTGATTTGACCAATTGCTGCATCAGCTATGGTGTCGCGCCTGGGAGATATTACTATGAAGTAGTTTTTGTCTGCTCTTTCCATAACACTTACCAATTTTTGTTTCTTTGTTGAGATATCAAACTCATACATGCCTTGTTCCATATTTCCTTTTGTATATATCATCAACAAAGTTTCTCCAGATAGTGGAGTAATCGGTACCATGGAAAAAACATATCCTTTGTATGAACTGATTGGAAGTATCTGCTTCATATATGGAGCTACCGAAACCAAATAAACTAATACATCTTCGATGGTTTCAAATTCTTCAAATTCAAATTTCATGTACGTAAACTATTTAGATTGAGGTTAAATAAACTTTATAAAAATAAAGAGAATCTTAGCCGTAAGATTCGAATTTTACGTCAAATGTTCCATCTTTTCTTTTATTTCTCTCAGTAACAAATCCCTTTGGCACCAAAGAATCTAGTACTCCATCTACGGTCCCTTGCCATCCGCAAACATAAAATGAGGTGTTTTCTGGAGTAATTTTTTCACCAACAAGTTCTTCCAACGGTGATTTATCTTTACCTGGTTTTGGTCTCAAGAAAGTCTCCACTCTCCCTTTATGACCATTCCATGATCTATTAAACCACTCTTGTGGTCTACTAATACTTGCACGATATCGGAAATTCCAGGCATTATTGCTTCCATCCAAACTCTCTTCCTCTAGCTCTGTGAGTAATTCTCTATAGCTAAGTTCATCCACATAACTAGCTCCATGTAAAACTATTATCTGCCTTTTGCTTCCCTTTGATTTTAGGTGTAATGAATAGGATATAAAAGGAGCCAGCCCTGTTCCTCCGCCTATAAGGACAAGTCGCCTATTATCAGGATTGCCATCTGGCATTTTTTCGTTTATTGTGAAAATGCCGGTTGGTTTGACCCAACTAATCTCGTCACCCTCTTTTTTGTTAAATAATTCGGTGGTAAGTCTGCCTGGTAGAGGCTTTTTTACCCAGCGGACAATAAGTTCAAAATATTTTTTTTGTTCAGGGGGGGAAGCTATTGAATACGCTCTTCTTATTACTTTACCTTCCTTAGGTACGTTTAAACCTAAAGTCACAAACTGCCCTGGTTTAAAATCCGGAACTTGACCTTCATTTGGTTTTATGTGAAAAATCGCAAGATCTTCCTTCAGAACCCTAATATAAGAAACCGTTGCCTTATTATCAACTACCATAATATTCTCTGTTTTAAGCCAAGTTAGTTAAATATTTTGTTCCGAGTAAAACAAACACAATAAAGCAATAAGAGTAAAAAGTCTATAATCTCTTATTGTGTATCTTGGAAACAAACACACTGTCCTGTATTTATTTAATTATCAATTAAATTTCTTTATTATGTTATAGTAGGGTGAACCTTTATGCCTTTCAATACATTTTTGACAAATTGATTTATCACCATATTTTTTATGGCAAGGACAATCGCATATAGAATTTATGTTGGCACCCAAATATTAGTTTAGTACGGATATCTTAAACATATAAATTGTTATTAATCACTACCAAAACGAACTAATATCACTAAGTTGAATTAAAAAACAAAAATGCTAGACGGTTGTTCCAAAACTATGGTCATCAAGAATAAACCGATTGCATCATAATTCCCATATCAAATTCGATTGTCGTATGTATATATTGTTGTATGAATGCCTTTTATTTAATAAATTGCCACAGTCGTTGAATCTTCTTATTTCTGAAATTGCTTTGTCTTCAAATCCATGTAAAAGACTATTAGAATTCGATGGGATCACATCTAACAGGTTGGTAATGCGAGATCAAAGAGGAAAATTGTTATTAAGCTGTAAGAATGTACCCGCACTCAAAGAAAAGATAAAAGATATTGGAACCTCTATTACCATAATTAAGAACTTAGACGAGTATCAGTATTTGATTTGTAAATACGTACCCCATTTGAGTGATCAAAATGTCTTCAAATTTAAGTTCCAGAAAATACGCCTGCTGATTTTTCTTTTCATAAAAAAGTTTGCTAATGTTCTTCTAGAAACCGAAAGTAAAGCATCTATTCTATTGGACGAACTCAATAAATCGGGAAAGGGTATTCTTCTTGAAACCTCAGAATTAATTCAGATTTTTAGAGAGGCTTCATCTACTGAAAATCTTAATATCGACACATCTAAAAATATCGAAAATCAAATTACTCTCAAAACTGATCACTTTATAAGCTTTAATCATAGGGAAAACGAAATCAATAACGTTTTATTCTCTATTTATGGCTTTACTTACGACGAGAAAAAAAAAGTAGAA
>Ga0196965_1000341_pt1 | contig 30733 bp, 26 predicted proteins | sample S1_20metaG_FD_148668 | JGI IMG/M metagenome (GOLD analysis project Ga0196965, IMG submission 148668) | Soil microbial communities from Anza Borrego desert, Southern California, United States - S1_20 | ecosystem: Environmental > Terrestrial > Soil > Desert | place: USA: California | collected...
ATGAAAGACTATCTAATTAATTTTGATCAACACTGAAGGAGACACCACGCCCCACACAATTTTTCCGAACGTGATTTGTCCGGTTGATGAGTTTTTGCCGGACAGTGAATTCGATGTTCAAATCATAATATCCAAACAAAAACATTACTTCACGAATATCTTAATAAATGGTTATCGCGACCATTCAGCCGGTTTTTACGTTGATCTTTTTATTATTTTTGAACTCTTTTTGCTGATATGAAAGCCAACAAACGACTTATTTTATTCCTCGTATTATCAATTTTAGGAATCTCCTTTGTTTTCTACGGATTCCAGGTTCTGTACACACCGAACGTGCTGCTGGGCATCCAAGACCGTGTACTTAAGATCGAAGAGGGAGCTACCTTCAAAGACGTACAGAAACAACTTCACGAAGGTCGCTACGTAAACGACCTGATCTCCTTTAGTTTCCTCGCCCGGCTGATGGGCTACGACAAATCTGTAAAACCAGGACGGTTTTTACTCCGCCAGGATATGTCAAACCTGGAAGCAATTCGTTTCCTCCGATCCGGAAAACAGGAACCGGTACGCATCACCTTTAATAACGTCAGACTCCTCCCGGAGTTGGCGGAAAAGATCACGCGCAACCTGGATATGAAACCCGAACAATTTGAAGCTGCTGTACTGCAGTTTACGATGAATAATCCACACGGCTTCAACAAGAATAATATCATCAGCATGTTCATCCCGAATACATATGAAGTCTACTTCAATATCACACCCCAGGCATTGGTTGAACGGATGCACATGGAGTACGAAAAATTTTGGACAGATGAACGCAAACAAAAAGCAGCGGCGGTAGGATTAACGCCTCTTGAAGTTTCAGCGCTTGCCTCGATCGTACAGGCAGAAAGTGTTCGCGCAGATGAAGCACCGATTATCGCGAGTCTATATCTCAACCGGTTAAAAACAGGAATGCCACTACAGGCGGATCCTACATTGGTTTTCGCGGTTGGTGATTTCACATTAAAACGAGTACTGAACGAACACAAGGAAATAGATTCACCCTATAACAGTTATAAATATGCGGGCCTCCCTCCGGGCCCGATCAATATGCCCGAGATACGCTCACTTGATGCTGTATTAAATCACGCTGATACAAATTATATCTACATGTGTGCCAAAGAAGATTTTTCCGGACGACATAATTTTACCAGTAATTACAATGAACACATGCGCAATGCGGCTAAATATCAGCGCGCATTAACCATTGAACAGCGAAAAGCTGCACAGCTTAAAAAATAACATGTATCAATCTCAAACAACGGTACGGGTACGGTACGCGGAAACGGACCAGATGGGTTTTGTTTATTATGGATATTATTCGATGTACTACGAAGTAGCCCGGGTTGAAAGTTTGCGCCAGCTTGGAATCAGTTATAGAACAATTGAGGAAATGGGTGTTATTATGCCGGTACTCGAAAATAAATCCAAATACCTGGCCCCTGCACGATACGATGAACTTCTTTTAATTGTCACTACGCTACGGGAAGCGCCCGCTGTGCGTATGCGGTTTGAATATGATATCTTTAACCAGGAAAAGAAACTCATTCACCAGGGCGAGACATTGCTTGCGTTTGTCGACAAAACAACAAATCGGCCATGTCGCCCCCCTGAGCCTATGGTCCGTGTACTTGAACCCTTTTTTACCTGATGAAGTTTAAGCACAAACGATTCATATTACGATGGAGTGCCGCGCTCCTCTTTATTGGGTGGCTTAAAAAAGTACGCTTCAAAAAATATGAGAACGTTTCCTTATACAAGATCTTGAAATTATTTCTCCAGAATTTGATGGACGATGAGATTCTGGATCGTGCAAATGGTGTCGCTTACAATTTCATGTTAGCCATCTTTCCCGGAATCATATTTTTATTCACACTTATTCCCTACATCACACCGTTTTTCCCCGAGGTAAATACCGATAACATCATGCAATTCATCGGAACACAGATGCCTCCGAAAATGTTTGAAGTAATCTCTTTTACTGTCCACGACATCGTTAGCAATCAGCGGGGAGAATTGCTTTCTCTTGGTTTTTTATTTTCCGTTTACCTCTCCACCAACGGCACCATGGCATTGATGCGCGCTTTTAATGCGTGTTATAGAACCATTGAAAACAGAAGCGGAGTTAAAACCAGACTCATCGCAACCGGGTTAACATTCAACCTGGCATTCGTACTTTTTCTTGCTGTTATTCTACTTGTTGTTGGTCAACTCGTACTGGAATATGTGATGAGTCACCTGCGTGATTTTAACCTTGTTGACCTCAGTGATTTTACCGTATTCCTCTTATTGAGTGTACGTTTCCTTGTAATCTTCATCGTGTTCTTTCTTGCCATCTCCACGTTATATTATTTTGGTCCGGCGATTCATTATAACTGGCGGTTCTTTTCTATCGGATCGCTTCTCGCTACTTTATTTTCACTTGGCGTATCCTACGGTTTCTCCTATTACATCACCAACTATGGCACCTATAATAAAGTCTATGGTTCAATCGGTGTCCTTATTGCCGTAATGGTATGGGTACAGCTTGTCACCATTGTGCTTTTGGTGGGTTATGAGGTAAATGCCAGTATACATCATGCCGTTCGGAAGCAGGCACTTTGGAACGCTCGCTCCTTCAGACGCGATTCTCTGCCGGAAGCAGCAGCAAAAGTACAGCAGATCGCAGATGGCAATGACTCTGACGGATAACGAAACTAACGGTATGGCTACTCTAACATTACAGGATTAACGCTGTCTGTAGAATCGCGCCACATTCTTCTTGTAGAATAAATTACTGCATCTACATAATTATTCACTGTCGCTTACGGATTATCGTTATACACGACGACTCATGGATAAATCAAACAGACAACAAAAGAGGCACTCGAATTTATCTAATTCGGGTGTAGTGGTTCATGAGCCTGTGTCGTTTTAAGTAAGCTTGAGCGACAATACAGACGCATCTTTTATCCGGTTAGCAAGGATTTGAGAAAGGATCACACGAAGAGGCTGTCTATTCTTATATGCAGCCTCTTTATTCTTTTAACTGATTAAATAAAGGAGGAAATATGAAACAACAGACAAAAGATTATGAAGCCATCAACCTGACTGGCATTAACCATCAGGATCCGAAAGCAAATACACCGGTAAGACGGTTAACAGCTACTTCAATTATCGGCGATGCTGTTGAAAATCCAAAAGGAGAAAGTTTAGGAGAGATCAACAACCTAATGATCAATGTAAGAACCGGTAAAGTGGAATACGCTGTAATCGAGTTTGGCGGATTTCTCGGTGTAGGGCAAAAATTATTTGCCATTCCTTTTGAAGAACTTCGTGTTGATGAAGAGAAAGAGATTTTTGTACTGAACAGAGACAAAGATTATTTGAAAGAATCGCCAGGGTTCGACCCTAATCACTGGCCGGATACCAATGATCACGACTATTTCGATAATGTAAACACGTATTATCAATATCCGGTAACGCCGTTTCCATAATCGATACTAAAAACATACAATCACCATACCGAGCGAAAAGGTTATTTCTGAAAAGAGATAACCTTTTTTTAGTTGATGGCACTACTGAACATTATTAAAATCCAACAGAAAATCATGAAGCCGTGCCACGCATTCTTCCACCTCCCAGGCTGGCATAATCTCCGCAGCAAGAATCTTATTTCGAAAACGACGCACATCCAGATTTAAGTCCATCATTGGATAAGGGTCTTTTACCTTTTCGATTAATCTAATCGCTTCGTCAAGCACTTCACGTTTCGATAATTTTTCCATAGCGTTTCTTAATATGGAAATTTAATTTTTTAAACGCATAACTAAAAATCACAAAGATCGACTTTAATGCTGTTCATGAATATAAGTCAATACTGCGTTAAGCTTTCCAAACCTTCTCCTTCGCTTAACTAAACGACATTGAACTATAAACTAACTTTGCTTTCGAACTGATCGTGGTAGCGGAGCACCGCCAGTTCTTTTGCCTTAGCCTCAAGTACAATGTCAACGTTCATACCATAACGAGGTATCTGCTCATAGATATAATCGGCATGAGCGGCGGCCATCGCGGTTGCATCTTCAAACTGTTTCTTTGAACTGGAATAATGTACAACCGGCGTAATGCCCGAAGCCCATGTAGAAACAGCAGCATGGAACGCTTCCGCTGTAGTATAATTTCCGGCACAAAATTGATGATGCAGGTAATCAAAAACAATCGGAATTCCAATTTTGCTGTGTAGTAACAGAAGATCCTGTACAGCATACATGTTTGCCTTATCGTCGTTTTCAATCGTGAGACGGCGTTGAACCGCATCGGGAAGTTTTTCAAAGTTTAGCGCAAACCTGTCCAACGCCGCAACCTTATCGCCATACGCACCACCCACATGAATGTTGATCTTGGCAAATGGTGTCAACGGGAGTTGCATCAAATCCATGATTTCAGCATGTTGCCGCAGTTCTTTGCTTGTTTTGGCAACAACGTTATGGTCAGGTGAAGCGAGCACATTAAATGGACCAGGATGGTATGTAAGACGATGATGATGTTGCTTAACTTTCTCACCGATCCTTCGTAAAATGGTTTCGATCCTTTCAATTTCCGGCAATTCACCAAGTTCGTATTCACTCATCCATGGAAACATGTCGCTGCTCATTCTATAAAGTGGTATCGCGTTTTGAATATTCCATTCTACCACAAATTCCAGATCAATGATATTCTGTAACGCTAATGACGAAGCATAAGCGATACCCTTTTCTAAAAATGTCTTTCGGATGCAGGAACGGTTTACCTTGATTTTGTCAATAGCGAGGGTATTGTTAAGACAGGCATAGCCAATGCGCATAGATGATTGTTTAGTCTATAAACAACTGAAAACGAAATTTGTTCATAGGTGGATGGGAACACGCTTATGATTTGAACGCTAATCGTTGTCGGGCGTACTATTAATAATATTAAACCAATCTGTACCCTTTTCCAGGTGATCCAGAAAGGGATTTTTTAAAGGTGTATTGAAAGGGTAAACCGATAATATATCTTCAAGGCTCAGCGTGTAATTTTCAAATAAATGGCCGCTCATATCATATTGCTTCAAAACAATAACGGTATCGTGATCAGCCAGTATAACTTCTTCTACACCCGTAATGAACATGGCGTTACCAAGCGCAGGACTGTACACACCAACCGCACTGCCGTTTATTTTACTGCTGATTAAAACCTGAAGAATCTTTTCCCGATCAACAATAAAGTCAAATTGTTGATCTTCGTAAACATTTAATCCTTTACTGCTGTCAAATCTGTTCCGCATAATCATAACCTACGTCCTCCTTCTGCGGTAATATTAAAAAAAACAGTGCCAAATGGGCACTTCGTGTACCGCTGTTCAGAATCGCGAAACCGTCTAACTTATACAATAAAAATGCCGCTGCCGCGACTATGATGTTAATGAATATCTTGAGCAAAACGCTAAAAACAGCAGGCCTCCTTACTCTCCTTACCGGTATCGTAATCTTTCTTTTTATGCAGCAATCTTCATTCGGCAAATTGCCTTCAGGAATTTCTTTGGAACGAATTATCAAATCACCGAATTACAAAAGTGGTGCTTTCGTCAATGTAATGCCCACACCCATGATGTCGGAAGATGCGTCTTACCTTTCTATGGCAGGTAAGTATTTCCAAAAAGCGATTGACCGTTCGCCCACTGAAAAGCTTAAGGTAATCCAAACAGATCTGAAAGCCCTTCCATTGGATACACCGCAGTTGATTTGGTTCGGCCATTCTTCATATCTTCTTATACTCGAAGGAAAAAAGATTTTAGTAGATCCTGTTTTTAGTGAACGCGCTTCGCCGGTTCAATACTTCGGCATGAAACGTTATGATGCAACATTTCACTACTCTACCAAAGACTTTCCAGCCATCGATGTGGTTGTGATAACCCACGATCATTATGACCATCTTGATTATAATTCCATCATTCAATTAAAGGATCGGGTTGGGCTATTTATCACACCACTTGGTGTCGGTTCACATTTGCGCTACTGGGGTGTACCCTCCGACCGTATCAAAGAATTCGATTGGTGGGAAGGAGAAACAGTACTTCCTGGCATTACACTCACCGCCACGCCGGCACGCCATTTTTCAGGACGCGGATTTCGAAGGAATAAAACACTGTGGGCATCTTACGTACTACAAACACCGCAGCACACCATCTTTATCGGCGGCGACTCAGGATACGATAAAACCTTTAAACAGATCGGGGACAAATTCGGGCCCTTCGATATCGCCATGCTGGAATGTGGTCAATATGATAATCAATGGCCCTACATCCACATGATGCCAGAAGAAGTAGTACAAGCTTCGCTGGACCTTCAGGCAAGTACACTGCTTCCTGTGCATTGGGGGAAATTTACCCTTGCCCTTCATCCCTGGAAAGATCCCATCGAACGACTTACAAAAGAAGCCACGCAAATGAAACTTCCCGTCACTACACCAAAAATCGGCGAATCCCTTTTGCTTCATAACATGCGTACAGGCACACCGTGGTGGAAATGAATTCAAAGGTTCAAAGACCCTACCACCGGATGCAGTTGCTTTGATAAATAAGTAACTGCCATTCCGGGGTTGATGTTCCAGGTTTAACGTTTGAAGTTGGTTTTATGGTTCAAGTCTTAGGCAGCGCGATGGCACGTGGATGAATTGGACCTAATCTGGTTGAAGTCTTCAGACTTCCGCGATGAAATTCAATTCGAAGATTTTTTCAATCAAGTCTGAAGACTTGAATTATGGTAAGCACAAGTCGCACACATTCCATCCCACATGCATAAGACTTGCGCTAATATGCAGTAATTTACTATCTTCGAAAAACCGTTGTAAGTTATGAGTCGTAAGTACAAAATCCGTGATGAGGACAAATTATATTTTGTAACATTTACTGTTATTAATTGGTTGGATGTTTTTACCCGTAACGAATACAAAGATATTTTCATTGATAGTCTAAAGTATTGCCAGAAAAATAAAGGCCTGGAGGTTTGCGCCTATTGTATTATGACAAGCCACATCCACATGATTATTGGAAGAAACCAGGAAGCAAGCTTAGCAGGTATAATTCGAGACATTAAGAAATACACATCCGTAAAAATAATTGAAGCCATCAATAATAATCAACGCGAGAGCCGAAGAGGACTTCTTATGTGGTTGTTTGCCAAAGCCGGGAAAGGAAATAGCAATAATGTAAACTATCAATTCTGGCAACAAGATAATCACCCGATTGAACTAAATACTAATGAGACGATCGATAAGACTTTAGCGTACATTCATAACAATCCTGTGGAGGCAGGAATTGTCTTATCGCCTGAACATTTTTTATACAGTAGCGCCATCAATTATGCAGGCCTCCCCGAAACATTGATCGATGTAATTCTTTTATAGCGTACCGATTTTACTTGGTTCAAGTCTTATGCAACCGCGATGGCACGTGGGTGACTTGGACCTATCATAGTTGAAGTCTTCAGACTTCCGTGATGAACTCAATTCGACGATTTTCCTCTCAAGTCTGAAGACTTGAATTATAGTAAGCAGAAGTCGCGCACATTCCATCCCACATGCATAAGACTTGCGCTATTTAAGCTCGCAACTCGCGGCTATCTCCTCCTTTCCCGCAACAGCTCAATAACATTAAAGCCGATCACACAAAAAGTAACCCACAACAATCCACCTAAAAACCCGGCAGCCACATCGCTGGGATAGTGAACGCCAAGATAAATACGACTGACGCCAATAGACAGGATCAACATCATCATCAACAAACAAAGGACGAACTTCTGCCAACGCGGAGACCTGTAACGTAACGTGAGGTAAATCAAAAATCCATAAAATGCCATGGCAGACATAGCGTGTCCACTTGGATAGCTCAATGTATTAACGGTAACGAGATGCTCTAATGACGGGCGTTCGCGATGAATAATTTTTTTTATCACAACGTTCGATGCCGTGGCAAGAATCAACACAAAAACAGTTTGAACAATGAATTTCGAATTCCGGTGTTTCAAAAAAAGAGACAAAGCAATCAGTGTAATCATAACAGCGTACCCTAACGTGTCGCCAAGATGCGTGACGAAAACAAAAAATACGGTAAGGCCATTATTCCGCCAACCAGTTACAACGTTAGTGATAGCACTATCAAATTGTTCCAGATTGTTCTCCGCTAATTCTTCCGTTAATTCTACAAAGACATTAAGTGCGATTACGAAAAGAATGAAGGCTGAAAGGATAATGATATAATACGGGAGATTACCGGAATGAACATGCAATTTCGCTTTTAGCACTTGTCTTATCCATGCAATAATCCGTTTTAACCTTTGCTTCATTGTGTTGTGATTATTGATTTAATATCCTACCGTTCAAACAACTGTAAAAACTCCTGCTTCTTATTCGCAGATATTTCAAGTTGCTGATTGTTCTGCATCGTTACAAAGCCACCCTTGCCCTTGGTATAGCGAATAACGAATTCAGGGTTAATCAAATAAGAACGATGAATCCGTAGAAAACGATGATCATTCAATACTTCATCAAAATATTTTAACGTACGACAAATTAAGAGCGAACTTCCGTTTTCAAGATAAAATTTTGTAAAATTATCTACCGCTTCACAATACAGTATGGTATCGATTGAAACAATTTCAAAACCTGTAAGCGTGGGAAGCATGATTTTTTGCGCAGATCCCGATCGTATATTCTCCAATAATATCCGTGCGTGTTGCGTGTAATTATCCTCCTTGCGCTCCTGCCTGATTTTTTCAACCGCTTTCACCAATTCGTCAATATCTATTGGCTTCAGCAGGTAATATGCTGCGCTTTGATTCAAGGCCTGAATGGCGTAATTATCGAAGGCGGTAACAAATACGGTTTCAAATGTTATGTTCCCTACCTTTTCCAACAGATCGAAGCCGTTTCCGTATGGCATTTCGATATCCAGAAAAACAATATCCGGCTGATGCTTGTGTATTGCGGCCAGCCCTGTGCTCACGGATTCACCAACACCACACACGGTTACGTCATCACAATACTTCGCCAGGTAATTCGATAAAATTTCCCTGCTGTCCTTTTCATCGTCGATAATTACGGCTTTCATCATGTATGTTTCTGTTTTGCTTTCGCGCACATGAAAAATCTTTAAAGGCTTTTAAGCGCTGTTTTGTTAACAGGCAGAAAGACATTGACACAAGTCCCACCCGATGCATTGTCGTTTACGGTTACTTTGTAATTTGCCTTGTAAACCTTATTCAGAATGTCAAGTCGTTCGTGAATATTTTTTAATCCGGTAGACTTATGTTTTTTCTGATTGGTTGTTTTTAACGCCACAGATTTTTTCCTTCCGATTCCGTCGTCGCTGATTTCAACCACGACGCCGCTTCCGGATTTACGGAATTCAAGTTTAAGATGACCTTTTGATTCTTTATATCTTAATCCATGCCATATTGCATTTTCAATATAAGGCTGGATTAACATGGGAGGAACCTCAACGGATTCGACATTGATATCCGGATCGATTTGAATAGCATAATCAAACTTGTCGCGAAACCTGTAATGTTCGAGCTTCAGATACAACGCCAGAATTTCCTGTTCTTTTTGGAGCGGAATAAAATCTTCTTGTGAATTCTCCAACACCAGCCGCATGAGCAACGAAAACTCAGAAAGAAATTTGTTTGCGGTGCGTTCATCCTGCTGCGTGATAAAATGATTTACGGAATTCAACGCATTAAAAATAAAATGAGGATTCATCTGGCTACGCAATGACTTCAGGGCGAGTAACTGATTCGCGGTTTTACTAGCCTGACCACTTCTGTAAATAAAGTAAGAAGTAACCATGATGATCAAAATAATAAGGAGCAATCCATAGATAATCAATTTTTGTCTCGTCAGTACAGCCTGATGAATCGTTTCTTCACGCTGCCCAAGCGAAACCGTTTGTGTGACTTCCTGTATTTCCTTTTGCTTTTTGATCAGGGTAGCTCTTTCATCAAGCAAACTATCCTGCATCGCACCCTTTCGGGCAACGGCATCGCTATACTTTTGATAGGCATTCAATGCCTCCTGAGTTTGCCCGATCTTCCGATACAATTCAGCTGCGGTTAAAAACGCTTTCGCCTGATCATTCGGGTCAGGTAACGTTTCTGCTATAACTACAGCTTCTTGCACTTCCGCAAGCGCTTCCCTGGTTTCACCTTTAGCCTCAAGCGTTTTACCGATCTCTACTTTATCGTTCGTTACTTCCGAAAGATTATTTGACTGCAGATTATAATCAATGGCCTGGTTACGAAGTGCAATCTCGTCGTCGTATCGCTTTTGCTGGCGGTAAACCCCAGCGATAGCTTCCTTGTTTTGCTGCAGTGTCTTTGCTTGTTCTTCGGGTACAGCCTTATTCGCGCGAAGCGTGTTCAGTGAGTTTTCATACAATGCTTGTGTCTTTTCAAATTCCTGGAGTTGCGCATAAATTTTTGCTTTCTGATTTTGAACACGCGCCTCAAAAGCTTTATCGGCCAACTTCCCAACCGCGATATCCTCCAGTGTACGCAACGCTTCATTGTATCGTTCCATCTGGTACAATACTTCCGATAATTCAAATTGTCTTTCGCGACGATCCAGCGGCTTGAGTTTGAGATCAAGACTTTCTTCTAAGAACTGCAAAGCAGCAAAGAAATTACCGAGCTTCAGATTTGCCTGTCCGAGCCCACGTAGCACCCGCATGTATTCCGGTGTATCTTTGTATTGATTCAACAATATCTGATGCGCCTTGTTGTAGTTTTCAAGGGCAAGTTTCCATTCGGAAATGCCTTCATTAATTTCACCCAGCAACAAGTAACTCTTTCCTTCGAAGAAAAGATCCTTCCGGGCAATACTGATCCCCAGCGCTTCTTCCACTTTATTCAACGCCTCTCCGGGATGATCTGTTTTTAGCTTTTCAGCTTCAGTTAACAACACGTTTATGTTTGTAGCGCTTCTGCTTTTATACAGGCTGTACGATTTCTTTTCTTGTTTTTGCGCATACCCGGAGTAACAGATAAAAACAGTGGCAAAAAGTAAAATGACGTATACCCTTATTATCATAATTGTAAATATCCGGCAAATTAAATCAGTAACAGTTGATAGGATGCAACGGTTATTCTTCAGGAAAGTTAGCAATTTAATTTATAGGCTTATCGATTGTAAAAGCACAAAACATCCTGTTTACCCGTGATAAGCATTCCTTCCCTCAGCGAAAAGGCATGCTCACGAAGTGTACCTATCCCCAATACATATTTCGCGTAAACTTTACCTAAACATTAACGCTTATGAAAACCATCAGAATGATCAGCACACGCTTTTACGGGGCCATTTGCTCCCTTTGTATTGTCGGATTGATTTTCAGTTGCCAGCCCGCACATTCCACCGAAATTAAAAACCCGGATCCAAAACCTGGCGAAGCTCAAAGTATTATGCTGGCTTTGCTTCTCGACACCAGCAACAGCATGGATGGGTTAATTGATCAGGCGAAATCACAACTCTGGAAAATCGTCAATGAATTGTCGGCCGCGAAATGTGATGATGGATCAAGACCAAAAATTAAAATTGCATTGTATGAATATGGAAACGACAGGCTCTCATCTTCGAAAGGATATATACGCCAGGTGAGTGGATTAACGGATGATCTTGATCTGATCTCGGAACGTCTGTTCGCCCTTTCGACGAATGGTGGTAGCGAATTTTGTGGTCATGTGATTAGCACTTCATTAAACCAACTCGAATGGTCTCAGTCACAAGCAGATCTTAAGATGATTTTCATTGCCGGGAATGAACCATTCACGCAGGATGAGATTCCGTATCGCGCGGCATGTGAACTTGCCAAAGGAAAAGATGTGGTTGTCAACACAATCTTTTGCGGAAACTTCGATGAAGGTGTTCAAACCCAGTGGAAAAGCGGGGCAGATCTCACTGGAGGAACCTACATGAGCATCGAACAAAACCGGAGAACAGTGTATGTACCAACACCTTATGATGAAAAAATCGAGGCATTAAATAATCGGTTAAACGACACGTATGTTTACTATGGACGGTCTGGGGCATCAAAAAAAAGATTACAGGCAACGCAAGACCAAAACGCTGAAAGTTACAGCCGGGAAAATAAAGTTGAGCGCGCTGTATCCAAAAGTTCACATGCCTATAAAAATTCCAGCTGGGACCTTGTCGATGCTGCAAAAGAAAATGAAAAAATAATTGAGTCTACTGCTGAAGAAAACCTTCCGGAGGAAATGCAGGGAATGAGTGTAGAGAAACGCAAACACTATGTGCAGCAAAAAGCAAATGAGCGAAAAGCAATCCAGGAAGAAATTCAGGCACTGAATAAACAACGTCAGGAATATATTAATGCAAATACACCGAAAGAAACACAGGTCGGTATGCTTGATGCAGCCATGATAAAAGCCATCAAATCGAAAGCGAAGGCAAAGAAAATGGATTGGTGAAAAAGTGAAACGGCTACAGGATTCACGGGGATTTCGGAAATAGTTGCGAGTTACGAGCTGCGACCCACGAGTTTGTTGGGCAACAGATTAAATGTTCTTCGATAATCCTCAAGTTGCTTTTGCTAACGCAAAGGTTTTCGAAAACCAACCTGGAACTTTGAACTCATTCCGTGCAGGACACATGCGCGCACACCAAGATGACGGTAACGAGGGGGTCGAAATAGTTGCGAGTTAAGAGCTTCGAGCCGCGAGTTTGTTGGGAAGTAGTTTAAGTCTTTGTAGATAAGTTCGAGGCGTTTTGACTAAAAAAGACTTTCGCAAACCAACCTCAAACCTCAGACATCAAACTTCGAACAAATTTCGCAATCCCTTCGTTATCGAAATCAACCTTAAACTCTGAACTATCCATGTACCGGCAATTTAATCTCGCACAACGTACCCTTGCCTTCCTCACTTGAAATTAAAAAGACGCCGTTGTGGATACGGATGATCCGGTCGACCAAAGATAATCCGAGACCGGCACCGGCAATAGCGCCTACGTTGGATCCCCTGAAAAGCGGTGAACGCACACGGTCCATGTCGTGAGTGGGTATACCGATACCATAGTCTTGAATACCAATGGAAATTTCGTCAGGTGTTTGCTGTAATGTCAGCACAATTTTGTTGGTGGAATATTTTGCCGCATTGTTCATTACATTTAGTAGAGCCAGTTGCATTAACTGGGTGTTGCCTTTGATGTGAGTCGTTTCTAATGCGCCATCTACCTGAACAATTCTATCGTGGTGATGAAGATGAAAGGTTGTGAGCGTATCATGGATCCATGTATTCACATCGATGTGTTCCATTTCGAAAGGATACGATCCTTCCTCCAGGCGCGCCAGGGTGAGCAGCCCCTGCGTTGTACTCACCAAACGTTCTGTCTCACCGAGAATTACTTCGAGCGTTCTTTTATAATCATCGTTATTCCGGTCTCTGGCAAGGGCAAGCTCTGCTTCAGCCATGATTGCTGTCAGGGGAGTCTTTAACTCGTGTGAAGCGTGTTGAACAAATCTTTTTTGTGTTACGAATGCCGTTTCAATACGCGCGAGCAATGCATTGAACGTAATTACAAGTTCATTCATTTCATCGGCTTCACGAAGATCCGTCGGTACTTTATCAACTTTTAACCGGTAGCTCAGGTTATCTTTGGTGATGCCATTTACTTCCTTCACTACACGTTTTACGGGTTGAAGCGCGTTACCTGAGAAATACAGTCCGGCGAGGTATGAAAATACCAGACTGAGTGCCCAACCAATGATAATCGCTTTGATTAAAATATCAAGTTCATGTTGCCCCGGCAAGTCCTTGTCCGAAACAAATACGAGGTAATTCTTCTCGTCGATCAAGTAACGCCTTCCCACGGTAGTGTATTCACCTCGTTCGGCATTGAACAGCGGCAAATGCAAAAGGTAATTTACCCAGCTCTCCGGGATAATATAATTGCCCTGGTGATAGAGTAACTCACCATGCTCATCGTATATCGATGTTGACGGATTGACAAGCAGGAAAGAACCTTCCGGAAGAATATCTTTTACCGAAGGTGTTGCATAGTGTAATACTTCAAATCTTGATTGTTGTGATAGTCGTTCAACAAAATCAGCATGAACGAAGCCGCGTGTTACGAAATAGATGATACAAAGGATCGCGCCGGTAAGCAGTGCACTTACAAGGGTAAACCGAAGCGCGAGTCGTTGCCTGATCTTCACACGTTGGGCAATTTTAAGACATAACCAAAACCGGTAACGGTATGAACGAGTTTTGTATCGAAGGGTTTATCAATCTTATTACGAAGATAATTAATATAGACATCAATAAAATTCGTTCCTGTTTCAAAATCCAGTCCCCAAACTGCTTCGGCAATCTCCAGGCGTGAGCGCACCTTACCTACGTTATTGGCGAGATACTCCAGCAGGGCATATTCACGTGCTGTAAGTTGAATCGTTTTATCGCCCCGCTTTACTTCTCTTGCATCGAAGTTAATTTCAAGATCGGCAAGTTTAAATGGCAACGGAGCTTGCATACCTGACTTTTCTTTCAGGGTTTCCATGATCTTTTTTCTCCGGGTGAGTGCTTTGACACGCGCGTACAATTCATTGAACCGGAATGGCTTTGGAAGATAATCGTCGGCACCGGCTTCGAGACCTCCAACAATATCGTCACTCATTCCCAGGGCGGTTAACATCAACACCGGCGTGATCTCATCTTTTTCGCGAAAGCGTTTACAGAGATCAAGTCCGTTCAACAAAGGAAGATTAATATCGAGGAGAATAAGATCGTAGTCGCCGGAATAGGCCAGGCGTAATCCTTCTTGTCCGTCGAACGCGTTATCAACGTCATAGCCTTCTTCAGACAAGCCGCGTTTTAAAACTTCAGCAACTTTTACTTCGTCTTCAACAACCAGTAGTTTCATAAGAATCTTGCCCGAAATATACACATACCTACATGGCATATCAATCCATTTCGGCTGTATTACCCATGTTATGGAATTCTAACTAATTTCTAATCCCTTTATAACCGTATCCTAATAACGTTTATGACCATAGACGCGTAAATTGTAGTGACATAAAACCGGAGAAAATCATGAAAACACTTGCTTTAGTTTTAAGCTTCATCGGAATTGCTTCCGTATCATTTGCGCAAAATCCGGAAAGAGAATATCCGAACCGCGCCATCTCAAAAGATGTTCAACGCCTGCAGTTCAATGATGTTAATCCGTTGGTAGAAATTAACACCGGCACTGCAACGATGGTAGTTTCAAAAGGAATCCATGCTGAGAGAGAACCGAAAAAACTAAGTGGAAAAGTAGCCATGACTGGTACACCAGGGCGTGTGATTTCTAAAGGCGTCGCGAGAATGCAGTACGAAAAAACCAGATAGTATAAAATTGGATTGTAGTAAGGAAGAGTGCCTTATCCCCTGCAGGAGTCTCGTAAGCGGACTCAGCAGGGGATTTTTTTTTGGTATGACTTCAAGTAAGCATTTTTATTGTTGTTTGGTTAATTAGTTATTCATGTAAGATTTACTTAAGTAACGGATTATAAAACCTGATCATCGATTTTATCTTGACTAAAAATTTTAACAAAAGTTATGAAAAAAATCTATCAAGTGATCAGCCGATCAACGTTAATCGCACTATGTGCCGTTTCATTCTCAATGTTTTCTTGCGAAGGTGAAGAAGGTCCTGTTGGCCCTAAAGGTGATGCAGGCATACCAGGACCACAAGGAGAGCCAGGCACTGCAGGCGAATCAACACTGAACAAAACAGGTTACTTTGAAGGAACTATTACAGGTACGAACCGTGAAGGAGAAGCTTTTACCGAAACGTTTAAATACGAATATGGTGCAATAACGCCAACACTAACCGGTGAAGGAGAAGACGGCTTCTGGTTGGCACGATATGGCTCAGCCTTGGCAGATGATGGAAGAGAATTCCACTTAGAAGGATATCTGGACGATCAAGAAATCTATTTAGATTACTTTGATTTCGAATTCCTTAAAGAAATAGATGTAACATCAGCCTTTGTTTTCGATGCTTATTATAATTACTACGACGAGGGTTCAGCAGAATTTGAAATAACCAATTTTGCTCATAACGACCAAACAGGTGTCGTTACTTTTGATTTTTCTTTTAGCGATCCTGACGGCTGGAACAATTCAACAGAAAACCCCGTTACCATTACAGGTAAATTTAATTCAGGTCACAAAGTTTACAAGAACATTGTAATGCGTGCTAAGTAGATCTGCTTAAGGAATTAACGGGAAGAGGAGTTATTATGACTCCTCTTTTATTTTAAAGAAATTTCAACGCGATAAACACAGTATGGTCAGCCTGGTGTATGGAATTTGCGTTTTTTGAAATACTAAGTTTAACACCGTAGTATTTTTATCCCACACGTCCTTCACGATTTAAAGCAACCATCTTTATTATAGATTCACAATTCGATTAATCTAACGATATGGCTATGGGCCGTAAAGTAATTGCGTAATATATTGACAGTCGTAAGGTTTCTGCACACCACAAGATATTATTCTAAAAAGCCACTTCTATTTTTGTGTCCTAAATTTTTTAAACAAAACAATGAAACACATTTTTAGACTGATCAATCGATCAACAGCAATTGCGTTATTCGCAATTTCATTTTCAATGCTCTCTTGCGAAGGCGAGGAAGGATCTATCGGACCAAAAGGCGATACCGGTGCACAAGGTGAACAAGGTTTACAGGGTGAACAAGGCATCCCAGGAGAAGATGGTTCTGGTAACGAATCTATTTTGGTGAAAGCAGGGTATGCCGAAGGCACAATCACTGGAACACGCCAGGATGGAACAGAATTCACAGAAACATTTAAGTATGAATACGCGCCTGAGCTGGAAATCATGAACCATGGTGGCATGCAGCTAAACGCGGTTTACCTGAGACGATATGGCAATGCTGGCGGAAATTACGAAAGCAATACATCATTTTTTCAATTCGGCTTCTACAGGGATGAAAATGACAACCTTGTTCCACAACAATTTGTTCTTCAGTTCACTAAAGTAATTGACGCTACTTCAGTATTTTCATTCTCTGCCAATAACTATATAATCATGCAGGAAGGCTTAGCACTGATTGAAACTACAAATTACGTTTATGACGAAGAAACCGGTGTACTTACTTTTGATTTCAGCTATACCGATGAAGTTGGAAATCAAAACACAACCGGAAATCCTGTTACCATTACTGGCTCATTCAACTCCGGACATAAAATTTACAAGAATATTGTAATGCGTGGGAAATAATTAATCTGGTTTTGATCAAGTAAAGGCTCAATTAAGTTTGAGCCTTTTTTGTTGGATCGCGTTAACATGTTCCGGTATATCGTCAGAATGTATTCACAATATTTTGAAGTAAAACGCCATCTGATTAAACTTATCCCGATGAATCCAACAACTTTAATCCGCCGCCGACTTTTCAACCAGGAAATAAGCCGGCCTCAATTCAATCAACCGGAAGACGTAGTGGCGTGGCTGGGTGCAGTTCAGGCTCAGGATTATCCGGGAGGAAAATGGACCATTGCTACACGACTAAAGAACGCACGCGAATCAGCCATTGAGCAAGCCATTATTGACCGTAAAATTATCCGTACCTGGCCTTTACGGGGAACACTTCATTTTGTAACAGCAAAAGATATCCACTGGATTCTTCAACTGATCAAACCACATATCATGCGGCAACATGCTTCATTCTATAAACGAAGCGAACTTGATGAAAAAACACTTACAAAATGTTTTAAAGTCATTGTGAATGCACTATCAGGAGGGAAACAATTGATGCGGTCAGAACTAGCAGATGCATTACATAAAAAAAAGATTCAAACCGACTCGCGCTTGTCTTTAATTCTATATCGCGCCGCAGTTGATCAATTGATTTGCTTCGGACAAAAACGCGGCAACCAGTTTACATTCACGTTGCTTGACGAATGGGCACCAACATCAAAAACGATGGCCCCTGAAGAATCGCTTCGGGAGTTAACACTCCGTTATTTCCAAAGTCGCGGACCGGCATCTCTCAAAGATTTTATGTGGTGGACGGGATTACCAAAAAGCGAAGCACTAAAGGGCATCGCATCAACCGATGAACGATTGACTAGCGAGGTGATTGCGGGAGACCCTTACTGGTATATCCCTACAGATACAAAAATACCAACCATTCCTTCGCGCGCCGTTTTACTCTCCTCCTTCGACGAGTACTTACTCGGTTACAAGGACCGTAGCGCCATGATGGATACAATACATAACAAACGTATTAATCCTGGCAACGCTATGTTTTCTTCCACCATTCTTTTAGATGGCCGCGTTACTGGCCTCTGGAAGCGTACGCTAAAAAAAGATCACGTACACATTGATGCAACTCCATTGGCCTCTTTTTCAAAGTCGGATAAGGCAGCGATCTCTACAGCGGTAGACCTATATGCCCGTTACCTCGAATTGAAACCCGAACTAAACTTCAAGTAAAATCGGTGAGCTGATTCTCACAGAAGCGCATAGAATTCACAGAGAATCCACAGAAGGATTTCGAATAGTAAGGGCTTCTAATAACTTCTTCGTGCCTAAAATGCATTTAACCGCGGAGGCGCTGAGACGCGAAGAAACCGCAGAGAAATACATCAAAATTATTCCGTGGTTTCTTCCGTGATTTCCGTGCGTTCTGTGAGCTGAAAATTTTTTACGGTATACTACTTTTGTCATGAGTATAAATGCACTTAACCGCGAAGGCGCTGAGACGCTGAGTTTCGCAGAGATCAGTTACGCTCTTTGCTCAGCAAAAAAAATTATTCCGTGGTTTCTTCCGTGAATTCCGTGCGTTCTGTGAGCTGAAAAATCGCCTCACAACAGCGAATTCCAAATCACATCATATACAGAAACCGCCGGTATTTCATTTTGAGCCAATTTCTGATCCGTGATTAAAATAGGATGATAAACAGATGAAGTATTAACCTTACCATGTGATCCCTTCACCAGCGTTGCGTCAAGCGGAATTACATCCATGACATAACGAAAGCCGGCTTTTTTTCTTAGTAGCTTATACCCCGCACGTAACTTTGAAGTCATAAACATTTCGACAGGATCGTATCCAGGTTTTTTATGAATATCAACAACACGTGCATAATCGGGAGCTTTGTCATCATCAAGCCAGAAGTAATAGCAAAACCAACTTTTATCATCCGCCATCACAACAAGATCACCAGAACGCACATGATCAATATGATGCTGCTTTTGTTCATCCTTATCGAGGACAAGCGCTACGCCAGGAATTTTTTCAAGCAGTGACCTCACTTTTGACTTAACCTGAGGATTGTTAATATAAACGTGGGCCACCTGATGATCAGCCACCGCAAAAGCTTGAGATGCGCCCGCATCTAACAATTCCAATCCGCGTTCAATCCGAATCTGGAGTAATCCCGCTTCCCGCAAAGCACGGTTTATATAAACGGGGTGATCTACATTCGTAATTCCATATTCCGACAATAAAATAATTCGCGCATGATTTTTTGTGTAATGCGTAACAAGTTTTTCAACGACACGATCAATATCCTGAAGATCCTGTTGTATGCGCGCTAAGTCCTGCCCATATTTTTGAAGGCAATAATCCAGGTGTGGTAGATAGATCAGTGTTAACGTCGGGTTATACGCATTGTCGGTAAGCATCGAAGCATCAGCAATCCATTGTGTTGATTTAATGTTCGCACCTGGTCCCCAAAATTGGAAAAGTGGAAAAGTGCCAAGTTCGTTTTGAAGATAGTCGCGTAGCTGTGCGGGGTGTGCATAACAATCCGGTAATTTCCTGCCATCAGCCAGGTAGTTGGGTCTTGGTGTTACTGAATAATCCGCAGTAGAATACATATTGTACCACCAGAACATTTTCGAACAAGTAAAAGACGGATCGATTCGTTTTGCTTTGTCCCAAATTTTTTCACCCTGTACCAGCTTATTGGATTGCTTCCAGAATTTTATTTCACTGTCTGCGTGATCATACCAACCATTGCCAACAATACCATGTTCGGATGGCCATTTACCCGTGACATAAGTTGATTGCACCGATGTGGTAACAGCCGGAAGCATGGGTGTAATGGTTTGAAGATGTCTTTTCGCAACATACTGTTTCAGAAAAGGCGTATGTTCCCCGATCAAGGAAGAAGACAATCCAACGATATCAATAACAACTGTCTTATTCATTCAATTAATTTGGTAAACCTAAAAAATCATGAACCCATTTTATTTCTCTCACAATCGAGTCTGCGATTGGAAGTTTCATGTTTTCAGGCAAGACTTCCCATGTATAGGTTTCTACTTCAAGGTGAGCCGTGAGTGATTGCTGTTGGTGTATCGACAACACGGTACGAATATCCTCCTGTGTTGATTCAAGCTTACCATAATCCTCCACAAACAGCGGTACATGAAAATGTGAACGCCATGCTTTGCTCATTGGATTATGTGCATCGTTCAGGGCTTCCGACAGATCCGGGTAACGCATGAGTGTACCATCTTCTTTCAGGGCAACAACCTGGTGAAGATAAGTCGGTTCATTAAAGCGACGGAAGGCATCGATCACCTCTCCTCTTTCCGTTTGGGATGTTGGTAAAGTTGCTTTTAATGCTGCACTAATCTGAATTTTTCCAATACCGATTTGTTTGTCGTGCAATTGTTTCACGATTGCGTGATGGTCTTCATAACCTACAGCAAAGTGGCATACATCATAACACAGTTGAACATGCCGACGGATAGCCGCTACCGCTTCTGCTAGCGTGTAATTCAATTTATCGCGAAGAAAATCAATACCCTGTGGCAGTAGTTGGTGTTCATACCAATCCATAAACTCAGGACCGCTTTCCAACAATCCATCCGGCTCAGGCTCAATATCAAGATGGAGCGCTTTACCCGTGCTTTTATTAAGATTAATCAGGTGTTCTACAACACGAAGAATATTAGCCGTAGTCTGTTGCATGATCCCGGGTTGTTCACCGGGAAGGTGCCAATACTTATATGATAGCGGTGACGTTGAAATACCGCCTTCCATGTTACTAGGGAGCAACGCAGCAAGCAAATCAAACAGGCGCAACGTATATGCTACACGGTCTTCGGTAGTCCAGTCAGGTGCGTGCACCTGGTCTTTAACTTCAGTGTGGTGAAATCCGCCATACGGAAAGCCATTCATTGTAAAGATGTAACACTGGTTTTCATCGAGCCATTGACGGAATGTATCGAAGGTATTACGATCCAGCAACGCATAACTTGCCATGTTCGACAACCGAAGACCGATACCAAATTTTTGATGCGGCGCGACTTGTTGTTTGATGATGGGGACATTTTTTCGCAGGGAAGCAAAGTGATCGTTCCAACTTTCACCCGCGTGAATATTCGTGCAATACGTCAGGTGACCATGTGTAGTATACATGCCGTTTAAGTTTACGCTATACGACTAAGCCACAAACTGGCTTCTTTAATTAATGCGTTGTCCAAATGGTGAACCTCCTCTCCGTTACCAATCGCGTTGAGCAAGGTAATATTTAATCTTCCGCCAAGGTGTTCTCTGAATTCTTCGAGTCCTTTTAAAAGCGCACTGTCGTTATCGCGTACCTCAAGCAACGGATGGGTTATTGCAAAACCCAATGTTTGGATAAGCGAAAGGATTTTATCCAGTGATTCGCGATTTAATCGTCCGGATAAATGTGAATACACACTATCCAACGCAATGCCTATAGCAACAGCTTCACCGTGCCTGACAGTAAACCGGGTAAGTTGCTCAAGTTTATGAGCACTCCAGTGACCAAAATCCAGTGGACGGGACGAACCCATCTCGAAAGGATCGGCTGAACGAATATGCTGGAGGTGTAGATCAGCGCATCGGTAAATCAGATATTGCATCGCCGGCATATCACGTTTTATCAGGTCATCCGCATGCTGAACCAGCCAATCAAAAAATACCGGGTCTTTGATGAGGCTTACCTTGATCGCTTCTGAAATTCCGGAACGCCACTCATTGTCGTCCAGCGAAGTAAGGAAATGAAAATCGTTGAACACGGCAACCGGAGGAGCGAAGGTTCCAAGGAAATTTTTTTTCGTAAAATAATTAATTCCATTCTTTACGCCTACACCGGAATCGTTTTGCGATAACACCGTAGTAGGAATGCGGATGTGTCGTACGCCGCGATGAGATACCGCAGCGGCGTATCCGGCAAGATCCAGAATTGATCCGCCCCCAATGGCAATAAGATAGGAATGGCGATCAATTTTAAATTCATTTACCGCGTTAACGATCTTATAGAATAATGCCTTATCATTCTTGGCAGATTCACCTCCGGGTATAATCAGCATTTCATCTACCAGCTTCTGTGCCGCGGATGCATCAAAGTAATTTCGGATGTTGTCAACAAGGTCCGTGTGGTGCCGGACTACGTTTTCATCCAGGACAAAAAAAAGTTTCGGCGGGACTTCCGCTTTCCTTTCATCCAGGAATTGTTGAAATAAGGAATTGTCGCGGTCAAATAAATGGGTTGTGAAAAATACCTTATACGCAAACTTCACCTCAAACGACTGCTGCAAAAAATCCATAAAAGACAATGATTATCTGGTAGCAAAAATAACACGAATTGCCGGCTGCGAAGTTCCGTTGGTGTATTTTAACTCACTTTAAATAAAATCCCTGAAATTTGTTCAAGTAACGGCAAACAAGCGCGCCAGCAGAATAGAAACCGGGAGCAATAGGAGGATAATAACGGCCGAAAAACTTGCTCCAAACGCAGAAGCCCAGCCAGCATTCATAAGAATAAGGCCAAGAACGCCCGCCTTCACAGCTCTTCCAATGAGCTTTCCTTTGGGATCGCGCATGGCTTTTAAAAGCGGCGGTAAAGTCATTGCAGCAAAGGCTGTGATAAAAAAAACACAATAAATCAAGCTGTCGTTTTTATACGAATTGAACAAAATGCAACCCATTACCACGAAATAAAGCAACAACGCAACTGCCATGGTGTAACTTTTTCCACCGTGAACCTCGCCGCGGCTGATCATGGTTATGGCTGAAATATAAATCACGGGAACAATCGCGAGGTAGCCGAATTGAAATACGCCGGGACCAAGTAAACTCATCCCAAGCAAAAGATTCAGCCCACGGCAAAGCCCCATGTTCAAAGGGCCAATAACAGCATGGTGTTTTCCCCATTTATCGTAAACGATGGCAGCAACTGCAATGGCGAGGGCAATAGCACCTGAAGGAAACAACGACACAAACGATGCCGATGATACGCCAACGATCAAAAGTACTGATCCCAGCAAAACAGCTTCCTCCACCGTTATCAAACCAATGGGTATGGCACGTTCCGGTCGTTCTACGCGATCCAGTTCAGCATCGAACACATCATTAAACACAACCCCTCCACCGTATAATCCCACCGTTGCAAGCACCAACCAAAACAGCGATGTTGGTTCGATTCTGGAATGATAAAACGCGGCAATCGCAGCACCTGCCATGATATCAGAAATAGCGGTAACGATGTTAGCAGGCCGTGTAAGGCGCAAAAGTCCAATCAGCTTATTCACAATTTGTAATATATTTTAATATGTAAATCAATGTCGTTTAGCTAAAGCTTCATTAATCCTCGTCTCCAGAGGCTTGGTAAGGCGCCAAATGGGCCAACCTAGCAAAACGTCATTGAAACGTAAATGAACACAATTTTGGTGATTTTGGATAAGGCGTCGGATTGGCAGGGGTTATGTTGTTCTTGAATAATGTGGGTTTCGTTTCAAATACATTCTTGAAATTCTTTTCTTTGCATTTTAATCCGATCAGCAGGTAATCGACCTGAAAACATTGAACATAGCGCTGTAATGCCAGAAACAAACCAAGCTCATTCTACATTAATTAACGAACACGATAATTTATTTGAAAATCAGGATCGCGTAAAGCGAACACTTTATATTTCTGCCCTTGCATTGATCAATGCCATTCTTGTTGGTTTTATTGCCAAAGCCTTGATCATGCTCATCAATGTAATTACATCACTCTCATTTTACGGAACAGTCTCTTTACACGAGATCTCTCCGGCCGGAAATAAATTAGGATGGTGGGTCGTTGCTATTCCTGTTGTCGGTGGTTTGATTGTAGGTGTCATGGCCCGCTTTGGTTCACGTGCGATACGCGGCCACGGTATTCCAGAAGCCATGGAGAAAATCGTTAAGGAGGAAAGCAAAATCCATCCGATGGTTACCATACTCAAACCCTTGTCTTCAGCCATATCCATCGGAACAGGTGGCCCGTTTGGCGCAGAGGGGCCAATCATTTCTACTGGTGGCGCATTGGGTTCATTCTGTGGACAAACCTTGAGCATCACGGCGCAGGAACGCAAGATTTTACTTGCCGCAGGTGCAACTGCCGGGATGACCGCCATATTCGGAACGCCATTCGCCGCGATTCTACTGGCTATTGAGCTGCTGTTATTTGAATTCTCTGCACGTAGCTTTATCCCGGTTATCATTGCTTGTATTACCGGAGCATGTATGCACTTTTTACTCTTTGGCGTTGAACCGATGTTTCCGATGCCGCATATCGACCAGGTGAAAAGTCCTGCGGTTATCGCCTATGCCATTATGGGACTCATCATCGGCGTCGCTTCTATTTTTGTAACGAAAGCAGTTTACTTTATTGAAGATACATTTGAAAAACTTCCCGTTCATTGGATGTGGTGGCCTGCGATTGGTGGTTTGGCTGTAGGGATCATTGGATATTTTTCACCATTTACTTTGGGTGTCGGTTATGAAAATATTACAAATTCGCTTTCCGGTGAATTAAGTATATCAATCCTGATCTCGCTTTGTCTCTGGAAATTTATTTCATGGGCCATCTCATTGGGTAGCGGTACATCAGGGGGTACGTTGGCACCTTTGCTTACGATTGGAAGCTCATTGGGCTGTTTACTCGGAATTTTAGGACAAAAGTATTTTCCTGAAGCAGATATCAGCTTACCCTTAGCCGCCCTGGTTGGCATGTCTGCACTCTTTGCGGGAGCTGCACGCGCCTTGTTGACGTCTATTGTTTTCGCGATGGAAACCACCATGCAGGAAAGCACACTGCTTCCATTGCTTGCGGGGTGTGTTACCTCATATCTGGTATCGTTTATTTTTATGCGCTCAACGATCATGACAGAAAAGATTAACCGCCGTGGCGTCGCTCTTCCTGAAAGCTATCATCCGGATATACTTGAATTGACCACCGTTTCGGAAACCATGGGTCTCGCCAGCAAAGATGTGATACAGTTTGACGAATCAATGTTGATAAAAGACTTAAAGGGATGGCTTCAAACCACGGGAATTGTTTACACAAAGAAGCTGGTATTGATTTCGAGTGCGAAGGACGCGACGATAACAGGTGCGGTAAATCGCAGTTATTTATTTGAATCCGGTGTTAACGAATTAGAAAAAATAAGCACGGTGATGAACCGAAGGGTGTATTCGGTGTATAGCGATAACGCTTTACAGATCGCTGTTGAATTTATGCTGAAGACAAAACAGGATACATTACTGGTAATCGACCGCGCGACACATAGTATTCTGGGTGTAATTACCGAACACGATGTATTGAAGGCTTTTGAACAACGACTTCACGAAGAAAGGCACGTGCACCAACACATCTCCATGAAAAAAACCGCGCTTAAGGTAATGCGGAGGGGAACGAAGATTTTTCTGAATCGAAATGTTCCCCGGCAATAGACATACTAGCTACTTCATTGCTTAATTCTTTTCCGCAAGAAACTGTCGCAGCATATATTGAAGTATGCCGTTGTTTCGATAGTATTCAATTTCAATCTTACTGTCAAGCCGGCATACTACTTCAAAGTTCGTTGATGATTTATCTGGTCGTTCCGCCGAAATAAATAAATGCTGAAAGGGTTGGATGTTGTCGTTCAAATCAGGCATGTGAAAAACTTGCGTCCCCGTTAATCCAAGCTGCGCCGCATGCTCTCCTTCAAGAAACTGCAGTGGCAAAACCCCCATGCCAACGAGGTTACTCCGGTGAATGCGTTCATAACTTTCAGCGATAACCGCTTTAATGCCCAACAGAAACGTACCTTTTGCAGCCCAATCCCGCGAAGAACCACTCCCATATTCTTTTCCGGCAATCACTAGGAGCGGTGTTTTTTCTTCTTTGTACTTCATCGCTGCATCATATACACTCATCACCTCACCCGTCGGAAGATGTGTCGTATATCCACCTTCCTTCGCAACAAGTTTATTTTTTATCCGGATGTTAGCAAACGTACCGCGCACCATCACTTCATCATTGCCACGCCTTGAACCATAGGAATTAAATTCAGCTTGTGGAATACCGCGATCGATAAGATATTTTCCCGCTGAAGAAGTATTATTAAATGAACCAGCCGGAGAAATATGATCAGTGGTTACAGAATCGCCAAGCATTAGCAACACACGTGCATGCTGAATCGGTTGGATGGGTTCTGGAGTATCCGGAAGATTTACAAAGAATGGAGCTTCTTTCACATAAGTTGAAGCCGGGTCCCATGCGTAAGCCTTCGTCTCCGGCGCTTCGAGTTGTTTCCATTGTTCATTCCCCTCAAATATCTCTGCGTAATTTCTCCGGTAGTGTTCTTTTTTAAGCACGCGGTTCACTGTCTCGTGAATTTCTTCTTCAGAAGGCCACACATCCCGGAGATAAATTCCTTTTCCGGCTTTATCATATGCAAGTGGTTCATCTAGCATATCAATATCCATTCTTCCAGCGATGGCATAGGCCACTACAAGCAGCGGAGACATCAGGAAATTCATTTTTACATGCGGATGGATTCGCGCCTCGAAATTTCGATTACTTGACAATACAGCGCCAAGGATAAGATCATGTTCCTGAACCGCAGCTGCAATCGGCGGAGGTAATGGTCCCGAATTACCAATGCAAGAGGTACAACCGTATCCCACAATATTGAATTTCATTTGTTCAAGAAAAGGCAAAAGACCTGATTCATGCAGATAGTCTGTAACAACCTTTGAGCCAGGCGCCAGACTTGTTTTTACCCAAGGCTTTACATTTACGCCCAGTTCAACTGCTTTTTTAGCCAGGAGCCCTGCGCCCACCATCACGTCTGGATTAGATGTATTGGTACAACTTGTAATGGCTGCAATTGCTACAGCCCCATCACTTAAGAGAAAAGTTTCGCCGTTTAAGGTAATCTCCACAGTACGCAGATCGTCATGATCGATTTGTTTCACCTGAGATGGAGAAACACTTCCGCCTTCACCACTCCACCTGTTCAGTGGACGATCTGTAAACATGATGTATCTTCTGTTATGTGTTTCCTCCAGAATATTTGCGATCTTCTGTTTTGCGTTGCGAAGTAGAATTTTATCCTGTGGCCGGCTCGGACCGGAAATAGTTGGCTCAACTGTAGCGAGATCAAGCTCAACGACCTGGCTATACACAATTTCAGCTTCGTTATCACGCCATAACATATTTTCTTTAGCATACCGTTCTGTGAGTTCAACTACCTCCTCAGGCCGGTTTGTCTTTTTAAGATATTCTAATGTTTTAAAGTCAATTGGAAAATAAGTGATGGTGCACCCAAATTCCGGTGACATGTTTCCAATGGTGGCGCGATCGGGTACTGATAAGGAATCAAGCCCCAGCCCGAATACTTCTACAAATTTGCCAACTACTTTTGTTTTACGCAGCAGCTCTGTAATGGTGAGGACTAAATCAGTTGCCGTACTTCCAACAGGCAACTCACCCAGCAACTTCAGCCCGATCACTTCAGGTAAAGCGAAGAATTGCGGCTGTCCCAACATGGCGGCTTCCGCTTCAATTCCTCCAACGCCGTAAGCAAGAATACCAAGTCCATTCACCATGGGTGTATGGGAGTCGGTACCTACCAACGAATCTGGAAACGCCATACCATCTCGTGCCACAACACAAGTTGAAAAATATTCGAGGTTAACCTGGTGGCAGATGCCCATGCCCGGCGGAACAACCGAAAAATTGTTAAATGCTTGTTGTGCCCATTTCAAAAAGCGATACCGTTCGCTATTTCGTTCGTATTCCTTATCAACGTTTAGTCTATACGCATCAGCATTACCAAAATAGTCCACCTGAACAGAGTGGTCGATGACGAGGTCAACAGGAATAAGCGGATTAATCTTAGCCGGGTTTTTACCCTTACGCGACATTTCTTCCCGTAGCGAAGCAATATCCACAATGGCAGGAACACCCGTAAAATCTTGCATGAGAACCCGGGCTGGCATAAACGGAATCTCACGCTCAGCAGGTTTTGGCTTCCAGTTCAACAGCGTATTTACATGTTCTTTTGTGATCACGAAGCCATCGAAGTTGCGGATCGCATTCTCCAATAATATCCTTAAGCAAAACGGTAATTTGCTAATCGGATGGCCATCCTCCTGCAGGACTTTTAGACTATACAATGAAAGGGTTTTGTTCTTTAGAGAAAGATTGCGTTTGATTTTCAGAAAATCTTGTTGCGTTGTCTCCATGATTGAATTCGTTAACTGAATAAGTCACTATGTTGCCATTGTTCAAACTTACAGGAGGTTTAGGTAACTACGGACGACAGGAAGTGCTTTTCACTGCGTTTGCACTCAATTTAATATGTTCATGGTGGCGAAGCTATCTATTCTGAGATAATATTTGAAGACGTTATTCTTCTTGGTACCCGGTGGTTGTTCGGTATCATCAGCCGGAAACATAAACTTCCAGGTATGCCGGCATGGGCTAAAAAAAAATCTCCCTGGATTCCAAAAGGTAAATCCAGGGAGATAAGTAATTCCAGAGAATTGGCTAAACCGGCTTCACACCTAATTGCTTAAGCAATCGCGCGTGTCCGGCAAGCGCACCAACAAAGGTGCGGGCACTTTTGTAGGGCAATCCAAATTCTTTCGAAGTTTCTTTTACGATGGATGAAATTTTCCGGTAATGAACGTGACAGATGTTTGGAAACAGATGGTGTTCAATCTGGAAATTCAAACCACCAACATACCAGGAGAACCATCGGCTGTTATTTCCAAAGTTCGTCGTGGTGTGCAGTTGATGTACCGCCCAGTTATTTTCAAGGGAGTGGTTCTCATCAGGCAATGGAAATTCTGTTCCTTCGATTACGTGCGCTGGTTGAAAAATGATAGCAAGCATAAAACCAGCGATGTAATGCATGATGATGATGCCTAATAAAACCTGCCACCAAAGCAGGGGCGTAAATACAACTGGAATAACAAATATATATCCGATGTAAATCAGTTTTGTCGCAAGCAGGATGATCCATTCATGAACGATATTGGCATTTTGTTTTTTTGCCAAACCGGTTTTGTGATAATGAACAATGCGCATAAAATCTTTAAAGGTGAGCCACACGATGGTCATTAAGCCATAAAGAAACCAGGCATAAATAAACTGGAACCGGTGAATTTTCTTCCATTCGCTATGTGGCGTTAAACGCAATACGCCACGAGGGCTGATATCCTCATCTTCTTCATGCACATTTGTATAGGTATGATGAAGTACATTATGTTGCATTTTCCAATTAAACGCATTTGCACCCACCATATTAAGCGAGTAACCGATCAGGTCGTTCACCCAGGGTTTTTTAGAGTATGCACCATGGTTCGCATCATGCATCACGGCCAATCCAATACCAGCAAGACCTAAACTCATTACAATAAGGAGCGGAATAAACCAAAACCCGGTCACCAATCCGCTTATCATTAAAGCGTAAGGAACAAAATACAACGCGAACATCACGATTGTTTTTATTACCATTTCGTTGTTGGCGGTACGGTTTACGCCATTTGTTTTAAAATATTCATTTACCCGCTTATTCAATGTTGTTGTAAAATCCCGCTGGGTGGTAGAAAATGTTATGGGTTTATTAACTGCCATAGTAATAATTAATGTTTTTACGCAAATGGATGTGCTATCACTTCCAGTGCTTTTGTTGAAGTCCTGTTTATATTCTTGAGATACCCGCGTTCTTCAGCATCACATAATGATAGGGCTGCGCCTTTAGCGCCAGCTCGGCCTGTGCGACCAATCCGATGTGTATATGTTTCAGAGGAAGGTGGTAATTCGTAGTTAATAACGAAAGAAAGGTTGTTAATATCAATTCCACGCGCTGCAATATCGGTGGCAACTAATACACGTGTTGTTTTTCCCTTAAAATTACTTAAAGCGCGAACACGTGCGTTTTGCGATTTGTCTCCATGAAAAGCTTCGGCTGATATACCGGCACGAATAAGGTTTGTAACAATACGGTCTGCGCCATACTTTGTTCTTGCGAACACCAGCACATCCTGCATATTATGCTCAACAATGATGTGTTTTAGCAATTTTTGTTTACTCCCCCGGTCCACAAAATAAACCGATTGATGAATGTTATTCTGGGTCTTAACGGTATCCTCAATCTTTATTTCAATTGGGTTCTTCATCAGGGACGCAACCAAACCTTTTATCTCTTTCGGCATTGTAGCGGAAAAGAAAATATTCTGACGGGTTGCGGGTGTTAATGCAATGATCTTTTTGATATCGTGAATGAATCCCATGTCGAGCATACGATCCGCTTCATCAAGAACCAGCACTTCAAGATCTTTTATGGAAAGCAGGCGCTGATTGATAAGATCCATTAATCTTCCCGGC
>Ga0196965_1000342_pt1 | contig 30683 bp, 32 predicted proteins | sample S1_20metaG_FD_148668 | JGI IMG/M metagenome (GOLD analysis project Ga0196965, IMG submission 148668) | Soil microbial communities from Anza Borrego desert, Southern California, United States - S1_20 | ecosystem: Environmental > Terrestrial > Soil > Desert | place: USA: California | collected...
AAGTTTCATTCTAAGTGTAGTGCACTTGTATCTTGAGTCTGCCTGAACCAGCCGAAGCCAGCTCAAACAGGTCCCTCTACAAGCACCCACACTTATCAGTTGTTCCAGGTTTTTAAAGAGCAGTTCGCGATAATCAAATTGGTTGCGGGGACAGGATTTGAACCTGTGACCTTCGGGTTATGAGCCCGACGAGCTGCCAGACTGCTCCACCCCGCGTCCGAATTCGGTGATTACCGCCGAGAGGTGAGACTATAGCAAATCCTGGAAAACCGTGTCAACAGAAAATCTGGAATTCCTCATGCCTTAAGGCTGCGAGGAGAATTTTTCTTAATGTATTTCGCTCGGCAAAACCAGTGAAGCTTATGAAATCATGGGGATAATTGCTGCTGCAGAACAGCCCGTACGTATTCAAGGTCGGCTTTAGTGTCGACGCCAATACCTGGCGCATGCTCGGCCACCATGACGCTTATTTTATAACCATGCCATAGTGCTCGGAGCTGCTCGAGAGCCTCGAAACGTTCGATAGGTGAAGGCTCCAGTTGCTTATACTGCTGCAGGAAAGAAGCGCGATAGGCATAGATACCAATATGCTTATGAACAGGCAAGCCGTCAGGGATCCCATCGCCCGCATCATAAGCATCTCTCGCGTATGGAATGGGCGCACGGCTGAAGTAAAGCGCATAGCCGTCCTTATCCAGCACCACTTTAACAACATTGGAAGCCTGGACTGCTGCCATATCATCAATAGGATGGCACGCTGTTGCAATGGCGGCCTGTTCATGTAGCGCAAGGTCCTGTGCCACATCCCTGATGAGGCCGGGCGAAATGAGAGGCTCATCCCCCTGCACATTCACGACTCTCGTGTGGTCAACCCAGCCCATGAGCTGTACGACTTCGGCAATACGGTCGGTGCCAGAGACATGATCACCCCGCGTCATTACGGCCTGGTAGCCAAATTTACGCACCTCTTCTGCTATTTTTTCATAATCCGTAGCGACAATGACTTCCTCGGCACCACTCTGCATGGCCTGCTCGACCACCCGCACCACCATGGGTTTGCCGCCGATATCAAGCAAGGGCTTACCAGGTAACCGAACACTGGCGTAGCGCGCGGGTACGACGACCTTAAAACCCATGCCTAAACCTCTTCATCTGCGGGCAGTTTCCTTGCCTCATCCTCAAGCATGACAGGAATATCATCTTTGACCGGATAAGCCAGGCGGCAGGGTTTGCATATCAGTTCCTGCTCGGCCTTTTTGTATTGCAGCGGGCCTTTGCAGACAGGACAGACCAGAATTTGTAACAGTTTAGGATCCATTTATATTTCTCAACGTGTTCATAATATGTGTTGCCAGCCCTTGCTCCACCTCTGCTTGCACGGGCAGATACCACCAGTTCGGCGCGGCGAATGCAGCACATTTCACTGCGTCTTTCTCCGTCATGAGTATTACGTCTGCCTTGATGGATTGCAAATCCTGCAGCTGAAAAGCATAATGATCCGGGAATGGCATCTCTTTGAACGACAAGCCTAGCCTGCTCAATTGCCGATAAAATCGGTCAGGGTTACCTATCCCTGCAACGGCGGCAATATTCCTTTTCTGAAAGTCCTGCGCGATTGCCGTTTTAGAAAAATCCGCAGCAGACCGAAAGACTGCGCCTTCCAGGCGCATCTGGTATGACCGAGGCTCAGCCTCGCCACCGTTCCAGACAACTGCGTCTACCGAAGCCAATCTTTTCCGACTTTCGCGCAAAGGGCCAGCCGGGAGACGCCAGCCATTACCGAATCCATAATTGCCGTCTACGATGGCAATCTCAATGTCACGGCGCAGACGGTAATGCTGCAAACCATCATCGCTGATAATGACATTGCATTCTGGGTGGGCGTGGAGCAAGTCTAGCCCAGCCTGCACCCGATCGCGTCCTACCCAGACAGGCCACGATCCTCTTTTTGCGATTAACACCGGTTCATCCCCTACGATTCCGGGATCGCTATCTGCGAAAGCCGGCGAGATGAAATGTGCACTTCCCCCATAGCCGCGACTGATGATGGCAGGCATATATCCATTCTTTTGCAGCACATCTGCGAGCCAGACCACCATGGGAGTCTTCCCACTACCACCTATGCTGATATTACCTACCACAATGACAGGCACCGGCAGCCTGAAAGACTTGAAGAGGCCAATCCGGTAGGCAGATCGCCGTAATGCCGAGAGCAGGACAAAAAGCCATGACAAAGGGATTAGTGCAAGATGCCAAGGCCCCAGCTTTTGCCATTGCCTGCGCATGAATTGTTCAGCCCTTGATTGCATGTGCCTGGTAAGAACTAATGAAATTGCTTGCGGTAAAGCTTGGCATAATGCCCTGAGGTGGTCAGCAATTCCTCGTGCGTACCGCTCTCCACAATTTCTCCATGCTCCATCACCAGAATGCGGTCTGCATTCTCGATTGTAGACAACCGATGTGCAATGACGATGGTGGTTCGATTTTGCATCAGCTCGTCGAGAGCAGCCTGCACGTGCTGCTCAGATTCAGTATCAAGTGCCGAGGTAGCCTCATCCAAAAGCAGAATCGGAGCATTCTTCAGGATCGCACGCGCTATTGCCAGCCGCTGCCGCTGCCCGCCGGACAATCGCACGCCGCGGTCTCCGATCTCACTATACAAACCTTCGGGCAAGTTCTGGATAAATTCCCACGCATGTGCTGCTTTTGCCGCATCTATCACCTGCGCTTCGGAGGAATTGCGCAAGGCGCCATAGGCAATATTGTTGAAAACCGTATCGTTGAATAGTACGACTTCCTGGCTTACCAAGGAAAACTGCTGACGCAGGTTTTTGATTGTAAGCGCGCGGATATCCACACCGTCGAGCAGGATGAAGCCCTGCTGCAGTTCGTAAAATCTGGGCAACAGATTGACTAGGGTGGATTTTCCACCGCCGGAACGTCCCACCAGCGCGACCTTCTCACCCGGCTGTATGTTGAAGCTCACATTATTGATCGCCATGCGACGTGCATTCTCATATCGCAAGCTTACATTGCGAAATTCGATTTCACCCTTGGCGCGTGCTATTTCCCTGCTGCCGTCATCAATTTCCCGCGGCGCATCTACAACCGAGAACAGGCTTTGGGCGGCAGCCAGTCCGACCTGCAGATCCTCATTCAGGCTGGTCAGGCTTTTGATCGGCGCAATCAGCATAAGCAAAGCGCCAATAAAGGCCGCAAACTCGCCTGCTGTAAACCTGCCGGCGGCGTAATAAACCACCAGTCCCAATGCGGCTGCGGCCAACAGCTCAATGACAAAACTGTTGATACCGCTAGTACGTGTCAGCCGCAACTGCATATGGCGATTACGGCCCGCACCCTTGGCAAAGCGGGAATACTCATATTCTTCACCGCCATAGATTTTCACCATGCGCTGACCTGAGGTTGCTTCTTCTGCCACTTGGGTAATCTGCCCCATGGATTCCTGTACAGCTTTCCCGGCATGCCGCAATCTGGGTGTCATGCGGCTCAGGAAAAACGCCATGACGGGGGCCATGACCATGAATATCAGGGTCAGTCGCCAGTCCAGGTAAAGCATATAACCCACCATGCCGAGAATCGTCAGCGTGTCACGCACCACGCTGACGGCCACATTAGTGGAGGCCTTGGCCACCTGCTCGGCATCGTAGGTCAGTTTTGAGGTGATCATGCCAGCGGAATTGGCATCAAAGAAGCTGACTGGCAACGCCATCAGGTTTTTGAAGGCGTCCAGCCGCAGATTCTCAATTACCCGTCTCGCCACCCAGCGCATGGAAAAATTGGAGGCAAATCCTGCCAGCGCGCGAACTACCAGCAATCCGAACAGCATGAGCGGTAGAAGACTGAGCTTGCTGGAATCCTGCTTGACGAACCCCTCATCCGTGACCTGCTTAATAACCGCGAGAAAGCCGGTATTAGTCAGGGAGAAAATGATCAGCGCGATGATGCTCAGGCCGAACACGAACCTGAACCGCCAGGCATAACGCAACAGGCGCAGATAAAGCAACTTGGCACTAGGGCCGGAAAGGGTCACCTTGGCAGGTGAATGTTTTGCCATGCTTGATCTAGGTAAGGTCAGATCCGGTCAGGAACCGGAACCGGCCTGTGTTGCAAACGTGATGTGGACATATCCTGCTTGACGCGCGGCTTCCATCACATTAACCACAGACTGGTGAGTAGCGCTTGCATCGGCATTGATAATGATGGTCGGCTCCTTGGCAGTGCCAACCGCCTTGCGCATGGCAAGACTGATGTTATCTACCGTCGGGTCAACGACTATCACATCGTTCACGACATAACGGCCATTGGCATCCACATCCACCGTCACCACTACTGGCTTATTTTCAGGTGCGTTGGCCTCAGCCGTTGGAAGATTGATCTGCAGTTCACTGACTCTGGAAAACGTCGCACTGACCACCAGGAAGATGATAATCACCAGCAGCACGTCAATCAGCGGCACCAGATTGACTTCCAGCTCTTCGTGCCGTTTTCCGCGTTGAAAATTCATATTACTTGCGTTCGCCGTGGATGATCTCTACCAGCTTGACCGCCTGCTGTTCCATTTCCACCACGTAGCCGTCAACGAGGCCGCGGAAATACCGGTAAAAAATCATGGCTGGCACCGCAACGATAATGCCGCCTGCCGTGTTGTAAAGTGCGACCGAAATACCACGTGCGAACTGCGCTACATCGTGGCCCGTATTGGTAAAGGCGCCAAACAACTCCACCATGCCGATCACGGTACCCAGCAAGCCCAGCAGCGGGCTCACGGTGGCAATTGTGCCCAATGTATTGAGATAGCGATCCAACCGGTGGGCTACGGCGCGACCTGATTCTTCGATGGCTTCCTTGGTGACCTCGCGGGAAGAATCAATATTCACCAAAGCGCTGGCGAATATCTCCCCCAGCGGGGAATGCTGCTGCAATCTTTCGCAGGTCTCCTGGGTGACACCGCCCTGACTTAGCCATCTCTGAACTTCGGGCAACAGGTTCTTGGGAACCACTGCTTCCGCACGCAAAGCCCAGAAACGCTCAACAATAATAGCCAGCGCGATGATTGAAGCAAAAATCAGCGGCCAGATAGGCCACCCAGCGGCCTTAATGATTTCCCACACGAGATGCGCTCCCCACAATGTTCAAAATTTCGCGTTACTTTAGCGTGCGACTTCAATTTCAGCAAGCAAGCCCTTGTCGTCGTAATCGGCATCATGCCAATAGCGGCGCGCTTCGGAACGCCAGCGTTTTATGACAATGCCTGCATCAGCGCTGAAGTCGACCAGCAGCGCCCCATCATGGTCGGAACGATAAATTTCAGCCCCGGCCTGCCGGTAGCGCCCAAGCACGTCTTCCTTGGGATGCCCAAAACGATTGCGGTAGCCGACGGTGAATAGCGCCGCCTTTGGCTGCACCTCGCGAATGAACTCGGAAGTGGACGAAGTCTTGCTGCCATGATGCGGGACAACAAGCACATCAGAGGCCATCGATTCCGAACCAACCAGGTCAGCCTCCGCCTTGCGCTCAATATCGCCAGGCAGCAGCAGGCTGCCATAGGGTGAACTGATACGAAGCACGCAGCTCCGATCATTATCCTTGATAGCCTTGTCGTAACTGCCTACAGCCGGATGCAGCATGTCGAATTGCACGCCATCCCATGTCCATGTTTGCCCCGCAGCGCAGGATCGGTGTTCGACCGCCATGGTAGCGGTCGCGGACTCGGGAAGCGAACTGGAAATCCAGCCCACCGGCATCTGCTCCAGGATGGATGCCATGCCGCCTGCGTGATCATTATCATCGTGGCTGACAATCATCGCATCTAGGGAATGCGCGCCCTCACCTCGCAGAAATGGCACCACAATCCGTCCTCCGCTGTCGCTTTGCGTGGAATAACGTGGTCCAGTGTCATAAAGCAGCGTATGTGCAGCGGTGCGCACGACAACGGCAAGGCCCTGGCCTACGTCGAGCACGGTCACCTTCATCGCGCCGTGAGATAGCTCCGCTGGCCGCACCAGAAAGATAGGCATGAGAACGATGAGGCCCAGCCAGCGCATTGGCAATCCGCGCGGCAGCAGTATCCAAAATATGCCCAGGATAGCCAGCAGCACCGCCCACACCGGCGGTGCATGTTGCTGCCAAGTACTGACCGGCCACGACGCCATCCATTCGAGCAACCACATGCATGTTGCCATAACAGCATGGGCTAGGCTCAGCAGCCACCCCAGCGATAACAAGCTGCCAGCTAGCGTCAGGGGTACCACGACCAGACTTACCAGTGGGATCGCCAGCGCATTGGCTACTGGCGAGATGATCGAAACCTGGTTAAACAGGATAAGTAGTAGCGGCACCAAACCCAGGCTGATCGCCCCCTGTACATGGACCGCTTCCTTGAGCCAGTGCGGCCGCTTGAGGCGTCCGCCCAAGACGTAGGCAATAATGCCTACAGCGCTAAATGAAAGCCAGAATCCGGGCGCCAGCACTGCCCAGGGATCCATCACAATGACGACCAATAGCGCCAACACAAGCACACGAGAAACGGCGACATTGCGTCCGGCCCACAAGGCCAAAGCAATCACTGAAAGCATGAAGAACGTACGTTGCGCAGGTACGGAAAAACCGGCTATCAGCGCATAACTCAATGCAATCACTGCTCCCGCCAGGGTAGCAGCCTTGCGGGCAGGCAAACGCAGAACGAGTCTTTCGGATCTGCGCCATAGCGCATAAGCGAACATGTAACCCAATCCGGCCAGCATGGTGATGTGAAGACCTGAGATACTCATCAGGTGATTCGTTCCTGTGCGCAGGAAGGTTTGCCATTCGTCCTGCTGAATAGCAGCTTCATCGCCCACAGCCAGTGCCTGCAGAATACCGCCGTAACGATGGCCGTCCAATGCGACCTGCATGCGCTGCCGGATATTCTCGCGCGCTGCTTCAACCAGATATGCTGGCCTGACGATAAACGTGTACAGCATGCGGTTTCCGGCTTCCTTGCGGATATAACCGGTTGCACGGATATTGTTTTCCAGCGCCCATGCCTCGAAATCGAATCCGTGCGGATTCAGAGTGCCGTGCGGGTGCTTGAGCCGGACAGTCAGCTGCCAGCGCTGCGCTGCATGAAAATCCCGGGAAGCGCTTTCAACCGACTGCGCATCGTCTGCATACCAGGTCAGCGAGACATGAGCCGGCACCCGTGCGCCTTCCGTCAGCACCCGCTCGACATCAAACTCGAATCTGATGCCGCGCTCCTGCTGCTGCGGCATGCTGGATATCACGCCGACCAGCTGGATATCGCGACCCTCCCACGTATGCGGTAGTGCGTCTGCCATGCGCACATGTGCATGTATTGCGGCCCAGAAAAAGCCCAAGGCCAGTGCAAACAGCACTACGGCGAGCCGGTGAAAACTAGGGTAGCGCTGCCAAAAACTCATTAGAAGCAGCGGGATAAGCATGCCCGTCCAAAAAAGGTCAGGCAGCTGGGGAAGTTGCTGTAAGCCCCAAACGCCAATGACAAATGCGAGGGCAAACAGTGTCATTGAATTCAGGCGTTGAGCGGGACCAGCAATCCGTCTTCCAGCCTGAACTGGCGCTGCATCCTGGCCGCCAGCTCCAGATCATGCGTGACGACGACCAGACTAGTGTTCTGGCTACGATTAAGCTCAAGCAGCAGCTCGAATACGTGATGGGCCGTGTGCCGGTCAAGATTGCCGGTCGGTTCATCGGCCAGCACGCATTGCGGGTTGGTGACAAGCGCCCGCGCCACGGCGGCGCGCTGGCGTTCCCCGCCGGAGAGTTCGCCCGGCATATGCTCCAGCCGATGTTCTAGCCCTACTCTCTCAAGCATGGCAGAGGCTGCGGCCAGCGCCTCGGTGCGGGGCATGCGGCGGATGATGAGCGGCATGGCCACATTCTCCACCGCGGTGAATTCCGGCAGCAGATGATGAAACTGGTAAACGAATCCGAGGAAACGATTTCGCAGTGAGCCGCGCTCCGCTTCGCTCAGGGCCAAAATATCCTGGCCCAGAATGGCTACATCTCCCGCGCTGGGCGTATCAAGCCCCCCCAGCAGATGCAGCAATGTGCTCTTGCCAGACCCGGATGCACCTACGATGGCAATCTGCTCACCGCCAGCAACATCTAGATTGATACCGTTGAGCACCGCGACTTCCAGTCCCATGTAGGTTTTCTGCAAATCCCTGCAGGAGAGAATGGCCGGATTATTCATAACGCAGCGCCTCCGCCGGATTGGTCTGGGCGGCCCGCCAGCTGGGATATAACGTGGCCAACAGGCTCAGCACAAATGACAACAGCGTAATCATGATGACATCCGACCACAGAAGCTGGGATGGCAGATCGCTGATGTAATACACATCCTTGGCCAGGAATTTGGTGCCCAGCACGTTCTCAATAAAAGGCACGATGACGTCAATATTGAGCGCGATGATTACCCCCATGATGGTGCCCGCTACCGTGCCTATTACGCCGATCAGCGCGCCCTGCACGATGAAGATTTTCATGATGCTGGACGGGCTGGCACCAAAGGTGCGCATGATGGCGATATCTGCACGCTTGTCCGTGACCGCCATGACCAGTGTGGATACGATATTGAATGCAGCCACTGCGACAATCAGCGCAAGAATGATGAACATCACGCGTTTTTCCATCTGTACAGCGCGGAAGAAATTGGCATGCTGCTGCGTCCAGTCGCTGACGTAGTAATTGCCGTCCAACGCATCCGCGATCTGCCGTGAGACCTGCGGCGCCAGGAACAGATCATCGAGTTTGAGACGCAAACCGGATACCGTATTACCCATGCGATAAAGAGTGGCGGCATCCTGCATGTGAATCAGTGCCAGGCCTGCATCGTATTCATACATACCCACCTGGAACAACCCTATTACGCGGAACTGCTTCAGGCGTGGCACCACACCAGTCGGCGTGAATTGTCCTTGCGGGGCCAGCAGCACGACCTTGTCACCAACCAACACACCCAGCGCATGCGCCAGATCGCTGCCGAGAATGATGCCGAACTCACCCGGTCGCAGCGCGCCTAATTCCCCTGCCCGCATGTGTTCGCCGAGCTCGGCAACCTTCGCTTCATGCGCGGGAGAAATGCCGCGCACAATTACGCCCTGGACTGACTGGCCGTAAGACAGCATGCCCTGCGCCATGATGTATGGCGCTGTCGCCTGCACATGCTCTGCATCGCGTAATTGCGCCTGCAGGCGCTGCCAGTCGCCGAGCACATTGTTGGGCCCTGTAATCTGCGCATGGGACGCCACCCCCAAAATGCGCGTACGCAATTCCTGTTGAAACCCATTCATGACCGACAGCACGATAATCAGCGCCGCCACACCAAGCGCGATGCCTACCATGCTGGTCAGCGAAATGAATGAGATGAAATGATTGCGGCGTTTGGCGCGGGTATAGCGGAGCCCGACGAAGAGCTCGAATGAACGGGTTCTGGAAAACATGGCGCGATTCTAGCAGGCTCCGGAAATATGGTGTGGGCTCGCCGGCATTGTCGAGCCTGCGCATGCGCTCTCTGCTAAAATGCGCGCATGTTCACCGGCATCATCCAGACAATCGGCAAGATCGAGCACGTCACACCTGCAGGTAGTGACGTAAAGCTGTCAATTGCCGCCCATGGGCTTGGTCTGGACGATGTCCAGATAGGGGACAGTATTGCCGTCAACGGCGTATGTCTTACTGCCGTCGACATCGCTGACGGCCATGTCGGCATGCATGTCTCGCGCGAAACGCTGTCTTGCACCGTAGGCCTGGACGCGCCGCGGCCGGTCAATCTGGAAAAAGCCCTGCGCTTTTCCGACCGTCTGGGCGGCCATCTGCTCAGCGGCCACGTAGATGGCGTCGGCCGCGTCGTCCGCTTCGAACCGGCAGGCGATTGCATGACGCTGGTCATCCGCGCCCCACAAAATATCAGTCGCTATATTGCGATCAAGGGCTCCATTGCGGTGGACGGCGTCAGCCTCACGGTCAACAGCGTCGAGCAGGATGTGTTCAGCATCAACCTCATTCCGCATACGCTGGAAGTCACCACGCTGCAGAATATCGGGCTGGGCAGCCGCGTCAACCTGGAAGTCGACATGGTCGCCCGCTATGTGGAACGCCTGACGCAATGGAATACCAAGGATGCAGGCTGAGCGATGAATTCCATTTCGCCGATCCACGAAATCATTGATGAGATCCGTCAGGGCCGCATGGTCATCCTGGTGGACGAGGAAGACCGCGAAAACGAAGGCGATCTCGTGCTCGCTGCGCAATTCGCCACACCGGAACACATCAATTTCATGGCGAAATATGGCCGTGGCCTCATCTGCCTGACACTGACCGAAGAACGCTGCCGCCGGCTCAACCTGCCCGCCATGGTGCAGAAGAACGGCGCCAGCATGCGTACTAATTTCACCGTTTCCATCGAAGCCGCGGAAGGCGTGACGACCGGGATTTCAGCAGCTGACCGCGCACGCACGATCCAGGCCGCGGTGGCGAAAAATGCCCAGCCCAGGGATATCGTCAGCCCGGGCCACGTGTTCCCGCTGACAGCAGAAAACGGCGGTGTCCTCGTGCGCGCTGGCCATACCGAGGCGGGCTGCGATCTTGCCGCGCTGGCGGGGCTGGAATCCGCATCCGTCATCTGCGAAATCCTCAAGGATGACGGCAGCATGGCGCGGTTGCCCGACCTTATGGAATTCGCGGCCAGGCATCAACTCAAGATCGGCACCATTGCCGACCTCATCCACTATCGCAGCCAGACCGAAAGCCTGGTCGCTCGCGCAACCGAGCGCACGGTTACCACGCCTTACGGTGAAGTACGGCTGATTGCCTACGCCGACAAGATCGCCAACGAAACCCATCTGGCGCTGGTCAAGGGTGAGCCCTCACCGGACAAGGAAGTGCTGGTGCGCGTGCACGAACCGCTTTCGGTCTACGATCTGCTGGACAGCACCAGCCGCAGCCACTCCTGGAATGCCCTCAAGGCCATGGAGCAAATCCAGCAGTCGGACTGCGGTGTCATGGTGCTATTGCATCGCAACGAAGACGGCGCAGAGCTGATCAACCGTATTCTTTATGCCGACGACCCGATTCGCCTGAGCCAGGATCTGCGTAATTACGGCATTGGCTCGCAGATATTGCTGGATCTGGGGGTGCGCAGGATGAAACTCCTGGCGACGCCACGCAAGATGCCAAGCATGGCTGGCTTCGGACTTGAAGTGACTGGATATCTGGAAGCAACCTGCTGATATTTATGCGATAATGCCCGCCGTGGAAAATGTAAATCTGACCGGTCACTTCCTCATCGCGATGCCCGCCATGACCGATCCTTATTTCGCCAGGTCTGTGACCTTCATCTGCGATCACAATGAAAATGGCGCCATGGGCGTCGTCATCAACCGCCCCATCGATATGACGCTGGATGCTTTGTTCGAGCAAATCGAGCTGCAGCTCAGCGATCCCGTCGCCAGCATGCCCGTATATTTCGGTGGGCCTGTTCAAGCGGATCGGGGTTTTGTGCTCCACCAGCCCGCGGGTAACTGGCAATCCACCATCGCCGTGAACGGCGATATAGCATTAACCGCCTCTAAAGATATTCTCGAAGCTGTTGCCCAGGGCGCGGGCCCGCAGAAGATCCTGATAACGCTGGGATATGCCGGCTGGGATGCTGGACAGCTTGAAGAGGAAATCTCGCAAAACGCATGGCTCACCGTGCGTTCTCCGGATACGAGTTCGCAGGATTCGATCATTTTCGATATTGCCGATGCCAACAAGTTTGACGCCGCCATGCACCTGCTGGGGGTAGACCTCATGCAGCTTTCCGGGGACATCGGGCATGCATGATGCTCCAGCAGCTATCCTCGCACCCGCCTACACATTTCCCATCCATTCCCGTATTACCGCAAGCATGAATTCCTCGCCCTCCGCTTCCACCGGCACAATACTGGCCTTTGATTTCGGCCAGAAGCGTATTGGTGTCGCCATCGGCGAGCGACTACTGGGGATAGCGCACCCGCTCACCACCATCAATGCGGAATCCAATGATGATCGCTTTCGCTTGATCGGCGAATTGATTGCCGAGTGGCAGCCCATTCAGCTTGTGGTGGGATTGCCGCTGTCGCTGGACGGCGAAGAACACAAGCTGACCTTGCTCAGCAGGAAATTTGCGCAACGGCTCAATGGCCGTTTTAATCTACCGGTAACGTTGGTGGATGAACGATTGACTTCAGCAGAAGCCAGCCAGACACTCAAGGAGATCGGCATTGGCGGGCGCAAGCAGAAGCCCATGCTTGACCAGGTAGCGGCGCAGCATATTCTTCAATCCTATTTGGACGGCCTCAACCATCATGACATTGCCTGACGCAGAAGAACTGCTCATCAAGCTTGCTGACGGAATCAAACCCTTCGTCACGCCCCAAACTGCATTGGTTGGCATTCACAGCGGAGGCGTGTGGCTCATGGAACGGTTGCTGACAATGCTGGGGCCGGATATAGCACATGGCACGCTGGACGTCTCCTTTTACCGGGACGATTTCGGTAGCCGCGGACTCCATGCAGAAACCCGTCCTTCGCAGATTCCTTTTGAAGTGAATGACAGGCATATCCTGCTGATTGACGATGTTTTCTATACTGGGCGCACCATCCGGGCAGCCATGAATGAGCTCTTCGACTATGGCCGCCCGGCGAGCATTGCACTGGCTGTGCTGGTCAATCGCGGCGGGCGTGAATTGCCCATCGCACCACAGATCTGTGCCGCAGATATCCCACTGCCTGCGGAGCAGAATCTTCAGCTTGTGCGCGCTGAGAATGGACGTTTTACCTTGAAGCTGGAGCGTGCCGATGTTTAATCCGCAACTGGACACGAACGGCAAGCTCAAGCACCTGCTGTCGATTGAGGGTCTGCCGAAAAGCATTCTCAGCCAGATCCTGGATACCGCCGACTCGTTTGCCGGCGTCGGTGAACGCGAGGTCAAAAAGGTTCCGCTGCTGCGCGGCAAGACCGTCTGCAACATCTTCTTCGAAAACAGCACACGCACTCGGACGACCTTCGAGATTGCCGCCAAGCGCTTGTCGGCCGATGTCATCAATCTCAATGTCGGCACTTCGTCTCAATCCAAAGGCGAAACCATCCTCGACACCGTGGAAAACCTCACCGCCATGCATGCCGACATGTTCGTCGTCCGCCATGCCGAATCCGGTGCAGCGCACCTGATTGCCCGCCACGTACAGCCGCATGTCCATGTGATCAACGCCGGCGACGGCCGTCACGCCCATCCCACGCAAGGCCTGCTTGACGTGTATACGATCCGCCGCTACAAGCCGGACATGCATAACCTCAAGGTTGCACTGGTAGGGGATGTGCTGCACTCACGTGTGGCGCGTTCCGAGATTCAGGCGCTGACGACGCTGGGCGTGCCTGAAGTGCGCGTCATCGCGCCGAAAACGCTGCTGCCGGGCTTTGTCGAACGCTTGGGCGTACAGGTGTACCACGATATGCGTGAGGGTCTGAAGGATGTGGATGTAGTCATGATGCTGCGCCTGCAGAACGAACGGATGTCGGGTGCCCTGCTGCCGAGTGCGCAGGAATATTTCAAATGCTTCGGCCTCACCCAGGAAAAACTGGCGCTGGCCAAGCCGGATGCCATTGTCATGCATCCGGGACCCATGAACCGGGGCGTGGAAATTGATTCCTCAGTGGCCGACGGCCATCAGTCCGTCATCCTGCCACAGGTGACCTACGGCATCGCCGTACGCATGGCCGTGATGAGCATACTGGCGGGGAACAGCTGATGAAGATTCACATTCAGAATGGCCGGGTTATCGACCCCAAAAACGGCATAGACAGCCGCACCGACCTGTTCATTGCTGCAGGCCGCATTGCCGGACTGGGCAGCAAACCCGACGGCTTCACCGCCAACCAGACCATAGACGCCAGCAATCTGGTCGTGTGTCCGGGCCTTGTCGATCTTTCAGCCAGGCTTCGTGAACCCGGATCGGAATACAAGGCCACGCTCAAGAGCGAGCTGCGCGCTGCTGCCGCAGGCGGCGTGACCAGCCTAGCCTGCCCGCCCGATACCGACCCGGTGCTTGACGAACCGGGCCTGGTCGAGATGCTGAAACATCGCGCCAAGCAACTTGATCTTGCTCATGTATACCCACTGGGCGCCCTGACCCGCCAGCTCAAGGGCGAACAGCTCACCGAGATGGCAGAGCTCACCGAAGCGGGCTGCGCCGGCTTCTCGCAGGCCGACACCGCCATCATTGATACGCGCGTCCTGTGGCGCGCCATGCAGTATGCCGCAACCTTTGGGTACACCGTATGGCTGCGACCCGAAGAACCTTATCTGGCGAAAGATGGCGTCGCCCACGACGGGGAAGTCGCAGCAAGACTTGGCCTCAAGGGTATCCCGGTTGCGGCCGAAACGCTGGCTATTGGCAGCGTACTGCGCGTCGCCCGGGATACTGGCGCCAGGATTCACTTGAGCCGCTTATCCACGGCCGAAGGCGTGGACATGGTGCGCGAAGCAAAAAAACAGGGGGTCATGGTCAGCTGCGACGTCAGCATCAATCACCTGCACTTGACCGAGCATGATATCGGCTTCTTCGATTCCAATTGCCACTTGAGGCCTCCGCTGCGCAGCCAAAGAGATCGCGAAGCGCTCTGCCAGGGACTAAGTGACGGCACCATAGACGCCATATGTTCGGATCATGCGCCGGTAGACGAGGATGCCAAACTGGTGCCTTTTGCAGAAGCGGAACCCGGGGCTACTGGCCTGGAACTGCTACTGCCGCTGACCCTCAAGTGGGCTGCGGAAAATCGCGTGCCCCTAACTGATGCCCTGGCGCGTATCACGCACGCGCCTGCCGGCATCCTGGGCATTCCTGCCGGTGAAATAGGCCTGCATTCCGCAGCGGATATCTGCATGTTCGATCCCGAACGTTACTGGCAAATCGCTCCTGCTACACTCCTGAGCCAGGGTAAGAACACGCCGTTCAGCGGCGCCGAATTGGCCGGCAAGGTCCGGTACACGCTGCTTAACGGTCATCTCGTACACAATAGCTGAAAGGCTGTCATGGATTTTCGAAGGGCATTGATACTGCTGGGTGTGTGCTGCCTCCCGACTATGGCACATGCGGCAGAACCCAAACCCGGTCTGTGGGATCTTAGCGTCACCACCACGGCCGAAGGCGCGGATGGCGTATTTGGGCCTTATACCTCCAGCCAGTGCCTGACGGAAGAGGATGTACGCAACCCGGAAAAACTGCTGGCGCAAAATGGCGTGAATGCCTGCACCTACAGCGACCGCGTTTATCGTGACGGCAACTTCAGTTTTAGCGTCCAGTGTGGCGGCACTATCCCGATGAGCGGTTCGGGCCGCATCAGCTACACGGCGGATAGTCTGCAAGGCACAATGGATATCGCGGCCGACTTGCAAGGTCTGCCCGTGAATACCCATAGTACGGTTTCTGGGCAGCGGGTTGGCGACTGTAGCAAGTAATCCAGGTATTCAGTTTCGGGACCAGTCCAGGTCCTGCAAGCCCTCTTCCAGTCCAAGACGCCGCAATAGCTTTCTGGCATCGAAGGGCGCCTTCACCTTGATATCGTTGTCGAAATAGCAATACACGTCCCTGGTCTTGCGCGCTGCCGGTTTTTGCTCCGAAATCACCACCGCATCAGCCACTTGCGATCCCTGGCTCCAGGCTTCGATGCGCGCAGCCCAGCGATCCAGCGCTTCTTCGGTATAGCCGCTGGCATATAGCTCCTCTTCCCCATGCAGGCGGATGTACACAAAATCCGAAGTAACATCCTCATAATAAGGCCATTTGCCTGCGGTATCGGCCACCACGAGCGCGACATCGTATTTGCGCAGCAGCTCGATAAAAAGAGGGTCCACGAAACTCTTGTTGCGGATTTCCACGGCATGCCTGAGCTGCCGGTTCTCGTCTATCGCCAGATAGCCCTGTTCCCGCATCCGGGGATCGCACTTTTCAGCCAGCTTCAATGCAGACTCCCAGTCATGCGGCAGCAACTTCAGGAAATTCTCGAATAGCTCGGTATCGAAGCGAAAACTTGGGGGGAATTGCCAAAGGATGGGGCCGAGCTTTTCCTTCAGATGAAACAAGCCCGAGGCGAGGAAATTGGCAATAGGTCTCTCGACATCGCGCAACCGGAGGATATGCGTGATATAGCGATGCGCCTTGGCGCTGAAGACAAAACCTGGCGGCGTATCCTCATACCAACGCGCATAACTCGTCGCCCGCTGCAGCCCATAGAATGAGCCGTTGATTTCTATGCTGGGTAGTGCGCGCGAGGCGAAATGCAGCTCCTTCGCCTGCACCAGGTCCTCGGGATAAAAAACCTTGCGCCATGGCGCATAACGCCACCCGGAGATTCCGATGCGGATTTGGCCTGCAGCCTTTTTCTGTGACATGGCATGAATATATGCCATGTCACAGGCGGCGCTCTAGGCGCTATTACACAATGCCTAGATTATCCAGCCCGGCGGACAGATCCTTGTCCTTGGACGTTTTGCTCTTGAGTTTGATCTGCAGACGCAGGTCGTTGACCGAATCGGCATAACGCAATGCATCTTCGTAGGTGATCAAATCGCTTTCGAAAAGGTCGAACAGCGCCTGGTCAAAAGTCTGCATGCCCAACTCACGCGACTTAGCCATGATTTCCTTGATTTCATGCACGTCGCCCTTGAAAATCAGGTCCGAAATCAACGGCGAGTTGAGCATGATCTCCATGGCTGCGGCACGGCCCTTGCCTTCCTTTTTGGGAATCAGGCGCTGCGAAACGAATGCCTTGACGTTGAGCGACAGATCCATGAGCAATTGATGACGGCGCTCTTCGGGGAAGAAGTTGATGATACGATCCAGGGCCTGGTTGGTACTATTGGCGTGCAATGTCGCCATGCACAAGTGACCGGTTTCGGCGAAGGCAATGGCATAGTCCATGGTTTCACGGTCACGGATTTCCCCGATCAGGATGACGTCAGGCGCCTGCCGCAGCGTGTTCTTCAGCGCTGCAAACCAGCTGTCGGTATCCACGCCCACTTCACGCTGGGTCACGATACAGTTCTTGTGCTCGTGCACGAATTCAACCGGATCCTCGATGGTGATGATGTGGCCATAGCTGCTTTCGTTACGATAGCCAATCATGGCAGCCAGTGAGGTGGACTTGCCCGACCCGGTGCCGCCTACGAAAATCACCAGACCGCGCTTGGTCATCGCGACTTCCTTGAGCACTTCGGGCAGACCAAGATCCTCAAATTTCGGGATTTGTGTGGTGATGGTACGGAACACCAGGCCGGTAGAGCCACGCTGCACAAAGGCATTCACGCGGAAGCGGGCGACATTGGGAATGCCAATGGCGAAATTGCATTCCTTGCTGGCGTCGAATTCCGAGGCCTGCTTATCGTTCATGATGGAGCGTGCGATTTCCTTGGCCTGCTGTCCGGTCAGCGCCTGGTTGGTAACTGGCGTCATCTTGCCATCGATCTTCATGGCCGGCGGAAACCCCGCCGTGATAAAAAGATCGGATGCCTTTTTTGCCAGCATCAATCGCAATAAATCGAATACAAATTTCTCCGCCTGCCCCTGATCCATGAGTTGCCCTTAAATATTGTCTTATTAACCTACGAAGGCGTCCTTGTTGGCCGCCTTGCTGCGTGCCTCGCCCAGTGAAATGACATTACGCCGCACCAGTTCCTGCAGGTTTTGGTCCAGCGTCTGCATGCCGATATTCTGGCCGGTCTGGATGGCCGAATACATCTGCGCGATCTTGTTTTCGCGAATCAGGTTGCGGATAGCCGGCGTGCCTATCATGATCTCGTGCGCAGCCACGCGTCCCTGCTCGTCCTTGGTCTTGCACAGCGTCTGCGAAATAACAGCGCGGAGCGATTCTGAAAGCATGGAGCGCACCATTTCCTTTTCCGCCGCCGGGAATACATCCACGATACGGTCCACGGTTTTGGCCGCAGAGCTCGTGTGCAGCGTGCCGAATACCAAGTGGCCGGTTTCCGCCGCGCTCAATGCCAGACGGATGGTTTCCAGATCGCGCATTTCACCCACCAGGATCACGTCGGGATCCTCCCGCAACGCGGAGCGCAGGGCGTTGGCGAAAGACAGGGTATGTGGTCCGACCTCGCGCTGGTTGATCAGGCACTTCTTCGTGGTATGCACGAATTCGATCGGGTCTTCGACGGTCAGAATGTGGCCGTATTCGTTTTCGTTGACGTAGTCGACCATTGCCGCAAGCGTCGTTGATTTTCCGGAGCCGGTCGGACCGGTAACCAGCACAATGCCGCGCGGATTCTGTGCAATCTCCTTGAAAATCGGCGGACAGCCCAGCTGTTCCATACTCAATATCTTGGAGGGAATGGTCCGGAATACAGCGCCGGCGCCACGATTCTGGTTGAAAGCATTGACGCGGAAACGCGCGAGATTGGGGATTTCGAAAGAAAAGTCGCACTCTAGCGATTCTTCGTATACCTTGCGCTGGCCGTCGTTCATGATGTCGTACACCATGTCATGCACCTGGCTGTGATCCATGGACGGCACGTTGATTTTGCGTACATCGCCGTGGACGCGGATCATGGGCGGCAGGCCGGCTGAGAGGTGCAGGTCGGAAGCCTTGTTTTTGACCGAGAACGCCAGTAAATCCGAAATATCCACGAAGAGCTCCTGTTATAATTTTTTGGCGATGAGAATGAACGGATTATGACCACAATCAGCGAGCGCTTGCAAGCCACCAAGGCCGGCATCAAGGCCGCTGCGGAAGATTGCGGCAGGGATCCGGACACCGTTCGGCTGCTCGCCGTGAGCAAGGCGCACCCTGCCGAAAAGATACGTGAAGCCCATGCGGCAGGACAGCATTTGTTTGGCGAGAATTACCTGCAGGAGGCCCTGGACAAGCAGGCCGAGCTGGCTAATCTTGATATCGAATGGCATTTTATCGGCCCCATCCAGAGCAACAAGACACAAGCCATCGCACAAAATTTTGATTGGGTGCATGGGGTGGATCGCCTGAAAATCGCCGAGCGTCTCAATGCGGCACGCCTAGAAAACATGCCGCCGCTGCAGATCTGCATCCAGGTCAACGTCAGCGGCGAAGACAGTAAAAGCGGCGTAGCGCCTGAAGACGCATACCCTTTGGCATCCGCTATCCTGGAGCTGCCTCGTCTGCATTTGCGCGGGCTTATGGCCATCCCGGCGCCTACGTCCGATATTGCACTGCAGCGCAAACAGTTCAGCCTCGTGCGCGACGTGTTGGAGCAGCTCAAGCAACAGCTGCCGGTTACACACAGCTTGGACACCTTGTCGATGGGCATGTCGGAAGATTTTCCCGCAGCGATTGCGGAAGGCGCCACTATTGTGCGCATAGGTTCTGCCATTTTCGGCACGAGACCGACTAAACCCAAGGAAGCATCATGAAAATAAGTTTTATTGGCGGCGGCAATATGGCCAGAGCCTTGATCCAGGGACTCAGGCAAAACGGCTTTGCCATGCAGGATATTCAGGTCGTCGATCCCGATGGCGACAAACGTGCGGCACTGCAGCGGGATTTCGGTATCGCGACCAGCGAGAACCTGCCCAATGCGGCCAATGCCGACATTGTCCTGCTTGCCGTCAAGCCGCAGCAGATGCGGGATGTCTGTATTTTCCTGGGCAGTCTGCTGCAGCGGCAACTCGTCATTTCCATCGCCGCCGGTCTGCGCACGCAGGATATTTCGCGCTGGCTGGGCGGTTACGAAAACATCGTGCGCGTCATGCCCAATACGCCTGCGCAGATCCAGGCTGGCATTTCAGCGCTGTTTGCCATGCCTGCCGTCACCTCCGCCCAGCATATCCAGGCGGAGAACATCATGAAGGCTGTGGGCGAAATCATCTGGCTTGAAGATGAGCAGCAGATGGATGCCGTGACCGCCATTTCCGGCAGTGGCCCGGCCTATGTGTTCTATTTCATGGAAGCCATGCTGCAGGCAGCAGCCGAAATGGGTTTGTCGCATGACCAGGCTCGCGCCCTGTGCATGCACACCATGCAAGGGTCCAGTCGTCTCGCCGCAGCCAGCCCGGAAGACCCTGCCGAATTACGTTCACAGGTAACTTCCAAGGGTGGCACGACCGAGCAGGCTATAATGGCCATGGAAGGGGCAGGCGTAAAATCTGCCATCGTGAAAGCCGCCAGAGCCGCGGCGGAGAAATCCCGCGAATTGGGCGACCTGCTCGGAAAAAATTAAGGATTCTCTGACTACATGATTACCACCGCATTGCTGTTCCTGCTGCACACTATTCTGGGTTTGTTCATCCTTGCCCTCATGCTGCGTTTTTATCTGCAGCTGACGCGCGCACCGTTCCAAAATCCCGCCTGCCAGGCCATCGTCGTCCTCACCAATTTTGCCGTCAAGCCCATGCGCCGCATCATCCCCTCCTGGGGTAATATTGATCTCTCTACCCTGCTGCTGGCTTACCTGAGCCAATTGCTGCTGGAAGTGGCAAGCCTGTGGCTCAAGGATTTCCCGCTGTTCGTCGCGGGTAATTCCGTGCTGCTGGCCCTGTTCGGCCTGGCCGCCGTCAATCTTCTCAAGCTCAGCGTTTACATCTTCATGTACGCCGTCGTCATCCAGGCCATATTGAGCTGGGTTAATTCATACACACCCATGACACCTGTGCTGGATGCGCTTACGCGCCCGGTGTTGCAACCAGTACGGAGATACCTCCCAACGGCGGGCGGGATCGATTTCAGCCCGCTGGTCGTGATCGTGATTGCCCAGCTGTTGCTGATCATCCTTGTAACGCCGCTCGAACAGCACTTTTTGCGTTTGTTCTAGACTCTGGCTGAGTAACGCCTCTCCGCATTCCATTGCTACCGCCTGTCAGCTGACAGTGGGGTTATTGGAGTTTTTTACGGAATTACATTAGAGTCAGCTCATAAGGGAGACAAGCGAAGTACTTGTTCAAGGGCGGCGGGCTATCGCGAGACTATAAGAATAATGAGCAATGGACTCGAACAAAGAATCACGGATTTCCAGCAATGGCGCGACCAGCTATCTGCCACAATTGCGGAATATCGTGACTGGCTGGACACCACCAAAAGCTCTGATGCCGTGCAGGATTTGCGCCTGTATGACATGTCGGAAGCGCTGAAACGAGATCACCTCACGCTTGCTTTTGTCGCTGAATTTTCGCGCGGCAAAACCGAAACCATCAATGCATTATTCTTCTCCGATTTCAACCAGCGCCTGCTGCCATGTGAAGTCGGTCGAACCACGATGTGCCCGACCGAAATCTTCTGGGATGCGCAGGAGGAACCTTGCATCAAGCTGTTGCCCATCAGCACGCGCAAGCAGAGCGATAGCCTCTCGTATTTCAAATCCACGCCTAACCAATGGACCAAGCTAAGGCTTGACATCAGCTCGGCCGATGCGCTCAAGGAGGCCTTCCGCATGCTGGTGCAGCAGAAGGAGGTGTCGCTGGAAGAGGCAAAGGAACTCGGCTTGTGGAATGCGGCAGATATCAGCATGGCGCAATCCCTGCAGAAGACCGGCAAGATCGAAGTACCGGTGTGGCGCCATGCGCTGATCAACTTCCCGCATCCGCTGCTCAAGAGCGGCCTGGTGATTCTCGATACGCCAGGCTTGAATACGCTGGGCACCGAGCCGGAGCTGACATTAAGCATCATTCCGAATGCGCACGCCGTGGTATTTTTATTGGCCACGGACACCGGGGTCACCAGGTCCGACATGCATATCTGGACCCAGTACATTCGAGACCGGGCCAGCCGCAAACTGGCCGTGCTCAACAAGATCGACATCCTGTGGGACGAAATGAAGTCGCAGGCCGAGATTGATGCCGTGGTGCAATCGCAGGTTGCCGCCACCGCGCGCCAGCTGGGTCTGCCCTCCTCCATGGTGCTGGCCATTTCGGCACAGAAAGCCCTGGTTGGACGCATCCGCAAAGACCAGGCGCTGCTGGAAAAGAGCGGCATCCAGAAAGTTGAACAACTGATTGCGGACAGCATCATCGCTGCCAAGCACGAGATTCTGGGCAACACAATCGTGAACGAAGCCAGTGTCATGCTGAAATCTTCGCGTAAGCTGGCGCAGGGGCGTCTCGATAATGCGCGTGTCCAGCTCGAAGAACTTCAGGGTGTCCGCGGTCAGAACCGCGAACTCGTACAGACTTTGCTGGGCAAGATCACCGCAGACCACAAGATATATGAAGGTTCGGTAAGAACCTTCAATACCGGCAATCAGAAAATATCATCGATGGGCGACGAATTGCTCAAGCTGCTCAACACTTCCAACCTGAACAGCCTGCTGCAGCAGAGTAAGCGGGAAATTGGCGATAGCTGGACTACCCGAGGCCTGACCAAAGGCATGAAAGCCTTGATCAGGGAGACATCCAGGCTCGCAGACCAGATCAACCAGCAGGGGAATGAAATCAAGGGGCTGGCAGACGAACTCTATCTGCTGTTCGAACAGAAGCACGGCTTTGACCTGGGCCGGCCGCCTGCACTGGATATGGAATCCTTCCGTAACAGCATGCATGCACTGGAAAAAGTAGCGAGCGACTTCTGCGCTGACCCGCTCAACATGATGACGGAGAAGCACTTCCTTATCCGCCGCTTTTTCCATAGCCTGGGCAATCAGGTCCGAACAATTTTCGAACAGGCCTTCAAGAATACCCAGTGGTGGCTGCAGGACGTGCTGTCCCCGCTGAAAAGGCACATCTCGGAACACAAGGACGCGCTGCAGAAACGCACGGAATCGCTGATGAGCGTACACAAGAATCTGCACGGACTGGAGAAAAACCTGAGCAAGCTGGAAAATGAAGTTTCCATACTGCATGAGCAGAGCAAATCGCTGGACCGCATGCTGCTCAGTCTGGTGCGTGCGGCACAACCGGCTGCCGCAAGATCAAAGACGGCAGAAACCGCCACCTGACCCCTCACATACTTACAGCAGGATGATATCGAACAGTTCCTGCGAATATTGTGATTCCACCTGCAGTGCAATCGGCTTGCCGATGAAATCGGACAAATTGGCAAGACTTTGCGATTCCTCATCCACCAGCAGATCGATGACCTTCTGCGATGCCAGCACGCGAAATTCTTTTGCGCTGAACTGGCGCGCATGCCGCAGCAACTCGCGGAATATTTCATAACATACCGTTTGGGCCGTCTTCACCTCTCCCCGGCCCTGGCATGCTTCGCATGACTCACAAAGAATATGTGCCAGGCTTTCACGTGTACGCTTGCGCGTCATCTCGACCAGCCCAAGGGCTGAAAACCCGCTGATTCCCACGCGCGCCCTATCCTTGGCTACGCCCTTGCGCAGCTCTTCGAGCACTGCGGTCTTCTGGTCTTCTTCATCCATATCGATAAAATCGACAATGATGATGCCGCCCAGATTGCGCAGTCTCAGCTGCCGGGCGATACATTGCGAAGCTTCCAGGTTGGTCTTGAAAATGGTGTCGGACAGACTGCCACCGGTGACGAAGCCGCCGGTATTCACATCCACGGTGGTCAGCGCTTCGGTCTGGTCAAATATCAGGTAGCCACCGGATTTAAGCTCCACCTTGCGCGACATCGCCTTTTCGATCTCGCTCTCGACATTGTAGAAATCGAACAGCGGCCGATCGCCCTGGTATAGCCTGAGCCGTTTCACTGCACTTGCGGCATAGTGCTCGGCAAAATCCAGCAATGACTGGAAGGTCTCGCGCGAATCCACCAGGATGTGGTCGGTATTCTCATTGACCACGTCGCGCAAAATGCGCATCGGCAGGTTGAGATCGCGGAAAATCAGCGAGCGGTCCGCCGCACCCCTGCTCGCTGTTTCGATATTGCTCCAGACTTTCTGTAGATATTCGATGTCCGCCCGCAGCTCTTCGTCAGTCGCCGCTTCTGACATGGTGCGGATGATGTAGCCGCCCTTGCGGTCAGCCGGCAACAACCGGGTCAGGCGGTCGCGCAGCAATTCGCGCTCTTTCTCATCCTCGATGCGCTGCGAGACACCGATGTGCTGCTGTTGCGGCAGATACACCAGAAAGCGACCGGCAATGCTGATCTGTGTGGTCAGCCGTGCGCCTTTCGTCCCAAGGGGCTCCTTGACCACCTGCACGATCAGCGGCTGGCCTTCGTGCAATACCTCCTGGATGGTCTTTTCGGTTTCAGCCCCGTTGCATTCCAGAATATCCGCCACATGCAGGAAAGCCGCACGCTGCAGGCCGATTTCAACAAACGCCGACTGCATGCCCGGCAGCACACGACAAACCTCCCCGCGATAGATATTGCCAACCAGGCCCAGCGAGGTGCTGCGCTCGATATGCAGCTCCTGCACTGCGCCCTGCTCGAGTACGGCGACCCGAGTTTCTTGCGGCGTCACGTTGATCAGTATGGATTCACTCATTGCGAACTTTCTTGTTATTTGTTTTTTAAAACTACTACAAAATCCGGATCCCTGCGCGCCTTAGCAACAGCGCGGTCTCATAAATCGGTAACCCCATGACACCGGAATAACTGCCTTCGATGCGCTTGATGAAGGTACTGGCCAACCCTTGTATGCCATAGGCGCCGGCCTTGTCGAAGGGCTCACCGGAGCTGATGTAAGCCTCGATCTCATCCACGGTCAGCACAGCCATTTCCACATGTGTGACGGAGATCGATGTCTGCACATCCTGCCCCGTTGCAACCGCCAGCCCCGTCAGAACTTCATGCCTGCGGCCTGACATGCGCTGCAGCATATCGCGCGCTTCTGATGCATCCCGGGGCTTACCCAGAATACTGCCATCGATACATACTGTGGTATCCGCTGCAAGCACTGGTCGTATTTCCAGATTTCCATGCGCGATCATCTGCATGCAGGCTTCAGCCTTGGTTTTGGCTAACCGCAGCACATACGCCGCCGGATCCTCATTTTCGCGTTCCGATTCATCAATATCAGGCGGCAGCACAATAAATTGCACGCCAATCTGCTCTAGAAGTTCAGCTCTGCGCGGCGAGCGCGACGCCAGGTAAATGGAAGATGTCATCATGGATATCAGCAGCGTTGTAATGGCGTCTCTACCTGCTTGCGTTTAGCCGGACCGCAAAGCAGCTCTACCAGCACGAGCGCGAAGTCCATAGCGGTACCCGGGCCGCGCGAAGTCACGATATTGCCGTCAACCACCACAGCCTCGGTGCTGTAGCGATGCGAACCCGGAAGCTCGTCGAGCACGCCAGGGAAGCTGGTCGCTGCCCTCCCTTCCAGCAGCCCTGCGGCATATAAGGCCATGGGCGCTGCACAGATGGCGGCCACATATTGATCTGCACCAGCCATCTTCTGCAGAAGCTGCCTGATACGTTCATCATTCTTCAAATGCTCCGCACCCGGCATGCCTCCCGGCAATACCACCATGTCAAAAGATTCAAGCAGCACATCATCCAGCAAAGCGTCTGGCACGATGACCGTGCCGCGGCTGCATGTGACCGGCCCGACTGCCAATGCGGCAGCGACAACCTCCACACCAGCACGGCGCAGGATGTCGATGAGAGTAACGGCCTCAAGCTCTTCGCAGCCTTCAGCCAGTGGGATCAGTACCTTGCTCATGCTTATGTGGGTATTCAGGTTTCAGTCTGTGGTGTCAGCATTCATAATAACCAAAGCGGTTTCCTTTAACCACAGCGCTTCAGGATGATTGCACATGACGGAATGGGACTATTTGTTCAAGATCGGGCTCGCTCTATTCGCCATTGTGAACCCGATCGGCAGCCTGCCCATCTTCATCAGTGCTACCCAGGGTTGGTCGGCAGAGGATCGCGAACGCACTGCCAGGACCACCACCATCACCGTATTCCTGGTGCTGGCAGTGTCGGTTTTCTTTGGTGAGCGCATCCTGGGTTTTTTCGGCATCAGTATTCCGTCATTCCAGGTCGGCGGCGGCATCCTGCTGATGCTGATCGCGATCAGCATGCTGCAAGGCAAAGTCAGCCATGTCCGCCAGACGCCAGAGGAAGCGCAGGAAGTCGCGGACCGCGAAGTGATTGCCGTGGTGCCGCTCAGCATTCCCCTGCTCGCCGGTCCAGGTGCGATCAGCAGCATGATCATCGCCGCGCAGCAGACCGGTTCCTTCTGGGGCCATGTTGCGCTTATCCTGCCCGTCAGCGTGGTATGCCTGTTGATCTGGATCATTCTGCGGCTGTCGGTCAACATCGCACACAGGCTTGGCACCATCGGCATCAACATCGTAACGCGCCTCATGGGGCTGGTACTGGCGGCCATGGCGGTGGAATTCATCGCTCACGGCATCAATGGCCTGTTCCCCGGGATCAGCACCTGAGTGGCTACATGCCGGCCCGCGTTGTAAAATGCCAGACTTTTTATCGCATACCGCCTGATGATCTGGAAGCCAAATACCACTGTTGCCGCAGTTATTGAACAAGATGGCAAGTTCCTGTTGGTCGAGGAAGAAACCGCAGACGGCATCCGTCTCAATCAACCGGCCGGCCATCTTGAAGACGGCGAAACCCTGCTGGATGCGGTTGCGCGCGAAACATTTGAAGAAACCGCCTACCGCTTCGAACCACAGCATTTATTGGGTATTTACCACTGGCGGCGCCCGGATAAGGAAGTAACCTATCTGCGCTTTGCATTCACAGGAGATGCTATGGGCCCCGAGCCGGGCGTCGCGCTCGATGAGGGCATTATCCGCGCCGTGTGGATGTCCCCGGATGAAATCCGCAACTGTCAGGCCATGCATCGTAGTCCGCAAGTGCTTCTTTGCATCGAACACTATCTGGCAGGCCAGCGTTTTTCGCTCTCCGCCATCACCCACCTATGAAGAAACGCGTCATTGTCGGCATGTCCGGCGGGGTCGACTCGTCGGTCGCCGCACTACTGCTCAAGGAACAGGGCTACGAGGTCGTCGGTTTGTTCATGAAAAACTGGGAGGATGACGATACCGATGAGTATTGCCCCTCGCGGCAGGACCTGGTGGACGCCGTTAGCGTAGCCGACAAGCTGGGCATCGAGATTGAGGCGGTCAACTTCAGCAAGGAATACAAGGAGCGCGTATTCAGCAATTTCCTGGAGGAATACCGCGCGGGCCGCACCCCGAACCCTGATATCTTCTGCAATTCAGAAATCAAGTTCAAAGCCTTTCTGGATCATGCAATGGGCATGGGCGCCGACCTCATCGCTACCGGGCACTATGCGCAGGTGCGCGAAAGAAACGGCCTGTTCCAGTTGCTCAAGGCCGAGGATGGCAGCAAGGATCAAAGTTATTTTCTGTACCGCCTGAACCAGGCTCAGCTATCTAAGACACTGTTCCCACTGGGCCATCTGCTCAAGCGTGAAGTACGCGAAATCGCGCGCAAAGCTGATTTGCCGACTAGCGAAAAAAAGGATTCCACGGGCATCTGCTTCATCGGCGAACGCCCCTTCCGCGAATTCCTCAACCGCTATCTGCCACGTGAACCGGGCGAAATGCAGACGCCGGAGGGGAAGATTGTCGGCCGCCATGAAGGTTTGATGTATTACACCCTGGGTCAGCGCCAGGGCCTTGGCATCGGCGGCTCCAGAAGCAGCAGTGGAGAGCCGTGGTTCGTGGCTGCAAAGGACATGGCACGCAATATACTCGTCGTTGTGCAGGGGCATGATCATCCGCTGCTGTTCAGTGACGGACTAACGGCCAACCAGCTACACTGGATTTCAGGGCGCAATCCGGAATCCCATTGGGTGTATGCAGCCAAGACGCGGTATCGCCAGCCCGATGCCCCTTGCGAGATAGACAAGCTTGAAGGCGACTCAGTCGAGATACATTTCGGTCAGACGCAGTGGGCGATCACGCCTGGGCAATCTGTCGTCGTTTACGAAAGCCAGGTCTGCCTGGGCGGCGGGATTATTGTTTCAGCGCTGGGGTCGCCAACACACCGCTAGCTGGACTTGGCGTCTTAGCTGGATTTCGTATCCACAGGGACGCTGTCCTTGAATGAAGCCCGCTTCATGAGCTTGTCGTAATGGCGCGCAAGGTTGGGGTACTGGTGTTTCCAGTTGATATCCTGGAAACGGAGTTCAAGATAGCCCAGGAAACATCCAAGCGCGATATCAGCCAGGCTGAAGGTGTCATTCACGCACCACTTGTCCTTACCCAGATCGTCGCTCAGCGCTTTCAGTCCGTGTTCGACCTTGCCGCGTTGCTTGGTGATCCAGGCGGGATCCTGCAGGTTTTCGGGGCGCCGGGATTCCAGCAATGCCGCAACTGCCGCGTCTGTCGCGCCATCAGCCAGCGCCTCCCAGCGCCGCACGATGATCTTTTGTGCAGGATCGAGCGGGATCAGGTGCGCTAATGGATTTCTGTTGTCGAGGAATTCCGCGATGACACGCGAATCGAACAGGCTTGTCCCGTCATCCAGTACCAGCACAGGTATTTTGCCCAGCGGATTGTAGAGGGAAACAGGCGAATCCAGCGCTGAGGGTGCGACTGCTTCCAGCTCAAGCTCGATACGCTTCTCTGCTGCCACGATTCTTACTTTGCGGGCATACGGGCTGGTAAAGGAATACAGAAGTTTCATGTGGTCTCTGAGGCTGTGTGGAGGCTTATAATCAAGGCGCTGCTATTATAAAGGAAATTATGGATTCCACTGTGCCCGGCACCGTTGTACCCCAAGTCACGCAGGAGGCCATTACCCAGGCTGTCAGGCTTGCGCTGGAAGAGGATGTCGCCCAGGGGGATCTGACAGCCCAACTGCTGCCATCAAACCAGCTGGCAACCGCCGGCATCCTGTGCCGTGAGCCTGCCATTTTATGCGGCACCCCGTGGGTGAATGAGTGCTTCCGACAGCTTGATCCTGACATCACTATTCAGTGGCAGACTGCCGAAGGCGAGCGTGTAGAAGCCGAGCAGACCTTATGTATGCTCCACGGCAATGCACGCGCCTTGCTGACAGGCGAACGCTGCGCCCTCAACTTTCTGCAAACCATGTCTGCGACCGCGACTGTGACTCGGGAATATGCCGACGCTGTAAAAGGTACGCGAGCAAAGATTTTTGACACCCGCAAAACGCTGCCCGGCATGCGCCTCGCGCAGAAATATGCCGTAACAGTTGGCGGCGGCAATAACCAGCGCATGGGGCTCTACGATGGCATCCTCATCAAGGAGAACCACATCGCTGCAGCCGGCAGTGTCAAGGCTGCTCTGGATACGGCCAAAAAAATTGCCGAGCACAGCCGTGCTCCCATCCAGATTGAAGTGGAAAATCTCTCGCAACTGGCGTCTGCGCTGGATTGCGGGGCCACGCTGATTCTGCTCGACAATTTCAGCTTGCACGGCTTGCGGGATGCTGTAAAACTAAGCAGTGGACGAGCTGTACTCGAAGCCTCCGGCGGCATCAATCTGGAAAATGTCAGGGACATTGCCCTGACCGGCGTGGACCGCATATCCATCGGCGGCCTGACCAAGAATTTAAAGGCGATTGATTTGTCTATGCGTTTTCACAGCCCAACCATAGGATGAGCAAATCAGGCATGAGCAAGCCCAACATCATCAACAAACCCACTCCCGGACAGATCACGCTTGGCGACGTGCTACGCATGCTGGTCAATGACGGGCTGGTGGATAAGAAGCAGGCCGAACAGCTCTACAAAGACCGCAAGATGGATAGCAGCAACCTGCATCCGCTCGTCATCGTAGGCGAACAGAAATGGAAAAGCCTGCGTCCGCCGCATAAGCAGCTCACAGTGGCTGCCCTCACAGCCTGGTTGGCACAGCGAGCGGGTCTGGAGTATTACCATATTGATCCCCTGAATCTGGATTTCGGCTCCATCTCGCAAATGGTATCCAAGGCCTATGCTCAGCGGCTCAAGATCATGCCGGTCAAGGTCAAGAACAACGAGGCGATCATTGCGACCTCTGACCCATTCCAGAACGACTGGGTGCCTGATCTTGAGCGCATGTTGAACATGAAAATCAAGCTGGTGCTTGCCAACCCGCTTGATATCAATCGCTATCTACCTGAGATTTACAGCCTCGCCAATTCGGTAAATCTCGCGAACACTGCCAAGGCCGGGCAGATCGTCGGTGTACAGAATTTCGAACAACTGGTCGAGCTGGGCAAGGACAAGAATCTCGACGCCAATGAGCAGCATGTCGTCAACATCGTTGACTGGCTGTTCAAGTATGCCTTCGAACAGCGCGCGAGTGATATTCATCTGGAACCGCGGCGTAGTATCGGTCTGATGCGTTTCCGCATTGATGGCGTGCTGCATCAGGTTTATCAGATGCCGGCCAATATCATGAATGCCATCACCAGCCGCATCAAATTGCTGGGGCGCATGGACATGGTGGAAAAGCGCCGTCCACAGGATGGCCGCATCAAGACGGTGACGACCGAAGGCGTAGAGATTGAATTGCGGCTTTCGACCATGCCCACGGCATTCGGCGAGAAGCTCGTCATGCGTATCTTCACGCCGGACGTCATCCTCAAGGACTTCATCGAGCTCGGCTTCTCGTCAGACCAGGCAGACCAGTGGGGCAAGTGGACCAGCAGCCCGAATGGCATCATTCTGGTCACAGGTCCCACCGGCTCCGGCAAGACGACCACGCTCTATTCAACGCTGAAACATCTGGCCACGCCCGACGTCAACGTCTGCACGGTAGAAGATCCGATTGAAATGATT
>Ga0196965_1000343_pt1 | contig 30644 bp, 32 predicted proteins | sample S1_20metaG_FD_148668 | JGI IMG/M metagenome (GOLD analysis project Ga0196965, IMG submission 148668) | Soil microbial communities from Anza Borrego desert, Southern California, United States - S1_20 | ecosystem: Environmental > Terrestrial > Soil > Desert | place: USA: California | collected...
TTGCATACCAACCTCATAACCGTCTTCCTCTGAACCGATATAAACTGCTTTCGCTTCAATGCCACGTTCTGCGAACAATTCCTGCCAGATGGCGACAGACTCATCGTCACGCGGAATGCCAAGTGCCTCATCGCCAGCAAATACAGTTACGTAAATCCGACTCGGATCAAGTTTTACTTCATCAATTAAGAAAGTGAAGAACCAACGCAGTTGTTCTTTTTTAAAATAATCGCCAAGCGACCAATTGCCGAGCATTTCAAAGAAGGTGGTGTGACGATTGTCACCAACTTCTTCAATATCGTTAGCACGAAAACATTTCTGTGCGTCAGTGAGACGAGTGCCTTTAGGGTGCTTTTCGCCCATCAAATATGGGATAAGTGGCTGCATTCCACTCCCAGTAAAAAGAGTGGTTGGATCATTTTCCGGCACGAGTGCGGAAGACGGGATGACCGCATGGCCATTTTCTTCCATAAACTTCAGGTATTTACTACGAATTTCATTACCAGACATAGACGAAAATATAACATAACACAAAATAAAACACCTTAGAAAGGTGTTTCCGGTCGCGACTATTTATGAATAATCGCGACCGGTTATACGGAGTCAGGCCACGGCAGGCAGCGAGCCGGCTGCGAGCGTGTAGAACTTGCGTTTGAGCGGAAGATCATCCGGCAGCTTTTCGACTGCCCAGATCCGTTCCGGAGCTCCGAGAGCCGTGCCTTCGACCAACTGCTGGCGACGCATCGACACATTGCCGGCAATTCGGGTCAGAGTGTAGCGCCAGCCGTTATAGTCGGCCGACTGTTCAAAGTCCACAACGTAAGTCATTCTTTCCTCCTGTGCTCAGCCGCCAAGAGCGGCACTGTTTCAAGTAAACCACAAAATTCCCTGTTATGCAAGGGTTTAATCTTTGTGAGTGGCCAGTTTCTCAAAACGTTCTATGTCTGCTTCCAGTAAATCAAGACCTTGGTTGAAAGTAGCGGCTTTACTCATATCGATTCCTACTGACTTAAAGATGTCTTCAACTGACCCGCTTCCGCCTTGTGATAAGAAATGATCCACTTTTTTACGATACTCAATGTCTTCTTTGCAACGAGCTCGCATTATACTGCTTCCAATTTCACCGAAAGAATAAGAATACTGATAGAAGTTCATTCGGTAGTGTGGCTTGGAAAGTACGATTAAGCCATGCTCGTCAGAGGTTTGGATTGCAGGACCAGTGTAAGCAGCAAATTGACGCGCTAAAGCAGCTGACATTTCTTGCCATGTCATACCACCCTCTCGCCGAATTGTTTCGTGCATTTCCAATTCAAATTGAAAACGCGCGATGCACATTATCATGGTGCCAATTCGGTCACCGATCATACCACTCAAAATAGCCACTTGTTCGCGTGGCGAAGATTGATCTAGAAGTCGTTCTATAGCCAGTGACTCAAAGAAAGTGCTGGCCGTTTCTGCAGTCAAGGTAGAGTAATCTTGATACCAGGTTGGTTGGCTCTTGGAGCGGAAAGAATGAATGGCGTGTCCCATTTCGTGAGCCAAGGTACGCAGAGACTCCAATGACTCGTTATGGTTTAAGAACACCAGAGTCGGTCTATTGACACCACTGCTACAAAAAGCCCCACCTCCCTTGCCTTCCTTAGGCCATACGTCGATATTACCGCCCGTCAGCATCTCATCAAAGAATTTACCGTACTCAGGATTAAAATCATAAAAGGTATCCCGACAAATCGTAACAGCTGTTTCAAAAGAGATCTTCGGTTCTTTACCGACTGACTCATTACGGTCTATATAAGTCAGTTCACGACCCAGTAGTTCTTTCTTTACAGCAAAGAAACGCTTAGATAATTCGTAACCGCGGTTAGTAATAACCGGAACTAGAGTCTCTAGAGTACGATCAGAGCTGTCATAACTGCGGGTGGTACCACTGTAGGGCTTTTGATAACCACGCAGCTCATCATTGGTTTTCTTATCAAGAGCTAGTGCTACCAGTTCATTTTCAGCGACTTCTCCAATGCCTTCGAGTACTGTTTTGATCTTGCCCCACATTTGATGTCGCTCCTTGGAGGGAAGCTGCTCAAACTGCATCAAAGCGCCATGAATCGGCATAGGTTTGCCTTTCCACTCTATAGTTTTCTTATTTAGAATCTTTTCTGTACCAGAAACCCATAAGCCACGTGATGTTAAAGATTTTAAACTTAATATTTTCTCCTCGGATTCACTCAATTGGTATTTTGCGTCTTCAAACACATCTTTGAGAAAAAACCGAAATGGCAGTGTGGCTTCACTGGTCAAAAGTTCTTTTTGCAGCGCTTTCGGCAGTTTTGCCAACTGAAGTGGGAAAAATAAAACCTCATTACCAGCTTTTGTGAGACGGTCAGAAAATTTATTAAGTAGTCGTTCAGCTGCTATATCAGAAGCGTTGAGTTCTCGACGGTAGCTGAAGTAATAAAGTGGTCGGTCTCCAGGTAACAGATCCAGAGCCAAAAATTCCTTAGTAGCTTTAATGACGCCGGCTAAGCTTTTTGACCAAGCACCACTGCGATATTTTTTTGCAAAATTTATTAAAGCAGTCTCACTTTGTTTTAGATCCTTTTCTATCTGAGGGTCAGATTCATTCTTATAGTAAAAACGAGCAAGATCCCACTTTGTTTTAATGGTCTTTAAATTTGGAAGCTTGGTTTCAGCTGTGTATTTCAAGTCACTTTTTTGGGACTTTTTCTTGACTTCGCTTAACATTTCCTAAAAAGTTTTTATATTCTGTGTAAACGTGATTGAACTCGCCGATTATAGCATTATCGAGTTGTCGATTTAGCAGATTGGAAAGATCTTGATAACCCAAGGCGCGTTCCTCTAACGAACCTGGAAAGTCAGTCAGAAATCGACCGTGATCATCGTAGTACTGTTCGACTATACAACGCATGTTATGTATCTTGTCAGCCGCCGCGATAATTAATGCGTCTGTAGGAGCTTTTTTCAAACCAGCGATGTATGCGTCTTTTCTTTCTTTCCAAGTGAGTGGTTTTCCGTTTTTTTCTGATGGTTCTGTTAGTGCTTCAACCAAAGCGCGTACTTGTTCCCCAAAATCTTCCTCTAATTCTTCTCTGGTATAAGCGGTGTCTTCAAGAACATCGTGTAGAAAAGCAGCAATTACCGTGTTTTCTGATTTTGCGTAATCACGCACCATCCAAGCCACGGCGAAGAGATGCGTCACATACGGTAGCGGCGGCAAACCGCGCCTCACATTGTCTTTATGAAGCACAGTCGCGGCACGTATGGCTTGCTCGATTCGATATGAGTACACGTTGATGAGTTAAAATCGATGCGCGATAAAGAGAACGTTGTTCGTTATTTTGAGCGTCGTCGTTCTGCGTCTTCTTCAGAGGACAGTTTGCGAACTGCCTCTAGTCGTTTACCTTCTAGTTTATGTAGCTCACTCTCCAAATCGTGAATTTTTGACGTGTACTTAGCTTTTTCTCTATTTAATTCTTCCAACTTACGGTCTACTTCATTTTCGTTCTTCTTTTCGTCGTCTACATCACGACGTAGGCGTTCAACCTGACGTTCAATTGATTCGATTTCTCGTTTGATTGATTCCGTAGACATATTGGCAGTAATTATGAAGATTATTTAAGATTCAGTTTACTATCGGTAGTGTAGAATGCAACCAACTTTGTAGCTTGTTGGAAAGATGCTGAGTTTATGTTTTTTTATTGGCTTTCTTAGCCTCTAAATGCAACGTCAACAGCTTTTTTCCGGCCGCTTCTCGATACGGGCAATGTTCACAGGAATCTCCAGAAGAAGGAATAGATGAACTTTCTAAAGTATCTTTAATTTGAGCCAAAGTTTCTTCAATCCAATCCACTCTTGTTGGACATTCTACCAAGGTTGTCTCAAATGTTAATTTGTCGTCGAAAACATCTTCTTCTTTGGAAGCATTGGCGTAGACCAAGTATCCCATTTCTTCTACCACAAAACCATTTTGTTCTAACAACCAACGATATACGCCTAATTGACGTTGATATTGTTTTTCCCAAGGACTGTCACCCAACTTTTCGATACGACCAGCTTTAGAGGTTGCTTTGTAGTCAACTATTATCAATTTATTGTCTTTAGTCACCCACAAATCATCTACGCCGCCAGACACCACCAATCCTGTTGGTTCGTGACGGTGCTCAACGCCCACGAAAGGATCGCGCCACTCATCCATCTTTGGGTGCTTGAATGGAACCGCACCCACTTCGTATTTGTTCATTATCGGATGAGCGGTGCCATTTTCGCGGTGCACATCAAATTCTTTCTTAAACAACTCATCGACGGCGATGTTGAGGTTGAATGATGGCATTGATGGCCGTTTAGTACCAAGTTTATTATCCAAGTAGAAACAACGTGGGCACTCTATAAACAAATCAATCTTAGAACGTGACAACCGCCATTTTGTGCCTCCATAATTCCAATCAGGAGATCGGTCAGGGTTGTATTTTTTGTTAAATTCCATTACTGGATTCTAACAGAGTGGTTTAAATTTAAGAAAAGCCGACGCTTTGCGTCGGCCTTCTTTCTCTGATGTACGAGTTTTACTTAGCAACAAAAGTGGTCACCTCACTGTCGATCTGTACATCTGTAGCAAGATCGAAGCGCTTATCGCCATTATCGGAATAGAACACGATGGCGTAGGTTTTTCCTGATACGGTGGAGCGTAGCAAAGGAACTTCAGTTGGTATTAGACCTTCCTCATTACTCCAGCGGGCTACTCCCAAAAGACCAGTTAGCTGACCATTTTCATAATCTCTAATGCCAACCCAACCGGCGTCAGCTGGAAAGTCGAGGTCGTCGATCGCAACCGTCTGTCCAGACTGAGAAATTACTGGTTCCTCTTCTGTAGATGGACGTACCTCCTCGTTCTCTGCTGGCTCTTCAGCATTATCATCGTTATCGTTGGTTTCTTCAGTTGTGACGGGTGTTTTGTCGTCGTCAACTCGCTTACTGTCACCCTCTGCCGGATCGGTAAAGATGAAGACCAGTAAACCACCAATTAAAAGACCGGCAATAAAAGCAACAATGGTCTTTTTGTTTTCTTCTGTCATAGTTTGTTCAGACATAAATTAAATCGTTCGGTAATTTGTTAATGCCATTCATTATACCGTTCATTAACCTTCGGTTGATAGTTGACGGGCCTCAGAAATTAATGCTTCTAGTTTTTTAGCCGGTAGACCGAGTTGACTTAAAACATCAGTTTTTTCAAATACATCTGACGCCACGATCAATCCAGCATTCAAAAATTGCTTTTTTTGAGCCACGGATAAGCTGGTCAATGCCGTGACCGGAAACAATTTGGTCTTATCTATTAGTGAAAAAAGATTATTTTCTTTGGGAAAATCCCAGGCCATAAGATCGACACCGACGCAATCGGCGTATTTTATCGCTGCGGTGGTGAACTTGGTGTTGGTAATTAATTTTAGATTTTTGACTCCACACACGTCTTCGTTACAAATCTTCTGCTCAGCTAAATCCAAGAGACGAGCATAGGAATACATTGCCACCTGTAGATCAGATTTAATACCTGGCCGAGCGTGAAATTTTGCTTCGGCAATGAAGCTGTGGTCTTGTCGATAAGCGGCCAAATCTATTTCATGTACGGCACAACGACCAACCAAGTTTATCCCCGTTAAGGTTTTGTATCCTTCCGTTTCGAATAATCGTCCAAGAAAAGCTTCAAAAGGAAATCCGGTTGGCCCAAGGTTGAACAAGGCACGACGCAATGCATAACGCGCCACTACCTCAGTTTTGGTGCCGCGGAGCAGCGAAAAGGCGTGCCGATAAATTTCCTGCGTACGCATTCCGTCATGAGCAGTTTTTTCTATTTCTCTGACAATTGTTTCGATTGCGTCATGACGGGCCCCACTTTTTTTGAGTGACTTACGTAGCTTATTCGGATCAAACTCTTCCACCGTGCCGTCTGCTTTTGTAACCAACATAATACCGTTATTTTATCACGGCCCCTCCCACTAGCCGGTCGCCGTCATAAAAAACCACTGATTGCCCGCTATCAGGTTTTGAGGCATCAGATAATGTATTCAGATTTAAGCTGCCTCCAATATTCTCTATCTCTACTAAAAAAGGTTTTTGTCGATAACGAAATTGTGCCTCTACTTGTGTTTTTTGCGCCGACATAGAATCAATAAAGTTTGGTTCTTCAAGCAACAGTTTGTCTTCAGAACGTAATGAAGCTGGTTCGGTACTTACCGTAATGGTATTTCTGACAATGTCTTTACTAACGACAAAGTATGGTTTGGTCTCACCATCAGCCGTGCTGACACTGAAACCGTGCCGTTGTCCGATGGTGTAAACGAGAGCTCCCTGATGTTTGCCGATGATCTGACCAGACTGACCGAGTACATTGCCTTCTTTTAGATCAACGAAATGACCAATAAATTCTGGAATATCAACATGTCCCAAAAAACAAATCCCCTGACTATCCTTTCTGGTGGCAGTAGGGAGTCCCGCTACAGCGGCTTCCGCGCGGACTTTTTCTTTCGGTGTGTCACCGATCGGAAATAACGTGTGGGATAAATCTTCTTCTGTTAGAGTCCATAAGAAGTACGACTGATCTTTGGTAGAATCAACTCCTCTATGAAGCTGACGTCGGCCATTTACTTCCACGACTCGCGCGTAATGACCGGTAGCAATGTAGTCCGCTCCATTTTCCTTGGCGAAACGCCAGAACGCGCCAAATTTTACATACCGGTTGCACATAACGTCTGGGTTTGGGGTGCGACCTTTTTTATATTCACCGATAAAATATTCGCCCACATCACGTCGGTATTCTTCAGCCGCATCTAATGTCAAAAACGGTATTTCAAGATGAGCAGCGGCACGCATAGCATCAAGGCGGTCCTTTTCAGAATCACATTCTAAAAAATCTGGTTGCCACACCTTAATGAAGACACCGACCACGTCGTAACCAGCACGCTTCAAACGAAACGCGGCAACTGACGAATCGACGCCTCCTGAGAGACCAACGAAGACTTTTTTGTTTAGTTTGGACATATTTCACCACTCCTATACTCTCTATTTCAGATACTTTGCAATATTTGACCTGTGTTCGTCAAATGTTTTTGCGTAATGAAAGTTCCCATCTTCATCGGTGATGTAATAAAGATATTCGGTATCGGCTGGTTCAAGCACCGCGTTAATAGAATCGAGTCCTGGGTTGCCAATCGGAGTTGGAGGTAACCCAGCATACAAATAGGTGTTATAAGGAGTATCTCGTTCCAAATCCTCCGCTTTAAGTTCATTCAATGGACGACCTAAAACATATTCGATAGAGGCATCTACCTGAAGACGCATTCCTAACTGCAAACGTTTTTGTAAAATATTTGAAACAATCTTCATTGATTCTGGTGTATTGGCTTCTCTTTCAAGTAAAGAGGCTAGTGTAATCACACCGTCTTCCTTAAGCGGGTGAGTTGAGATGAGTTCTTTTTTGTCAGCTATCTTTTGATCATAAGTTGTTTTCAACAAATCGAGCAGTTCGGGAGCTGTAAAATCAGCTGGTATATAGTAGGTATCAGGAAAGAGACGTCCCTCCATTCCGTCCGCCAAGTTTAGAAACTCAGTACCATCAAATTGAGGTAGTGCAGCCGTAGCTAATAAAGCAAATTCTTTAATCGTATAGCCTTCTGGCAAAGTGAGCCGAACCAGTGTATCGCCATCGGCGTCGCGAGTCAGTCTGTCCATTACCGCAAAGGCAGTCAATGGTGTATCAAAATAATAGCTACCAGCCTTGATGTTATTTGGGTCATACCAGGTCACCAGAATAATATGGGAAAAGAGTGATGACCGCACAGCCTTTTCAGTTTCTAATTTTTTAACAATATCGGCCGCTGATAGTCCACGTGAAATTGTTATGGTTGTGCCAACTGGGAAACCTGCTGGCGGTCTTGTCTCCCACCAAAACAAGGCCAGTAGCAAAACAATAGCCAACAGACCCAGCATAATTATCCATAGCCACCACAATCGAGGTCGTCTTCGAATAGTATTTATTTCTATCATTGCTTGAATTCGCCAACCGGTAAGTTTGACGGTGCTTCTCCACGTTTGGATGGTACACGGTCAATAGTTGGAGTAAGAGCCACTGTACCAGGCAAGTGGAACATGGTGGCCAATTCTTCGGAGGTGAATATTTTGTAGTCGTCCCCACCACTTTTAGGCGAGTAAACACGACGACGATACTCTTTCAATTCTTGTTTTTTCAGAGCCATTAACTGCTTTTTCTTTTTTCCAGGGAAGAAATCTTTATAGTCGAAGTCAGTTCGCCAACGCACACCGACACCATTTGTGTTGCCATCAAACTGACTAAACATACGGATGGTTGGATTGATAAGGTCGCCATTAAAACCTCCTTTAGTGTTTATGTAGAGCCAACGAATTACTGTGTTGTAAGCAGGTTTGTTCATATTACGTTCAATATTTGCCACTGCATTCAACTCCCCGGGCGTCTGCGTTGCCATACCAAATTGACCCTCTTTTCCTTCTGGGGGTTTGTATAATTTCGTATCTTTATCTCGCCTCAAAATGGTATTAATTTCCTTCTTTGAAGCCTCGTTCCAATTTTTCCCTTCGCCAATCTGCAATTGACCATTCTGGAAACTGGACTTTCGATATGAAATTGCAAGAATTTGTACGAAAATTCGTTCGTGCGGCTTAATACCACCCATCACTTCTAACATCGGAGTCATTGGATCAACCTTCTCTTCTTCCTTTGGAAACTTGTCCAGCCCGTAGTCATAATAAGTTTTTATAGGCATATGTCCGCCCTGCTTCTTACCCATATGTACAGCAAACACTTCATACCCTAGTTTGTCGTAGTCAACCGGCACTTCACTCGCATAATCCACGGCTTCTTCGACTATTTCTACGTTTGGGTATTGAGCGTACATGTTAGCTTCGAACGCGTCTCGAGTTTTCTTGGTCGGCACATTTACGTAGAAACGCACCTCACCTCCAATGGACGCGATTTCAAAAGAAAATGGTAGCGGACGTTTGCCTTGCAAATAAGTCTGCATGAAGTTGTCCGGATTAGCAGTATTGTGTATCTGAGCGATCACAAATTCCATCGCTTCTGGTGACTTGGTTACCTCTTGCGGCAATCTAATGCGAAGTGTAGTGCGTCCTTGTCCCAAGCTAAAAATCGCACCGACCGTGTCCATCCATTTTTTGAAAAAAAGCAGGAAAAGAATAATTGGGAGCCATAACGGTATAAGAGCAATGAATACCGTAAAAACATTGCCAGCAGAGACGCCAAATACCAAAAACCCAACGAGGATAAGAATTAGAGCGATTACTGCCAGCAGAGGACCATAATCGAGATCCTGATCACCCATCCAGCTAAAAATTTTGCCTACAAAAGGCATGTGCTCCCTTATGGTTTCTGGGTCCAAGCGTCCTGTTAAAAAAAGTAAAAGTAAGGATGGTTTGTGTGCCATACAAGAAAACTTTGAATGTCGTCACTAATCATAACATCCAAAGCCAAAATATTGTGACTAGTTACAACCATAATAAAAGCACCAGATGTTGGAACATCTGGTGCTTTAATTTTAGAAGCCAAACCTCTATTCGGTTACCAACGAGTATGCTCCGTTGGATAGACGTTTAAACATATTGGTGTCCTGTAGATTGACTACAATTGTGTTGTCTTTGACGTAGCGTTCTTTTCGAACCTTATCGATGATCTCATCTCGGGTCAGTGGACCGTGTTTTTCCAAAATATCGCGCAAAACATCCTTCACTACTCCCGCAGAGTAGCCCCATTCGGAAAGTGCGTACAGACCGCGGCCAACCAGCACAAATCGTCTATCTTTAATAAGCTCATTGTGAGTAGTGGCAACGTGAGCCTTCCGTTCGAACAGCTGCTCGATCATATTGGCAACTTCACGGAAGTGCATTGGTGAACCGTGACGCTTTACAACTAAGTAAGCATAGTCACGAATACCTTTTACTTTCACGTTGGGACTGGTGGTATGGCCCCATTCTCCAAGTGGGTTGCGAGAAATATCTTTAGAAACCATCAACCAACGCTTCAAAACATCTTCATTGTATTTGTCGGCAAGGCCGATTAGTTGCTCCTTAAAGCGGGCAAGTACTTCTTCTTCTGACACCAACTGATCACGTTCGAGAGACTGATGTATGTTACGAAGAGCTTTTTCTACTGTTTCAGCTTTTTCTCGTTCAGTAAACCAGCGATGCATATAGGAGTTATTTTCTTTGGCGCGGTAGAAAGGATCACCTACAACAAGCAGGAAGTAAATATGGTTGCGAGTCGCCTGATCAGAAGAAAGTGCCTCAAGCAAATGATCCTCTGCAATGAAACCACCACCCAATTCTTCGATCTGTCGGTGCAGCTCGTCAAAAACCTCCTTATATTCTTCATAAACGGGAGACTTTTGGATGGAGGTAATGCCGTAGGCCTCGATCTGACGCACACGCTCACGGGTGATGCCGTAGGCTTGTCCGATAGATTCCAGTGTAAAGGATTCAGTGTCATTTCCTAAGCCATAACGCTTAGTGAGAACATCACGAGCGCGTTCCGGTAGAGCTGACAAGAGCTTTTTCGTGATCTGCTTCGGTTTAAAGGTGATCATAATTGGATAATATATTTCGGTGAAATTTCCACAAATTTATTTTCGATACTTTGCATATTACCACCTTCTTTGACAGACGTCAACTTCATTGTCCAATAATACAATTGAGAATTCGACCAGGAACATAGATGACTTTTGTCACTTCCCCGTCTTTTAAATACTTCGCCAGCCCTTCATCTGCTTTGGCCGCTGCCATAGCAATCTCCTCGTTGGCATCAGCTGCAATAGTAATAGAGCCGCGAGACTTACCATTGATTTGTACCCCGATCGTAACTTCATCGTCAGCGGCCAAAGCTTCGTCTGCTTTTGGATAAGATTCAAGATGTATCGACTTGTCATTTCCAGCTAGAGCCCATAATTCTTCAGTTAAGTGTGGAGCAAATGGCGCCAACAACGTGATGAAGGCTTGATAACTTTCTTTGGACAAAGAGCTTTTCTCAGCCGCGTTTACGAAGATCATCATTGCGCTGACAGCAGTATTAAACTTGAAGTCCTCGATATCGGAACGCACCTTCTTGATCGTTTTGTGTAGCAGCCGCGTAATTTCTTGCGGCTCATCATCACCAACATGATCCAAGAGGCCATTGACCCTCTCCACAAACCTTTGTGCTCCCACTAGACCATTGGTGCTCCAAGCGACCGTATTTTCGAAGGGTCCCATAAACATCTCATAGACGCGGAGCGTATCAGCACCGTTTTGTTTCACGATATCATCGGGATTGATGACGTTACCCCAGCGTTTGGACATTTTTCGGCCATCCTCAGCGAGAATAAAGCCCAAAAACTCCAAACGCATAAACGGCTCAATTGTGTGCACCGTTCCTATGTCATAAAGAAACTTATGCCAAAAGCGTGCGTAAATCAGGTGTCGCACCGCGTGATCACCACCCACGTAGACGTCAACTGGCGCCCATGCTTTTTCTTTTTCCGGATCGATCAATGCTTGATCGTTATGCGGGTCAATGAAACGCAGATAATACCAAGAAGAACCTGCCCATTGCGGCATTGTATTGGTTTCTCGTTTGGCTGCGCCCCCACACTTTGGACAATCTACATTTACCCAGTCAGTTATAGCAGCCAAAGGAGACTCACCGGTACCGGTCGGCTCGTAATGCTCCACCTCCGGTAGCATTACCGGCAGTTGCTCGTATGGCACTGGTACTACGCCACATTTTCCACAGTGAATAACTGGTATTGGCTCACCCCAATAACGCTGGCGTGAGAACACCCAATCGTTCAGTCGGTAAGTACTGGTTAAACGACCGCCAATCTTCTCTGTAATAGCTTTTTTGGCTTCTTCACTCTGCATTCCATTAAACGAACCGGAATTAACCAAAACATTGTCGTTTACTACGTCAATTTCTGGTAAGCCAAACTTCTTTGCGAACTCGCTGTCTCGTTCATCATGCGCAGGAACAGCCATAATTGCGCCAGTGCCGTAATGCGACAACACGTAGTCAGAAATAAAGACTGGTATCTCCTTTCCGTTGGCTGGATTGATAGCTTTGACACCTTTTACTTCCACTCCGGTTTTTTCTTTTTCTGCATTAGTACGGTCAACCTCGGTCTTTTTTGCGGTTCCTTTTACGTACTCCAACACCTCGTCTTTGTTGGTGACGATTTCTGAAGAAATTAATTCTGGAATTAATTCTAGAATTAATTCAGGAGCTACTACTAAGTAGGTAGCACCAAAAATTGTATCCGGACGAGTAGTAAAGACTGTGATCTTTCGATCAATAGTAAGTTTAAAATCAATTTCTGCGCCTTCGGATCGGCCAATCCAGTTGCGTTGTGCCTCTTTTATGTGCTCCGGCCATTCGGTTAGTGTTTCTAGGTCTTCCAACATCCGGTCGGCGTAGTCGGTAATTTTCAACACCCACTGTCGCATTGGACGTTTTTCAACTACAGAACCACAGCGTTCGCAGGTACCATCACTCTCCAAATCTTCATTAGCCAAACCTGTCTGACAACCAGGACACCAGTTGATTGGCTCATATGATTCATAAGCCAAACCTTTCTCTAATAGCTTTAAGAAAATCCACTGTGTCCACTTGTAGTATTCCGGATCAGTGGTGTTGATCTCACGACTCCAGTCGTAATTAAAACCCAAATGAGACAGCTGTTGTTTGAAGTTTTCAATGTTTTTTTCGACAGCCATGCGCGGATGTATCTTGTGCTTGATAGCAAAGTTTTCTGCCGGTAGACCAAAAGCGTCCCAACCCATTGGGTGTAATACTTCATGGCCATCCATTCGTTTGAAGCGAGAATAGATATCGGTTGCGATATAACCTTTCGGATGACCGACGTGCAGCCCTTCACCAGAGGGATATGGGAACATATCGAGCACGTAGACTTTTTTCTTGTTTGAACCTTCTTCGGTTTTATAGAGATCGTCTTGGCGCCATTTCTCTTGCCATTTCTTTTCTATCGCTGCGTGATCAAACTTTTTATGCATAAGGGATAGGCGTAAATAAAAGCAAAATGACCTCCGTTAATAGAGGTCATTATGCCGTGCAATTCTTGATCTGTCTAATCAGTAAGCACTTGATCCTGGGTTGTTGTTACTCGTCGTTCAAAACAATGTTCACCGGCCGGATGATCCCAGTTTTGGTTTTGCAGGTAAGTATTTTCGGCTATAGAGAATTGCTTTGGAGCGCGACGCTCACTCTCGGGAGTTTCGTTGGCAAAAGTAGCACAAAGCACGAAGGTGTCAGCACCAGTGACACTGTAATGATAATCGTCACGATCATTTGGAGCAGTTGGAATCGACAGTCCTGCGTAAAGAGTTTCTAGATTGGCTGGAAATGAGGTATTGGTTTGATAAAAAGCCTCAATCCGCCACTGAATATCTTGCAGATCACTGATTTGCTGCTGATCGAGCTTGCTCTCGCGTGCTTCTGACGGCGAGCTGATCATAGTGACGCCAAATCCAATTGCCAACAATACAACTGCCAACGCTGCGGCGCCAATCATTACTGAAGTCTGCTCGCGCTTCTGCCAGTAGTTTTTGGCATCTTGCGCGTAATAATAGAAGGCTGCTCCGATTACAACCATTAAGGCTAATGCCTTTAGTATGAATCTTGTAGTGATTTCGCCACCCAAGAAAGTGTATACAACCACTGCTAAGTCTGTGAGAATCACGACACCTGCCACCAAAAGAGCCAAGTAAACCAGCCAGCGAGTAAGTGTGTGATACAACTGACCCTCGTTACGACGTGCGCGATTGACGAGACGAGTCAGTACCAGATAAGATGGGAAGAAAATAGCTACCACCGCTATTGAGTAGCGAATACTGTCTTCGGCGCTAGTAACTTGCCAATATGAGTCGGCTGCGTCAGGAAACTGCAGGTTGATAATACCAAACACCAACGTGACAAAGGCCGGTAAGGAAACAAAAAGGGTTACCAATGAGGCCAATTGCATTACGAAACTTTTTTCCATATAGAAGATTAACTGATCAGGATTAGTTCTACACCTGATTTAGATTATACACCCTAGCTACAAACAAGCGCTCCCAATAATTAAACGGGGAGCGCCAGTATTATCTGCGAGTAGCGGCTTTTTTCTAAAACATACCGATCGGACCCAAACTGAATGCGATCAAAGTCAGAATGATGCCGACCGTAACCCAAAACCAAGGGTTAAATCGAGGACGTTGTTCCATCTATTTCCTCCTCTCTGCTACGAGTGCATAAACTCAATCACGTCACCGTCTTGAACAATATACCCCTTCCCTTCGGTCCGCAACTTGCCGGACTCTCGAGCTTTGGCGAGTGAGCCGGCTGTTACCAAGTCGGAAAACGACACTACCTGAGCACGAATGTACTTATCACGAAAATCGGTATGAATGGCAGAGCCAGCCTCTGGTCCAGTAGAACCTTGTTCTACTGTCCAAGCTCGGGTTTCTTTTTCTCCAGTCGTGAAATATGACATAAGTCCCAGACGGTGATAACAAGCCCGGATCAAAGATTCAATACCACTGTCCTGTGCTCCATACTCGCGACGAAATTCTATTTTTTCATCTTCAGCCAAATCTTTTAACTCGTGCTCCATACCGGCATCCACAACTACGTACTCAGAACCAGTCTCTTCAAAAAACTCCACCAACTTCTGCCAACGTTCGTCATTTTGCTCATCCAGATTGTATGAGCCTTGCTTACGGTTGCAGACATACAAAAACTGTTTCATCGTCAAAAGGTGAAGGTGTTTGGCAATTTTCTTTTGATCGTCTGACAGATCAAGTGAGTTTGCCAATTTGCCATTTTGCAAATGAGCGAGTAGAGCTTCCAAAACTTCCATTTCTTTAACCGCTTCTTTTTCACCTCGTTTGGCGTCACGCTCTACGTTAGAAAGACGTTTAGATATAGTCTCCGAGTCAGCCATTATGAGCTCAAGATTAATAATCTCAATGTCGCTCATAGGATCCACCATACCAGCCACGTGGTGAATCTCCCCATCTTCAAAAATACGCACCACTTCGGCAATCATCGATACCTCTCGAATATTTTGCAAAAATTTATTGCCTAGACCCTCTCCAGCAGCAGCTCCTTTTACCAAACCAGCGATATCGACAAACTCTACGATAGCGGGGATGACTTTTTCACTACCGGATATTTTGGATAGTGTCTCAAGACGTGGATCAGGCACCGCCACTACACCAACCGAAGGATCGATGGTGCAAAATGGGTAATTTTCGGCCGGCACGCTGCTTCTCGTCAACGCGTTAAAAAGCGTCGATTTTCCGACGTTTGGTAAACCCACAATACCGACTGATAGTTGCATACCGCGCTAGATTAACAGATTTGAGCAAATAAAAAAGTCGCTGTCACCTAAACAGACTTAAAAAATATGTTTTTACCCTAAACTCCACGATTGGCCAGTTCTTCAATATCAGTTAGCCAATCTTCTCTACAAACATGATCGACAGAGTCACAAGGACCAAAAGCACTGACCTTAGTCTTTATTCCGGCAAATTCCAGAATGCCGTACTGAATTTCGTTTGTGTAATCACCAAATTTCCACCAAGTCTGAAGCGGACTATGAGTACCGGCCACAATAATCACTCGAGCAGTCTTGTTAGTCAGTAGCTTTATAAGTTTTTTTGTCTGTTTATCGAAGTTAAAAGCAAACCCAGGCAGCCAAAAACGATCGAAAAGACCTTTCAATATGGCTGGCATAGTACACCACCAGTTTGGGTAGACTATAACCAAATGGTCTGTGGCTCTGATTTTCTCCTGCAGGTCCACCAGATCTGGCTCCAGAGTCTGAATTTCTTTGTAGCCTTTATGAAGAATTGGATCAAATTTTAATTCTCCGATGTTAACCCTCGTTACCTCGTATCCATTCAGACGAGCCGAGCTTTCATAACGATCTGCTATTTGACCCGAGTAAGTGTCTTTATCAGGATGACCGAGTAAGACGAGGATTTTCTTTGACATACTTATTACTCAATAATACCAAGGCCGCGGTGCCTAAGACACCACGGCTGTTGATACACTTTCCTCGATCTATCTCCTAATTGAACCGTTAGGGTTAAAACGACCAGCCGTTCCACTGTGCATCCTGATCAGTTTTTCGCGCATTTCTGGTGTCATCGCTGCCATTATCTCTTTTTGATATTTTGGCAGGATCTTGGTTGCAGCTGCCATTTGATTATTTCCGTTCTTTTTCAATTCCTCCTGCATTTCTTTGGCGATCTGTTCAAATACTGCTGGATTCTTTTCCATCAAAGCAGTAATCATTTCTTTCTGCTCTGGTGGCGCGTCTTTGAGCTGACGCTCCAAGAGCTTACGCATCGCAAAATTCTTCAAATTTCCAAACATATAAAGATAATTATAATCCACCAACCAACGATTGACCACCTTACATATTTTTGCTAAGTTACTTAGCTAAGTAGCTTAGGTATATTTATGAATCGTATTAAGTGCATCGGAGAAGTGATTGAGTCGCTGCGCAAGGGGCAGCGAGCCACTTGCGGCAGGATGGCTAAGGTCCCTGGGGCCGCAGTCACTCCATCCCAATGGGCATTGCTCAACCTACTTTATGGCGAAAAGGGTGCCAGCGTGAAAGAACTTAGCGCCGTAATGAATGTCACCGGCAGCGCCATCACCCAACTAGCCAACGAACTTGAAGAAAAAGGCTATCTTCGTCGCGAGCATGACCCCAAAGATAAACGCACTATAAAATTAATTCCCACGCCAAAGTGTAATAAAATGATGTCTGGCATTCAGAAACTATTTGCCGAGGAATGTGCCGTGATGTTCTCCAAGCTGTCAGATTCGGAACTCAAGACATTGAATGAGCTTCACAAAAAAATCACCGCTGGTAACCAACCATAATCTTTAATTGTTTAGACAAATTTATGAAACTTATAAAGAACATTAAGAACACTGTAAAAAAACACCCTTACCTCACCGCCGGACTAGCTGTCACCTTAGTGGCAGGCGTCGGATTTATGATTTTCGGTGGTGATAAAGGAACTGAAAACAACGTAGTAGAAGCAACCCGTAAAATCGAAACTATAAATGTGTCCGACACGGCCGAAGGAGCTCTTTCCGTCGCCTACCCTACTGCGAACGGCAATTCATTCGTCGTACGGGCTGAAGCTAGCGGACGAGTAAATAATGTGGTAGAAACCGGCACAAAAGTGGACGCCGGCACTGTTATCGCAGAGATCGATAACGCCTCTGAACGAGCTGCCCTCACTCAAGCCCAAGGTTCCTATGAAGCAGCTTTAGCGGCTGCCGCTCAAAGTGACGTTGGTGTAGCCGATGCTGAAACAGCGCTTGTGGCAGCCAAACAAGCTGCCATCTCGGCTGATCGTGCCGCTATGACGGCATGGAATGGTGTACTGGTAAATACTGTCGACGAACTCTTTTCCAACCCTCGCGGCACGCCTCCAGGTGTACGTATTAATGCTGGAGGTCAAGCTAATACTCTAAATGACGCTCGTGTTCAATTAAACACTGTTCTTGCAGATTGGCAGAAAGACGTGGCTGCGATTTCTAGCACCAGCGATAGTCCTACTATTTTGGCCGCTCTCAACCGAGCCATTAGTGACGTAGAGCGTTTAACTGGCGTCGTTGACACCTTTATCTCTCTCCTACCTAAGCATGAACCGGATGCGGTTTTCAGCGCTACTGAATTAGCGGCCCTTTCAACTGAATTCGCTGCTGCTCGCAGCACTCTTGATACACACCACGCAGCTCTCGCCAACGCCAAGAGCGCGCTTGTGAGAGCAGAAGAAGCGGTAAACAGCGCTTCTATTGGTGGCACAGGTGGTGCAGTGTCATCTGCCAACGCCGCCATAAAACAAGCCCTCGGTTCTTACCAAGCCGCCAAGGCAAACTATGACCGAACTATTGTAAGAGCGCCATTCGCTGGCACCGTTACTTCACAAAACGTAGCCGTGGGTGACATTATCAATATTGGAGCTGATGTGGCCATTATTGTTCCAGAAGAAGGAGTTGAGACTGATCGTTGGTGGACACTCCCGCTTTCAGCTGTTAAGTACACGCCTGACAATGCGTTTGTTTTTACTGTTAATGCAGACGGCGTGATCGAAGAAATTAAAATCAAAACTGGGTTGGTTACCGCCAACAACATTAAAGTAACCGGACTAAGTGGTAGTGAAAATGTGATCAAAGATGTTCGTGGTTTAAAAGCTGGTGAACGAGTAGAAGTAGCAAATTAAACTTAAATTTATATCTTTATGTTTCCCCTCTGGAACTTCTTTCTCACTCGCCAAGCTTTTACGATTCTCACGATTTTTACCCTGCTCGCTGCCGGAATTTACGCTATTTTCGCCATTCCTAAAGAGTCTACGCCTGAAGTAGTGATTCCAATGGGAATCATTACCACCGTTTTGCCTGGCGCGACTGCGGCAGATGTAGAACGATTAGTTACCGACAAACTGGAACCAGCGGCCCGCAATGTCGCCAATATCGACAAAGTGACTTCCACTTCTCAACAAGGAGTCTCAGTGATTACGGCTCAGTTTTTATCTTCCACTGATGTTGACGTTGCGTTAAATGACTTACGAACTGCTATCGATGGAGTCAAAGGTGAACTTCCAACCGACGCGGAAGAACCGACTATATCAAAAGTGGATTTTCAAAATCAACCAGTCTTGATGATAGGTGTTTCGACTGACCTTTCTCCTACTACGTTAGCTAAGCTAGGAGAAGAACTCAAGGATGACTTGATCAGTGTAACAGGAGTATCAAGAGTGGAAGTGTCTGGAGTGCGTGATCGGCAGCTTAGCATTATCGTGCACAAAGAAGCACTGGCACAACATAACCTGCGGGTTGATCAAGTAATTGGTGCGCTTCGAACAGCCAACGCATCGGTACCAGCTGGCTCACTCACCATTGATGGAGTAGATTACCCAGTTCAATTTGAAGGAGACATCACTGCCGTGGCTGATGTGGCAGCAACGCCGATCAATACACCGTCCGGTACTATCAAATTGTCTGACGTTGCGACAGTTATTGATGGTTTTGAAGAACCTTCTTCGATATCCCGTCTTTCAGAAGAAGGTCACGGAGCAACATATGCACTTACTCTCAACATTTACAAAACCTCTGGCGGTAATATTCTGACTGCCACTGATAACGCGCTGGAGCGTATAGAAGAATTAAAAAAGACTCTACTCAAAGGCTCTGACGTAGTAGTTATCTATGACGCCGGTGAAGAAGTTCGTAAATCGATCAACGAATTGACTCGTACTGGTTTTGAAACGGTCGTGCTTATTATGCTCGTACTACTGATTTCAATCGGTGCTCGAGAAGCTTTCATTGCCGCACTTTCCGTACCTCTATCATTCGTAATCGCTTTTATGGGAATGATGGTTACTGGAAATTCCATTAACTTCATTTCTCTTTTCGCGTTGATCATCGCAATCGGTATTTTGGTGGACTCAGCCATTGTGGTTGTCGAAGCTATACACACCAATCGAGAGCGTGGCTTGGCCAAAGTAGAAGCCGCCAGAAAAGCTATTAAAGACTTCGGCTGGCCATTGATTGCCGGCACCATGACTACAGTCGCCGTCTTCGTTCCACTCTTTTTCTTAACTGGTATTATCGGACAATTCATCAAGTCCATTCCGTTTACCATTATCGTAGTATTGATGGCTTCGATTGTGGTGGCGCTCGGTTTTGTGCCATTGATCGCACTTTGGGTTCTCAAGCACGAAGAAAGTCCGTTTGCCATCTACCGAGAAAAGCTCTGGACGAAAATTGCCACTAATTACCGCGGCTGGATGGAGACATTGTTTTCCAACCTTCGGTTACAACGTTTATTTTTTGGTTTCTTGGCTATCACCTTTGTTCTGGCTTTAGCGCTTCCAATCACAGGACTTCTCAAGACTGTAATGTTCCCTCCTGAAAACGTTGATCTTGCTTATTTGGAAATTGAACTACCACAAGCAACCACTTTGTCAGCCACTGATGAGGTTGCCAAACTGGTAGAAAAAGAAGTAGCCAAAACACCGCATTTATCTTCTTACATGACAACAGTAGGTAGCGGCTCACTCTTTAACGCCAGTGGTGCCAGCGCCGGCAGTAAGTTTGCTAACATCACTCTTAACCTTGATCCAGATCGCCCAAAGAACGCGGACAGCGAAAGAATTGTTAACGACCTACGTGCTCGAATGGCTAATTTGCCACTTAGCAATGCCAAAGTGACGATTTCTTCAGCGGCCTCAGGACCACCCTCCGGTGCTCCAATCGTAGTAAAAATTTGGGGCAACGATGCCGCCTCTCTTTCGGCCGCTACCGCTCAGGTAGAAAGCTTAGTTGAGAAAACCACTGGTACTCGCGATGTTTCTTCTTCACTTTCAAATGACGGAACAGAATTGCGCATTGCTATTGATCGAAGCAAAGCTGAAGAATATGGCTTATCTGCAGCTGACGTAGCTTCGACACTAAGAACCGCAATTGCTGGAGTGGACGCCACCACTATCCGAGTCGATGGAGAAGACGTAGACGTGCATGTAGTAATGGACCTCAACGCAGACTTCGTTAATCCTGAAGACACTTCAATAGCCACAGCAGATGCCATTGCCACTATACCAGTAACAACATCCCGCGGCACCATTCCGCTCGGCTCTCTACTCACTATCACTGCTGGACGCACCTCTGCATCTATCAATCACGAAGACGGTATACGAGTGAGTCAGGTCAGCGCCTACGTGGTAGAAGGTGCCAACGCAGTTGAGCTAACCAATGCTATACGTACCGAGGCAGAGAAATTGGAACTGCCTTCCGGTACTCGCCTGAGCTTTGGCGGAGAAGATGAGGAGATCAAGAAAACTTTCACCGAAATGTTGATCGCCCTGATTGCTGGTCTGGTGTTGATGTTTGGAGTACTGGTGCTTGAATTCAACTCATTCCGTACGCCACTTCGTCTACTGTCTGCCATTCCACTGTCACTAACCGGAGTTTTGATTGGTCTGTTCATTGCTGGACAACCACTATCGTTCACAGCCTTCCTCGGCATCATCGCATTGGGTGGAGTGATCATCAACCACGGCATTCTCTTGCTCGACGTGCTCAACCACTTGCGCGGCGATAACTTTACAGGTGATCCAAAGGAACTTGTGCTGACCGCAGCTGAGAGCCGTATCAGACCAATTCTTCTCACCACTCTTACGACCGTGATAGGTATGATTCCTTTGACTTTAGTATCTGCAATGTGGGCACCACTAGCCTTTACCATCGCGTTTGGTCTCATATACGGCACTATTTTGACTCTAGTATTCATTCCTCTGCTGTCATATCGAAGATTATTGAAGGAAATGGCCAAATAGTCATTTAACCAACAACAAAACAGCCGTTCTCTTAGAGAACGGCTGTTTTGTTATGTATGTACCACTTCACTAAACCATCAATTTATCTATGCGCTTGTTCTTTTTTTCTGCGATTTTTATTAATCCAGTGATGGCTAATATTTTTCGTTCTGATCTGACAAAAAGAAAAACTCCACCAAAGATTGAAAAAGCTAAAATACTATAAATCACAAAAGAATGTGTTTTCGTCACGAATGGCAAATACACACCGTTTGATAAGAGGAGGAACCCGAGCGTGGCGGCACTTACGACAATACCGGCTCCGGTTCGAACTAAAGACAAATGGGTTCGAAGCTCAGCCAACAAAACCTGAATCTCTGCCAATAACAACTGCTCTTCCTTTACATCAAGCGCCATATTTATGCTCTGACTTTCTTTTGATAATTCATCACGCCGTTAACAATCGCGATTGCCAAAATCATCATACCCGCAAAAGCGAGGAAAAATTGCTGATATGAGAAGTCTGTTAAACCGAGTGGTACCAAAGCAATAGTAACCCCTAATGTGTACCAACTTCCGGCTTGAATGCCGGGACCAAACTTAGATGGCATTATCCGCATCGTCATCAGAATGGCATTAACAAACAATACAGCGATCACCGTCCAAATACCGACAGTAAACGGATTAATGTAACGGAGACCAATAACACTGTACAGTATGGTTGATTGAGCTAACGTGGCCAATAAAATCAGACCCATTGCTACTCGCAAGAGGATATAGACCATTCCCATCATTCGACGCTCTACTTCGTCGATCTTACCATCGGCAATGGCAACAAAAAACTGCGCCACAGCGACAGTTGAACATCCTACACCCAAGGACACGGCGATCGTCTGCAAAATCGATGCGATAATATATGCTATTTCCATACTCAATATCATAACAACCCTAATGAACAAGAACTCTGTTGTTATGCACATTAAAACCTACTTGCAAATGATCATAATTTGTGATATAATATAAAAAGTAGTAATCATTCTGACTGGAGGGAAAATGTCAGTTCTCAAGATCTTTCTAATTTTCTTTGTTTGCTCGATCTTCGCAGGAGCATTCCTAGTATCATTGATCGCACTGCTTTCAATGATTCATGACTTCAATGCTTTTCAAGCAATTACTTTCAACTGGAAGCCTCTGGTTGGAATTTCCGTAGCAACCGGCGTTGTTTGTACCCTGATCAGCGGAGTAAAGAAATAAAACACACCCCGATGCGATATTTGTCGCATCGGGGTGATTTTGTGTAAATAATCTTAAATCAATATAGTCGCGTGGTTGTTGTTCATTTCCAATACACCAGAATCAACTGAGATACTCTCCTGTTCCCCATTTTCTTTCTTAATTGTAATCGTTCCTGCTTTTAAGGGAGAGATGATTGGCGTATGGTCAGCCAGTAGCGTCATATCACCGGCTATGCCTGGCACGGTCACAGAAACAGCCTCATCATCAAAGACCGGCATGTCAACACGGGCGATTGTTAGATTAAGTAGTTTCATTATTGAATATTTAATCGAAAGGTAAGATGGTCGCAGATGCGAGGCGCGCGAGGAAAATAATGTGAGACTTATTTGATTATACGGTGAGTATTATTTTTTGAAGCGCAACGAGGCAGATGTGGCTATATTACCTCTTCGATTCCGCCTTTCATATAAAAGGCTGACTCAGATTTATCATCATGCTTACCGTCTAGAATTTCACCAAAAGCTCGCACCGTGTCAGCCAACTTTACATACTTACCAGGAGAACCGGTAAATACTTCCGCCACAGAAAATGGCTGCGAAAGGAAACGTTGAATCTTTCGCGCGCGGTAAACTGTTTGTTTGTCTGATTCAGACAACTCTTCGATTCCGAGAATGGCGATAATATCCTGAAGATCTTTGTACCGCTGCAGAGTCTGCTTTACGCCCTGCGCTACTCGATAATGCTCTTCACCCACAATTTTAGGATCAAGCGCTGATGAGTTAGATTCCAGCGGATCAATTGCCGGATAAATACCAAGTGAAGCCAACTGTCGTGAAAGCACCACGGTTGAGTCTAGGTGAGAGAAAGTGGTGGCCGGTGCTGGGTCAGTCAAGTCGTCAGCCGGCACGTACACGGCCTGTACCGACGTAATGGAGCCTTTTTTGGTAGAAGTGATGCGCTCCTGCATCTTTCCCATTTCTTCAGCCAAAGTTGGTTGATAGCCCACCGCAGAAGACACACGACCAAGCAATGAAGACACTTCCTGACCGGCCTGAGTGCAGCGGAACACGTTATCCATAAAGAACAACACATCTTTACCAGCACCTTCGTCACGCAGCGCTTCGGCCATTGTAAGACCGGTTAGGCCAACACGGGCACGAGCACCCGGCACTTCATTCATCTGTCCAAACACCAGAGCGGTTTTGTCGAGCACACCAGACTCTTTCATTTCGTGATACAAGTCATTTCCTTCACGTACTCGTTCACCCACACCGGCAAACACGGAATAACCGCCGTGCTTAGTTGCAACGTTATTGATGAGTTCCTGAATGAGCACTGTCTTTCCTACACCAGCTCCGCCAAAGAGACCTACTTTACCTCCCTTAATGAAAGGAGCCAGAAGGTCCACCGATTTAATACCGGTCTCAAACACCTCTGTCGCAGTCGACTGTTCCGTGAAAGCTGGTGCCTCTTGGTGAATGGCTCGTTGTGGAGCGTCCTTCATTGACCCCATACCATCAAGAGTTTCACCCAACACATTGAAGAGTCGACCAAGCGAACCCTCCCCCACTGGTACCGAAATAGCGGCACCTGTGTCTTCAACTTCAAGACCACGCGTCAATCCTTGAGTGTCCTGCATCGCGATAGCGCGCACTCGGTCAAGACCAGTGTGTGCTGCCACTTCTAGCGTGATGATTTCGCCATCAGCACGCTTTACTTTGAGAGCATTAAGAAGATCTGGGACACCTTCTTTAAAATGCACGTCTACTACCGGGCCGATAATTTGGGTGATAACTCCTGTTTTCATAATAATGTTATTAAATATTGTTAAGTATGTTTCTTGGAAACTTTGTTGATCCGGTCATGGATTTCAAGTGCTCATTGCGGCCGCGCCAGCGGTTATTTCTGATACCTCTGCCGTGATCGCTGCCTGCCTCTCTTTGTTGTATTTAATAGTCAGCGACTTTATTACCTCTTTGGTTTTGTCCGTGGCGTTCTTCATCGCTACCATTCTGGCCGAGTGTTCCGAGGCTTTGCTTTCGATCAGTGAGTGATAAATCATTATCTCGATCAATTGAGGCATCAGATTGTCCAGTACCACCTCTGCTGACGGTTCAATCAAATAATCTGTAGTTTGTTCGATTGATTCTTCGACTTCACTATAACGACCAGTTTTAGGACGAATACTTTGCAAAACAAAATGAAGTTCAGCTGGGTCCAAAGGTAGGATTCGTCTCCGTGCCGGTGCCTGTTCAAAGGTGCTGATAAAGTTTTGGTAAATAACTTCTACAGATTTATATTGCCCCTCCTTAAAGAGCGAGAAAATGGAACGAGCGATTTCCGCTACGTCTGATACCTGTACATCATCGCTGATATTGGTGTAGGCACCATGTGCTATCAAATTCATACGGTTGGCATAGTCAACCGCTTTACGACCAATCGGAACCACTTCTACATTTGTGTCATTCAACTGCTCATCCACTTGCTTCAAAACTGCGCTGTTTACGCTACCTGCCAAACCTTTATCACTGGTTACAACGACAATTAATCGTTTGCCCTGTGCTCTTGGTGTGACAAACTCGTGGGTCAAACCGTCACGAGACGCAGCCAATCGAGACAAGATACGCAAAGCAGAGCGCACGTAAGGTCTACCCTGCAAAGCTTTCTCCTGACTTTTTCGCATTTTAACTGCCGAGACAGCTTCCATTGCCTTGGTTACCTGACCAGTCTTTTTGGTAGCGACTATTTTACTTTTTACTTGTTTAAGAGCCATAGTACTTAGAGTGGGCGTCTTTGAAGTCTACGATAGCAGTATCCAATTTGCTGACAATAGCATCGGTCAGTTCTCGTCCTTCTTCAATCTCTTTGAAGATCTCTTTTCGATCGCGCTTTATAAAAGCTACGAAGGCCGCTTCAATTTCACGCACATTTTCAGGTATGGTGCCGATGTAAAGACCTTGATTGGCCGCATAAATAGAGACGGCCTGCTCGTAGAATGGCACTGGGGCGTTTTGATCCTGCTTCAGTAACTCTACGTACTTACGGCCATTGTCGATACGAGCTTTGGTCTCAGCATCCAAATCAGAAGAGAACTGCATAAAAGCTTCCAATTCACGAAACTGTGCCAATTCAAGCTTGATCTTGCCTGACACCTTTTTCATCGCCTTAGTTTGGGCGGCGGAACCTACGCGTGATACCGAGTTACCTACGTTGATAGCCGGACGAATACCTTTATTGAAGAGATCGCCTTCAAGGAAAATTTGACCGTCAGTAATAGAAATTACGTTGGTTGGAATATAAGCAGAGATGTCACCTTCTTGTGTTTCAATAATTGGAAGCGCAGTCAAAGAACCTCCACCTAGTTCTTTAGATAACTTGGCTGAACGTTCAAGCAAACGGGAATGCAGATAAAAGATATCTCCCGGATAAGCCTCACGACCTGGTGGACGGCGAAGCAGCAACGACAACTGTCGGTATGCTACGGCGTGTTTAGAAAGGTCATCGAATACAACCAACACGTCTCGACCCTTTTGCATAAAATATTCACCAATGGCGGCTCCCGCGAACGGTGCCAAGAAAAGCAATGGAGACGCTTCAGAAGCTGAAGTCGCTACGATTGTGGTGTACTCCATCGCGCCGGCTGCCTCAAGTTTAGCCATCAAGCTGGCGGTTTTGGATCGCTTTTGACCAATCGCGACGTAAATACAAATCGGACGTTTGTCTTTTGGTTCGTTCTTTTGGTTGATGATGGTGTCGATCGCAATGGTGGTTTTACCAGTACCACGGTCACCAATGATCAACTCTCGTTGACCACGACCAATCGGAATCATTGAGTCAATGGCTTTTATACCAGTGTGAATTGGTTCATTCACACTAGAACGATCCATCACGCCGTAAGCCACACGTTCAATCGGCATTTCAGCATCGGTCAGGATGGTACCACGTCCATCAATCGCTTCGCCAAGTGGATTAACTACTCTTCCTACAATTCCCTCGCCGACTGGAATGGAAAGTAGTTTACCGGTTTTGGTGACCCGCATACCTTCTTTTACTCGGTAAGATTCACCCAGCACCACTGCCTTGACCGAGTCTTCCTCTAGGTTGAGCACCAAACCAAAAAGCGCGCCTGCGTTTTCAATGGCATCTGTGAGCGGTTTGCCATCAGCGGTTTCAAAGGAGAGCATTTCCATCATTTCAGCACCGCGTAGTCCATCGATTTCCGCGATACCGTCAAAGACGGCCGATACGATACCAACCTCTTCGCTGGCTGATTCATTCTCCAGTGTAGCTATTTCTTTCTTCAGCTTTTCAATAATTGTGGTGCTCATAACTTTATTTGTTATTAATTGCGGCGTGATACCAGTTCAATAATTTTGTTTTGTAGCTCTGATCTAGACGTTGTCCTTCTGTTTCATAAATGTAACCGCCGACGATATGCTCATCAATCACAACCTCGGCGTCTTTGTACTTCTTTGCGAACTTTGCTTTGTCTTCTTCGCGAGCCAAAATCAGACGTGGGTGTGAAGCATTTGCATAACCAGACAACTCTCGAAGAGCAGCTCTCAACACTGGCAACAACAGCTGGCTGTGACCATGTCTTTTCATCACCTTCTCTAGATGAGACAAGCTCTTAGTCGCGTCATTCTCATCTTTGAGAAGAGGAAGCAACGCTTTCAAATAATGTTGTTTGGTACTCATAGTTTATGCTTTTGACTCCTGTTTTAGTATTTTTTCAGTTGCCAAAACTGCCAACTTGGCAATCTCTGCTTCACTTTCTTTGCGAGCTTGTAGACGCATAGCTTCAGCTTTTTCTTCAGCCAAGCGTAGTTTTTGAGTTGCTTCTTTCTCAGCTTCGATCATTACTTCAGCCGCCCGTACTTGCGCATGCTCTTCAGCGCGCTTAGTCACAGCCTCGGCTTCGTTGTGCGCAACCGCTACGATTTCCTTCCTTTCAACATCAGCAGCGTCTTTGGCATTTTTTGCAGCCTCGGCATCTTGAACACCTTGTTTAATCTTCTCTTCTCGTTCACGAAGAATGTTCAGTATCGGCTTGTAAAGTAGATACGACAACGCTCCCGCCAAAATGACGAAGTTTATGATTTGGATCGTAATCAACTTAATGTCGATACCAAAGGCGTGAATAAGAGATTCCATGTTGCTAAATAATTATGAGTACAAAATCAAAACTTTTAAAATTAAATGGATGATAAGGAGACTAGGTAAAAATGTAACGGGTGGGACAAAGCTGGTCCAGCGAGTTAACTTTTTACCAAAGCTTCAAAATCAGCCGCAAATTTTATAAGGTTTAAGCGAATTTGATGACGAATGCGACTACCAAAGCAAAAATCGCCAACGCTTCCACGAACGCGATGCCGATGAACATCGTAGCCTGTACCTTTCCAGCTGCTTCAGGATTGCGGCCGATTGCCTCTAGAGCCTTACCAGCCAAAATACCGATACCAATACCCGGACCAAGCACACCGACACCGGCAGCGATAGCCATAGCAAGAGCTTTCATTGCTTCTACTTCCATAAAATTATTGAACTTAATATTTACTAAACCTGCTCACAAGCAGACGGGAACCAAACGAAATCGTTTGACTCCCGTCTATCAATGAGGCTCTTCGATCGCGATCTTAATAAAGTACAGGGTAAGGATTGCGAAAATAAATGCTTGAATAAAGCCCACGAACAACTCGTAAGCGATTAACGGCACTGGCAAAACATATGGTGTCGCCAAGAACATAACAACAAGAAGCAGGGTTTTGCCTGCAAAGATGTTACCAAAGAGACGGAACGAGAATGAAATCAGACGCGCCAATTCGGAAAGAAGCTCAATCAAGCCGATCACGAATGCTAATGGAGAATGGAAATTTATGAACTTACCACCGTATTTCCAGGCACCAAGCAAGGTCACGCCGGCCAGCTCAATCGCCACAAAGGCTACCAAAGCGAAAGCGATGGTGATGTTCAGGTCAGTGGCAGGCGGATGAAAGAATGGCACCAGCTTGGCTGCCGCTTCTCCGTGAGTCACCACCTCTTTATAAAATCCAATCGAATCCACTCCAGGCAACAGTCCGATCCAATTCATCGTTAGAATAAAAAGAAAAATGGTCATTATGAGCGGGAAAAAACGGTTGGCTAATTTTTCACTCTCCAACACATCCTTTATGTAGTCATACACAGCTCCGATCAACAATTCCAAAGCGTTCTGAAAACGAGTTGGCACCAATGTTAAACGGCGAGTACCAAGAAACGCCACCAGTATCAGAACCGCCATTGTGAGCCAGACTGTAAGCAAAGTACTAGTGATTGGCAGACCACCCACAGTCGTAAGCACCTCGGGAGCGAGGTGAATTGATAGCCCTTCAGAGGCTGCGTGTGCTGTCGGAACTAACGTCATAAAACACAAATTTGCCGGCATTTTAGCACATTTAAGAGCAAAATTGAATCTTCTCCACAAGAACCAAAAACCCACCCTTTCTGTTAGAAAAGGTGAGTTTGAGTGATAGAGCAAGTTTAAGCTAGACGGTCGGTGTACCTTTGATATCTTGATACATCAGGTACATATAAATGATGGTAAATGGCGTAATTAATGCAGTTACCAAACTAACAAGTCCATCAAACAAGTCTCTTTGATCTGATGTTCCGGAACCAAGCATAGAAAGCGGTGCCAGAATGATAAGAGTGATAACTATAACGAACAACATACGACCAAATACGGCCCACCAATGTCCGCGCACGTATTCTCGACTACGTTTCAAAGACTCAATAATGCGACCGTTCTCTAAAACAAGAACAAATATTGAGAAGGTAAACCAAACCAAGAATATGATGGCCGGTATAACAAACAACAAAAGGCCGACCAAAATAATCAAGGAAAGCACTATTGAAAAACCTAAATACCTCCAAAAAAATCCTGTAGCTTGTCCATAAGCCTGTCGAATTGTCAAAGTAGGATTAGCTACTGCCAGTATCAAGGCTACGCCCATCAAAATATCGAACACCACCAGAACTAACCCCAGCGCTCCGTAAACTACCCATTCGTACATATTAACTACTCCTGTATTCTGACTCGGTTCAAGTATGATCATTAATAAATTAATAATAAGTGGAACGGACACTACGCCTAAAAACAGCTTTGGATTGGTTTTGAAATGTGTAATTGCTCCTTTAAGCAATGCTGAAGGTTTTCTCATATCAGCAATTATAGCAATCATTCAGGAAAAGAAGCTGGATTGTACACAACCTGTCGTGTTCTTCCGATATTTTTACCGACGACTTTACTGCGTATGTACAGCGTGCTAATTTACAGGTTGGTGAACATCACACAGAAAGGGTGAACAATGTTCAATTGGTTGAAAATGACTGTGATTACAGTATTGGCCATATTCTTTGCGTCAGCCTCTCCGGTTTTCGCAGAGTACGTTGCGCCAGGTCATCACCAACACCACGCTTTCTACAAGCAGATCCAGGCTGAACTCGGCGTCAACGGCTGTTGCGATGACGAAAGTCGTGACTGCGGCCCGGTAGCTGATTACGTCGATCTGATGGCCGACGGAACCAAAGTGTTGATGGAAGATAACCAGTGGCATCTGGCCCAAACAAGAAAATTCTACGTAGACACACCCGACGGCAGAGCGCACGTATGTCGTCAGCCAGTAGGACTTGGTTCGTTTTCGTTTTACTGCATCTTTCTTCCGAATCCGTCGATCTGAAGAATAAACACCCGATAACCAAATGGTATCGGGTGTTTTACTTGCAATACAGATATAAAAACTCTCCAGAACAATTAAGTCTGGAGAGTTGTATCAAGATCGATAACACGAAGCAATTTCTGCTTCAGCTAGTTTGCCCATTGGAGTGAAGCCTCTATCTTTGGCGGGGTCTTCCGGCATCCAAACATTGGCTGCCCACCAGTAGATGCCCCGCACTCGTTTTTTCCAGGTGACACATGACGCCTTGTAATACTGCTGTTG
>Ga0196965_1000344_pt1 | contig 30469 bp, 28 predicted proteins | sample S1_20metaG_FD_148668 | JGI IMG/M metagenome (GOLD analysis project Ga0196965, IMG submission 148668) | Soil microbial communities from Anza Borrego desert, Southern California, United States - S1_20 | ecosystem: Environmental > Terrestrial > Soil > Desert | place: USA: California | collected...
AAAGATCAATAGGTTGCTTTCCAATATTATTTTAAAGAAAAGAGTGTCCTAAAAAGTTTTCCCTGCCGATTTATTTTAGCATAAATTCAGGAAGGCCATTTTGGGACACCCTTTTTGTTTAATTATAGAACGCTGAAGAATTCAGTATTTTTTTTAATTGATCCTAGGTTAATAAAATTTCTTCGCCTTATTCTTAATAGGGAACTGTTCCTGTATTCACGCCCATAAAATTTCCCCAATAGGCGTTCACCTGTTCATAATGTCCGTTGGTGTCGGGCCAGTGATTTTTATCAAATCCGGGAGCATCTTTGAAGGTTTCCCTATCCTTATTAAGTAGAAAAATTCTTCGTTCTGAATCCAGTGAAAGGGCACGGAAAGGTATGGCAAAAAGCTTTTCTCCCATTCCTAATATACCGCCAAATTCAAGAATGGCATATTCAATATTTCCATTCTCAATATTTATCATAAGATTTTTGACTTCGCCTAAACCTTCACCGTTAAAGTTTTCAACTTTGTCTCCAATAATGGAAGTAGCAGTCAATCTTTCTACCGGCGTATTTGCAGTTTCCCCTTCATGGTTTATGCCTGTTAAATTATCTTCTTCGTAATTTTCCCTCATTGAGTCCATACTTCAAAAGTTTAGTGAACAATTATTCCTTAATAGGGAAAACGAGGCAAATGAAAATAGGTTTACGCTTTAAATAAACGCATCTGAAGCTTGTTTAAGCTGTTTAAATTAAACTAAATAGTTAGCGGAAGGGGAGTCTGATCCGTAAGTTATTATTTTGTTGGCTTTACAACACGAACCAATTCATAAGTCTTTTTCTTTTGTATTCTGTGTCTTTTTGGCTTTGGCGTACTAGAGTTTTCAGGGGTTTTATCTGCTTGTTCTAACTCAACTATTGCATTCATTTTTTCTATTAATTTGTGTGTTTATGTTTATTGTTTATTAAATAATCTTATTCAGGGGATAAGCATTTTCTGCTTTAAGAACCAAGTTACGTTGATTTTAATTTTATTGAAACCAATCCGGTCAGGGGGAAATGACGATCTCCATATATTTAGTAAGAAGAATTAAGATTTATATTTTCCTTAACTTATTCTCTGTATAAATGTTACATAAATATTTATGAAGACACATTGTTTTTTTTCGGAGGATTTTATAATTAAATTATCTTTCGGGGTAATATGGCTTGCAAAATTAATCTTTATTAATTTCCTTTCCATAAATATTTTAATAATTTCCCAAAAAAATTAACCCACTTGAAAATTAAAAACTCCCCCCGCTATTTATCTCTTGATGTTTTAAGAGGTTTAACAGTTGTTTTAATGATAATCGTGAATACTCCGGGAAACTGGGGGACGGTATATGGACCTTTCCTTCACGCGCCTTGGCATGGATTTACCCCCACAGACTGGGTTTTCCCGACATTTCTTTTTGTGGTAGGTAATGCAATGAGTTTTGCCTTGAGAAAATATGAAAGTGAAGGCGATTCGGTTTTTTTGGGTAAAATATTTAAACGTACAGCAATTATTTTCTTTATAGGTTTTCTGCTTAATTGTTTCCCTTTTTATCAGGTTTCCGAATCAGGAGCAATCAGCTTTATTGATTTGAGCAAGGAGAGGATTTTAGGCGTGCTTCAAAGAATAGCATTATGCTATTGTATTGCTTCTCTCGCAATACACTATTTGAAAGTTAAGGGCAGTGTTATTTTAAGTATTGTTTTTCTGCTGGGTTATTGGGCAGTGTTGTACTTCTTTGGTGATCAACCAGATCCATACAGTCTTCAAGGAAATGCTGCATTAAAGTTAGACCTGATGTTGCTGGGACCTAACCATTTGTATAAAGGAGAAGGTATTCCATTTGATCCCGAAGGAATACTGAGTACATTTCCTGCCGCTGTAAATGTGATCTTTGGCTATCTGGTAGGTTTATACATTCAGAAAAAGGGAAATACAAAAGGTACAATCCTTAACCTCATTCTCGGAGGTGTAGTTTTAATAGCCGTTTCTTTAATCTGGCACATGGGTTTTCCTATCAATAAGAAAATCTGGACAAGCTCCTATGTGTTGTTTTCAGTGGGAACGGATATGATTGTGCTCTCTGTTTTAATGTATTTAATTGAGATTGTACAAGTTAAAAAATGGACATACTTCTTCGAAGTTTTTGGACGAAATACCTTAATCCTCTATATCTTGTCCGGTGTGGTAATTAGCATTATGCACCTAATTAAAATCAATGGAGTTTCTTTAAAAGGTTGGTTGTATGAAAGTTTGTTTACAAGCTGGCTCGGGGATTTTAACGCCTCTATATTGTTTGCAATTTTTTATATGCTTTTGATCTGGTTCATTGGATATATAATGGACAAGAGAAAGGTTTATATTAAAGTGTAGGTAAGCCGGAAGTTAGAAGTGAGAAGTCGGAAGGTTGGTTTTTGCTTCCCACTTCTAACTTATTCTGTTGCTATTTTTGGTATTACAACGGTAAATACTGTCCCGCCGTTTTCTCTGGCCCTGAAGTCTATAGTGCCTTGGATTTTTTCTACCGCATTTTTTACAATGTAAAGCCCTAGTCCGGAGCCTTTAGAGTCGGAAGTTCCTCTATAAAACATATCAAATACTTTATGTTTAATGCCAGGATCTATTCCCTTTCCATTGTCCTCAACTTCAATGATCACGTTATTGCCAATCTCTGAAATATTTATGTTTACAAAAGGAAAGGCATTGAGGGAAGATTGATATTTAATAGAATTTTCAATGAGATTTTGTAGAACCGAGTTAATAATTCCTAAATCATTAAATAGCGGTGAACTAAGGTTTACGGAATAGGTTATTTTTACTTTTTTATATCCGTCTATTTGCTTTAAATTGTCCTTAATCTCCTCAATCAACTGAACAAGATCAATAGCTTCCTTTTGTTCATTGTCGCCCTTTATTTTCATGATCTTCATTAGATTCATTAAAGATCTATCCAATTTGGCGGTGGATCTCATAATAAGATCAAGGTAATTTTGGGTGGCAGGTTCTTGTGACTCTGTTTTAGCAATTTGTGTCAATCCTATGACGGAGGCTAATGGCCCTTTTAAATCGTGAGATGCCATATAAAGAAAAGTATTTAATTCTTTATTCGTGGCTTTAAGTTCTTCCCTGCTTTGTTTTAAAGCAGAAATGTCAATGATAAATGTAACGCCTTTATTGTCATTTTGTATTCTTGAGCCACCTATTAAAACTGGAATTCTTTTTCCGTCCTTCTTAAAATATTCCTTTTCAAAAGGGCGCATTATTCCTGTTGTGAGGCATTCTCTCACCCCCTCGAGGTCTCTTCGGTAATACTCTTCAGGTGTTATGGTTTTCCAATTGAGCACACCCGATTTCAAATCTTCGGGAGTGTAGCCCAACATGTTAAAAAATGCATTATTGGCTTCTAAAATTTTTCCTGTGTCATCGGCAATGAGAATGCCCATCAATTCGGATTCAAACAATGTTCTGAACTTAGCTTCACTTTTTTTCAATTGCATTTCAGCAAGTTTCTCCTCAGTAATATCTTTCAGAGTAACAATTGTTGCCATTCCATCCGGGAGCTCTAAAAAAGCAACATCTGCATGAAGTGGGAACACTGTTCCATCTTTTTTTATTCCATTAAATTCATAGGCGTCAGGCACTTTTTCGCCTCTTGATCTGGCCATCATTCTGTCCCTTATCTCTTCCCGTTCCGGTAGAGCAATCTGATTTAATAGGCTAGTTCCAATAAGTTCTGAAGGAGAGGTATATCCAAATAATTTAGCGAATGAATTATTAACCTGGATGATAATTCCGTTTCTTGATATTCCCTTGGCCATTGGGGTGTTTTCAAATAATCTTCTAAACCTTTCTTCAGATTTGACAAGGGCCTCATTGGTTAGTTTGTGTTCTGTAATGTCAACGATTGTGCCTATTACACTGAACAGATTTCCATTGGCATCTATTAAAGGAGCCCCATGAATAACTATGGTTCTTATCTCTTTATCTTTTCTTATGAGTTGTACCTCATAAGTAGATGCCACGTTGCTTTTTCTTTTTAAATGTTCTTTGGATATAATTTCCAAACTTTCAGGTGTAAAGAAGGATTGGATTGTTTTGCCTTCGATTTCAGACTTTGAATCAAGTCCTAAAATATCCAGCATCGCTTGATTCAGATAAATGGTTTTTTTATCCTTGTCCAATTGCCAGACTCCGAGTCCACTCAGTTCCGTAAGTGACCGATATTTATTTTCGCTTTCTTTAAGTCTTTCTTCAGTTTGTTTTCTTTCTGTTATATCTGTGATGAATCCTTCAATTGTAAAATTAGCGGTTTCATTCACCACAGCAGCTCCTTGCTCCCAGACCCAAACTTCTGTATTCCAGGCGGTTTTAATTTTATATTCTAATTTAAACGCTCTGTTTTCGCTGACGGCTTTTTGGATTTCATTCCAAACATATTCTTTATATGGAGGCAGAATTAAGTCTGAGAAATATAATGGATCATCTCCAAAAAACTCTTCAGCCTTATACCCTGTCAAATGATATATCCCATCACTTAAAAATACCGTAGTCCAGTTTTTATCATTTAAACATTCATAAACAAAACCTGGTAGATTACTTACAATAGAGGTTAATTTCCGTTCTCTTTTGGCAAGCTGTTTTCTGGCAGTTATTTTTTCAGTTATGTCCTGAATGGCTACTAAACCTCCAATTACATTTCCGGTCTCGTCTTTAATCGGAGTAAAATTAGCTTCTGCAACTCCAGCTTTATTTGTAGAGGGTATAGAATAAGGAGTCTCTTCTATACGAAAAGTTTGGCCATTTAACGTATCATAAAATAATTGAACCGAATCCGTAGTTTTTAAAAAAGGAAAAAGATCAAAAAGGTTTTTCCCTAAGGTATAAGTGGTTTGAAATCCGGTTGTTTTCTCCAAAGCAGGGTTCCAGATAGTAATGTTGAAATTTCTATCGTATGCCAATATCCCATTTAGACTGCTTTGTATTAGTAAAAAGGATAAATCATTTTGGCTATTTATTACAAGCATAAATTTGTACTCTGATAAATTCCTTTAATAGACACTCTTTTCTTAGAAACTCCCTTTTATAGTATTCTGTTCTGGATAGGAGATGTAAAATAAAGTAAAAATATCGTCAGAACAATTTTCTATATTAATTGTTAATTTTGAACAAACATTTACAAATGATTCCCAGCATCGAGGCAAGGCAAAATGCTTTAATTAGGTATTGTGAAAGTCTTACGGAATATAAAAGACGGAAAACAATTCAGGTGAAAATCGGTGATTTAGCATTAGGTTCGGATTTCCCTATCCGAATTCAGTCAATGACTACCATCGATACTATGGACACTATTGGGTCTGTTGAACAGACAATAAAAATGGTAGACGCCGGATGTGAATATGTGAGGATAACTGCGCCAAGTATAAAGGAGGCGGAGAACCTTGCAAAAATCAAGACCGAATTAAGAAACAGGGGATACTATGTTCCATTGATCGCAGATATCCATTTTACGCCAAATGCTGCGGAAACTGCTGCCAGGATTGTAGAAAAAGTAAGGATCAATCCCGGGAATTATGCGGATCGAAAACGCTTCGAAACCATTGAATATACTGATGCTTCCTACCTGGAAGAGTTGGAGCGAATACGAGAAAGATTTACACCGTTAGTTAAAATATGTAAGGAATATGGCACTGCCATGAGAATTGGTACTAACCATGGCTCCCTTTCAGATCGGATCTTAAGCCGTTATGGTGATACGCCTGTTGGGATGGTGGAATCTGCCTTAGAGTTTTTAAGGATTTGCGAAGATCTTAATTATTACAACATAGTAATCTCCATGAAAGCCAGTAATACTCAGGTAATGGTACAGGCTTACCGATTGCTGGTTCAGAAGTTGAATGAAGAAGGGCTTAAGCCTTATCCATTGCATTTAGGAGTTACTGAAGCTGGAGAAGGCGAAGATGGCAGGATAAAATCTGCTGTGGGAATAGGAACCTTGCTTGAAGATGGACTGGGAGATACTATTCGTGTTTCTTTAACAGAAGAGCCGGAATTTGAAGTGCCGGTTGCAAAAGTTTTGGCGCAAAGATATGATTCAAGACCTGGTCATAAGTTTATAAAACCGGTAGAAGATTATCCTATCAACCCTTATCAATATTTCAGAAGGAAAACGATTGAGGTTGCTAATTTCGGAGGCAGTAACGTTCCACGGGTGCTCATTGATTTTAGAAAACTTCGTGAGGTTCAAATGAAGGATTTGAAAAGTGTGGGACATTTTTATTTGCCAGAACCCGATAAGTGGAAAATGAATGATCTGGGCTGTGATTATATTTATTCGGGTGAAAATGAAATTTCCTTTATGCTTCCCAATGGAGTGAAGGAAATCCTTGATTATGAAACCTGGAATAAATGTTCCGATCAAAATAATAAATTTCCGCTGCTAAACCACGAGCAATATCTAAAAAGCCATGCACTTCATCATCAGCTAAATTTTGTAAGAATTAATTATAAGGCTTTAGAAGATGATTTTTACAAAAAAGTGAGAATGGATGATACGGTAGTCCTCATTATTGATACAAATAATGAGCATGCTATGCCGGCTTTGCGAAGGATTTTCTTTTATTTGATAGAAAACAAGGTGAATAATCCTGTAGTCATCCTGCGAAAATATCCTGAATTGTCTGAGGATAAATTCCAGTTATATGCTTCAACCGATTGCGGAGGCTTATTGATCGATGGGTTGGGCGATGGAATTCTATTGAGTACTGAATTAATTGAAACTTCAGACAAGCCTTCCTTGCATAACTTGCTCAAATTATACAACAATACTTCATTTGGAATTCTTCAGGCAGCAAGAACGCGAATGTCCAAAACGGAATACATTTCTTGTCCTTCCTGTGGACGAACGCTTTTTGACTTACAGGAAACAACAGCCATGATCAGAAAAAGAACAGATCATTTAAAAGGAGTGAAGATTGGAATTATGGGTTGCATAGTAAATGGTCCCGGAGAAATGGCCGATGCGGATTATGGATATGTAGGTGTTGGAAAAGGTAAAATTGCTTTATACAGAGGTCAGAACGTTGTTAAAAAGTTTGTAAACAGTGATTACGCTGTGGATGAACTTATTAATTTAATAAAGGAAGATGGAGTGTGGATTGAGCCTGAAGAACATCCTGAAGGTTAATTTTTAATTAAATGTGTAGATTTTCAAATGATGTCGAGTATCTAATTTGTGCTGATTGAATTTTAAATTTTAGCTTATGTCAAAGATGAAAGAGTTTTTTGGTTTAGGAGAAGTGTTTGGCTATTTCTTTAGGAAAAAAGACCCATCCAGGCCTAATAATTTTAATATCCGCACCATGCATACGATAAATAAAATATCTATGCTGATGTTTTTGTTTTGTGTACTGGTGATTCTATTCAGGTATATTTCAAGGCTTTTCTGATTTTACTCGGTTTATAAAGAATCAAATATTCTTTTTCTGTTCAAGTAAACTTTTATAAAATGCTTTAAAGAAAGTATTTTTAGGCCAAACTATTATTTTTTATGGTCTACTTTAAAAAGGTTTGGTTACTTATCTTTTGTCTTTATTCAGTCTTATTACTTTCCTTTTCTTCCTGTAAAGCTCAGGTTCAAATAGACAGTGCTGAAGTAGAAAGAACACTAAAGGTCCTCTCATCTGACAGTATGCAGGGACGGAAAGTATTTACCCCGGGAATAAAAAAAGCGGCTGATTTTATTATAAATGAATTTAAGGAAATTGGTTTAACTCACTTTCCAGGTGCAATAGGTTTCGAGGATACTTTGAGCATACGATTGGGAAGTGATTCGTTAGCAAAAAAAGAAGTAACCAGTAATATTATTGGCGTTCTTCCAGGTAGAAGTAAGAAGGATCAATATGTTATTTTTTCGGCACACTATGACCATATAGGAATACAAAGTCCAGTAAATGGTGACTCTATAGCCAATGGAGCAGACGATGATGCTTCGGGAGTGGCGGCTGTTATCGCTCTTGCCCGTCATTACAAAAAAGTAAACAATAATGAAGTAACACTTGTTTTTATTGCCTTTACAGCAGAAGAGATCGGAGGATTTGGTTCAAAAAGTTTTATAAATGAAATAGACCCCAAGAAAGTGGTAGCAATGGTCAATATCGAAATGATAGGAAAGGAGTCAAAATTTGGTCCGAACGCAGCTTTTATTACCGGATATGAAAGGTCAGATTTAGGTAAAATTTTACAAAAGAATTTAGAAGGGACAAGGTTTACCCTCCATCCCGATCCTTATCCCGAGCAAGACCTATTTTACCGGTCCGACAATGCTTCTTTAGCTAAACACGGTGTTCCGGCTCACACTGTTTCCACAGATCAAATTGATAAAGACATCTACTATCATACTGTAGATGATGAGTTTTCTACCCTGAGTATCCAAAACCTTGTAAATACCATTGAAGCCATTGTTCAAGGCAGCAAATCTATTGTAGCAGGAAAAGATATACCAAGTAGGATAAAATAGGTTTTAGTCTAAAGCATCAAGTTTGAGGACTTAATCTTAAGTCTTATGTCTTCTATCTAAAGTTTAAAGAGTCATGGGGTCAAGCGGAATTTCTGAGGGAACGGGTAAAAGCGAGTAGCTTAGTTAGGAGTTTTCCTTCATTAATTAAACTATGGTTAATATGGATACTAGACCCTTGGAGGATGACCGAAGGAAGAAAGGAGGATCAATGAAGGTACATCGCTATAAGATCGCTATAAGTTCACTATAACCTTAGAATAAGGAGGAAATTTTAGGAAAAATTACTCCTTTTGAATGAACGTTCGGTGATTAGAATCCAAGGTTTTAAATTACAAAAAATACTCATTACCGAAAAACACTTTGACACCTTTTTAGGACACCAATAAATATTTTGTCTGATGCTGAAAAAAGGTTCCTTATCGTCTTAAGTATGGTTCTTTCCCCCAATTTTCCCGACAGATCCTTAAAAATCTATGCCCCCAGAAATTCCGCTTGATCCGAGTCATGTCCCAAGTCTTATATCTTAAATCTTACATCTCAAGTCTTTTTTACCGAAATGTGGATAACTTGTGGATAAGTATGGTATAACTTGTGGGTTAAAGTATTTTTTGTTGGTAAGTGTAAAAAATATGTATTAACCCGATTCCTTTTTTTTTATTTGCAGTATGGACCTGAAGAGATCAGTATCACAAAAAGTTGGTTATAAATCCCGGAATTTGCTAAACGGAGAGCTAAGCTCAAGGCTTAATAAGCTGATTCCCCAGGCAGTAGATCTTGAACAAGCCGTGTTGGGTGCCTTAATGTTGGAAAAAAATGCCCTCACTGCTGTAATTGATATTTTAAAGGCCGGAAGTTTTTATGATGACCGACATATCGAAATATATACTGCCATCCTGGATTTATTCAATAATTCAGAGCCTATTGATATTATTACGGTTACAAATAAACTAAGAAAGCTTGGTACTTTAGAAATGGTAGGAGGGCCATTTTATATTTCTGAGCTTACCAATAAAGTAAACTCTTCAGCAAATATTGAATACCATGCGCGTATCATCATAGAGCACTCCATTAAAAGAGAACTGATCACTGTCGCCTCTCAGATTGAAAAGGATGCTTACGAAGACACAACGGACGTCTTCCAGTTATTGGATAAGATGGAATCGGCATTATTTGAAATTTCAGAACAGAACATTCGGAAAAATTACGACAGCATGTCTACGCTGATGGTTACTGCATTAAAGGAACTTGAGGCCAGAAAGGATCATAAAGATGGTTTGACAGGCGTTCCAAGTGGGTTCACAGAATTGGATAGGGTAACCTCTGGATGGCAAAAGTCGGATTTGGTAATTATTGCTGCTCGTCCAGGTATGGGTAAGACTGCGTTCGTGGTTTCAGCCACACGTAATGCAGCAGTTAATTTTAATCAGGGAGTAGCGATATTTTCTCTGGAAATGTCTTCGGTGCAGTTAGTAAACAGGTTGATTTCTGCTGAGGCTGAGTTAGAAAGTGAAAAAATTAAGAAAGGAAATCTGGAGGACTATGAATGGGAGCAACTGGTGCATAAAACTGCAAAATTATCCAGTGCGCCTATTTTTATTGATGATACACCTGCTTTATCTATTCTTGAATTAAGAGCTAAATGTAGAAGATTAAAGGCACAACACGATATTCAGTTGATTGTAATAGATTATTTGCAATTGATGAGTGGTGACAGTTCTGGAAAAGGAGGAGGAAACCGTGAACAGGAAATCGCTTCTATTTCAAGAGCTTTAAAAAATATAGCCAAAGAGTTAAGTGTCCCTGTAATTGCACTTTCGCAGTTAAGTAGAGCTGTGGAAACCAGGGGAGGAGATAAAAAACCTCAGCTTTCAGATTTAAGAGAGTCAGGATCTATTGAGCAGGATGCGGATATGGTTATCTTTTTATACCGACCCGAGTACTATGGTATTACGGAAGATGAATCAGGTAATTCCGTGCAGGGAACCGGTGAAGTTATCATTGCCAAACATAGAAATGGTTCTTTAGGAAGTGTTCATCTAAGATTTATAGGAAAATATACAAAGTTTGGGGATCTTGAGCCTGCAGATTTTTCCTATTCACCGTCAGGGTTTCCTGATGCAGGTATTCCATCGGAGTTTCAACTACCCAATACCATCACCATCAGCAGTAAAATAAATAAAGCTGATGAAAATGAAGAAGATGCTCCATTTTAAACCATAACACTCAAATAATGAGGAAAAGAATTAAAAATTTTCTTAACGAAAAAGAAGAGGTCATGGACTTAAGTCAGGACAATAACGAAGAGAAAGAAGGTTATCTTGAATTACTTATTAACGATTTGAAATCCGAATCACAGGTGATGCCCAAATATTCTTTGTGGAATGATTTGGTAACAAAATGTTTGTTTGAGAAGAACAACAAAAACTAGCCTGCCTCATCTTCAATGTCACTTAACTGTATTTTTAATGCTTTTATGGATATTTGTATTTCATAGATTGAAAGACTTAGCGATCCCATCAGCAGAATAAGGCTTGCTCCAAAAACATATTTACCTATTTCGGTATTCCCGTTAAAAAGAAGAAACATACACAAGACGCAAAGAAAAAGGCTTAATATGCCCAGCGCCTGCATATCCCTTACCAGCCTTACCCTTAATTTTAAAGATTTGATTTGTCCTAAAATAAAGGGATTTCGATTTTGCTTGTATTGAGAATGGAGATTCCTTATTAAGTTAGCTATGGCCAGGAAACGATTGGTATAGGCCAATAATAGCAAGGAGACGGTTGAAAATAATAAGGCTGGGGTAGTAAGTCCTAATTCCATTAGAGATTTTAAATTTTGAAGGTTGAATAGATTGATTGCTTCTACATATTCTCAAACAGAAAGTTCTGATAAGCAGATTTTAATTCTTTTAAAGCATGTTGATCATTTTTTTTTTCGCTTAAAGCAATACCCTTTTCAAATGTTTCTTTTGCTTTATCATTAAATTCCAAATCAATATAAAGCTGTGCTGCATGATAATAAGTGCCTATATAATCCGGATGTTTTTCTAATAATATTTCAAAATACTTTTTCGCCTCTTCCTTATTTGATGCGAGGTATTCCAAAGCAATGGCATAAATAGTAAAAGGATCATCAGGGTCCTCATTATAAAATTCAAGAAGCTTTTTTAGTCTGGTGTCCATTCAGTTTTTATATTATAATGATATCTCTATTTTTGTGCATTAAATTATCTGCTATTTTTTGGCTCTTCCTAAGACCTTCTTTTTTAAAGGACCGTACCTTAAAAGTAGATTAATATAAAAAACATTTAAAAATAATTATTGATAATAAGTATAAATTTTAATATTTGATCTTTTTTCAACTTTGAGAGAAAAAGGGAGAAACGTAATAATAAGAATTGTTCATGTCAAAAGGTTAAGTCGGCATTTATTCAATTGAACTGAGCAAATTTTTTAACTTAATATCTTTAGGAAAATTAGGTGGTCAGGCAGGTTTAATTAACAGGTTTGACTTTTAAATTTAAACAGATTGGAGATGAAAATATTAGTGTGCATAACTCACGTTCCGGATACAACTTCTAAAATTTCTTTTACAGATAACAATTCAAAGTTTAATAGCGCTGGTGTACAATATATTATAGGGCCATATGATGATTATGCTCTGGCAAGAGCTATTGAACTTAAAGAATCATCAGGAGGAACTGTGACAGTATTGAATGTTGGAGAAGCGGAAACTGAACCCACCTTGAGGAAAGCACTGGCTATTGGCGCTGATGACGCCGTTAGGGTAAATGTATTTCCTTCGGATTCATATTATGTTGCTTATCAAATTGCACAATACGCTAAAAATGAAAACTACGACCTTATCTTAATGGGGCGTGAATCCATTGATTTTAATGGAGGTCAGGTCCATGGAATTGTTGGGGAAATGTTAAACATGCCTTCAATATCTCCGGTCATGAAGCTGGATTTTAACGGAGATACCGGTACGTTAGCAAGAGAAATAGAGGGTGGGAAGGAATTTCTAGAAGTTAAGCTTCCTTTTATTGCCGGTTGCCAGGAGCCAATCGCAGAATGGAAGATCCCAAGCATGAGGGGAATTATGTCCGCCAGAACCAAGCCTTTAAAAGTCATAGAACCTGTGCAGGTTGAACAATTATCAAAAACAATTTCCTACGAAATGCCTCCTGCAAAAGGAGCTTGCAAATTTGTAGATCCTGAAAATGTAGAGGAATTAGTAAGACTTTTAAATCAGGAAGCCAAAGTACTCTAAACAATTAATTAATTTTAGAAGATATGGGAGTTTTAATATTCATAGAAAGTGTAGAGGGATCAGTAAAGAAATCTTCGCTGGAAGCGGTTTCCTATGGTGCTGAACTAGCTAAAAAATTAAATACTACATCTGCAGCAATAGCTTTTGGTAATACTCCTGCCGGTGAGTTGGAGAAGTTGGGTAATCAAGGCGCAGGAAAGGTGCTATTGATTGAAGATGGCAAATTTTCAGGCATCACCCAGGCAATGGCATCGGCAGTTTCTCAAGCAATGGAAAAAGAAGGATACGATATTTTAATTTTAGCGAAATCTTCCATTGGTGATGCGGTAGGTGCAAGAGTATCAGCCAAAATAAATGCTGGCCTGGCCTCTAATGTAGTTGCCCTTCCGGAAATGTCCAATGGCTTTACTGTTAAAAGAAGCATTTATACAGGTAAAGCTTTTGCATTAACTGAAATGACGTCAGCTAAAAAAGTAATTACCCTAAAGAAAAATGCTTTTAGTATTACAGAGGGCACAGGTGTTGCCACAATAGAAAAATTCCAACCTAATATATCGGAGACGGATTTTGCCATAAATGTAAAAAATATAGAAAAAACATCTGGAGATGTTTTATTGCCGGAAGCTGAAATTGTCGTGTCCGGTGGCAGAGGAATGAAAGGGCCTGAAAACTGGGGAATTCTTGAAGATCTGGCGAAAGCTTTGGGTGCTGCTACCGCATGTTCTAAACCGGTATCGGATATGGACTGGAGGCCGCATCATGAGCATGTCGGTCAAACAGGAATAAAAGTTTCTCCTAATTTATATATAGCTTTAGGGATTTCTGGGGCAATTCAACATTTGGCAGGCGTAAATTCTTCAAAAGTTATAGTAGTAATAAACAAAGATGCCGATGCTCCGTTTTTTAAAGCAGCAGACTATGGCATAATTGGAGATGTTTTTGAAGTAGTTCCTAAGTTAACTGAAGCAATTAAAAAGATTAAATAGGTTATAAATTGAATAAAATTAAATTAGAAATATTAGGGTTGTCTTCCAGCCAGTCACAATCTGGGTCGTTTGCACTTGTATTGGGGGAAGAGAAAGGTAATAGAAGATTACCCATTATTATAGGAATGTTTGAAGCTCAGGCAATAGCGATAGAAATTGAAAAGATTGTACCCAACAGGCCTATGACCCATGACTTATTCAAATCATTTGCCAACAGCTTTAAGTTTTCCATTAAGGAAATTGTCATTTCTGATCTGAAAGAAGGGGTGTTTTATGCAAAAATAGTCTGCACCGATGGAAGCAAAAGCGTAGAAGTAGATGCACGTCCTTCTGATGCCATTGCCATCGGAATACGATTTAACGTGCCCATTTTTACATTTGAAGCCATTCTTTCCGAAGCCGGAATTGTTTTAAGTGAATCTAACGAAGAAGAAGATATTCCGGCAAAAGCCGAGTCATCAAAAAATATAATTTCATCCTCAAAACCTTCCTCTACCAATTCTCTAAAGGATTTTTCATTTGATAAACTTAAAGAGTTGTTAAATGAGGCCCTGGAAAAAGAGGATTACGAAAAAGCGGCTAAAATCAGGGATGAGCTAAACAAAAGAAACTAATCATCAAAAAATCTTATTTTTAAGTCTCCGCCGGAGACTTTTTTATTATTTATTTTTCCGAATAGATTATAGTCATTCTCCAAATAAACCCTTACCATTTCCATGGCGCTAAAAGATAATTCTGATAATACCTTTTTCGGACATCCACGGGGGCTTTCTACACTCTTTTTTACAGAAATGTGGGAAAGGTTCAGCTATTATGGGATGAGAGCACTCCTGGTCTTATTTATGGTAGCCAGCGTGGAAGAAGGTGGTATGGGTCTGGATGATAAAACAGGCAATGCCATTTACGGACTTTATGCCATGATGGTTTATCTTCTGGCGCTTCCCGGTGGATGGGTAGCAGACAGGTTATTGGGGCTAAGAAAAGCTGTTTTTTATGGAGGATGTTTAATTACCCTCGGTCATTTTTGCCTTGCACTGCCTTATACCCAAACCTTTTTCTTAGGTCTTTTTTTTATTGTTGTAGGAACAGGCTTATTAAAACCCAATATCAGTAGCATGGTCGGCGCTCTTTATCCTCCGGACCAACAAGATAAAAGAGATTCAGGATTTTCGGTTTTTTATATGGGAATCAACCTTGGCGCTTTTTCAGCTCCTTTTATTACCAGCTATTTAGGTGAAAATATTAACTGGCATTATGGATTTGCCGCAGCAGGACTGGGAATGGTTTTAGGGTTGGTACAATACAAGCTAAGCGAGCGTAATCTGGGAGAAATAGGGTTACAGCCTTCCAGGAATGAAGATCCTTCAAAACAAAAATCCTTTGAGAAAAACATAAAAATAAGTTTATGGATTCTGGCCATTGGAATTGGTCTTCTGATCCTGCTTTTGATGTTGGAGATCATTAAAATTAACCCTGTTACCATTGCACAGGTCTCTACTTTGATTATCGCGGGGAGCGTAATTCTTTATTTTGCCTATATTTTTATCTTTGAAAAATTAGATGCACAAGAGCGAAAGAAGTTGGCCGTAATCGGTATCCTTTTTATCTTTTCTTCCATGTTTTGGGCAGGTTATGAACAACAAGGTTCTTCGCTTAATTTATTTGCAGAAAGGTATACAGACAGAATGATCTTTGGCTGGGAAATGCCCGCGGGATGGCTTCAATCTGCTCCTCCTATTTTTGTCGTTATCTTTTCCCCCATATTTGCCTGGCTCTGGCTACGGCTCAATAAAAAGAAGCTAAATCCTTCTACTCCTGTAAAGTTCTCCTTAGGGCTATTTTTTATGGGCCTTGGATATTTGGTAATGATCGGCGCTGCTTTAGTGGTAGTTGACGGACAAAAAGCATTGCCGGCCTGGTTGGTTACCACCTACCTCCTACATACTTTCGGTGAAATCTGTCTTTATCCCGTAGGACTAAGCGCTGTTACAAAATTATCCCCTACAAGACTGGGAGGTCAAATGATGGGTGTATGGTTTATGTCCCTTGCCTTTGGGAATCTTATTGCCGGCCTTTTTGCCGGTGAATTTGACGAAAATGCAATTGCAGCAAACCCCCAGCTCCTTCCCGATTTATTTTGGATAGTTGTAAAAGTAATGATGGTTTCCGGCCTGATAATATTGCTTTTGAATAAATGGATCAGAAAACTAATGGGAGAAGTAAGATAAAGAAGCTTTCGACATGTTATTTTTAATTCTGTTGGAGTTGTTTAACATGTTCATGGTTTGAAAATTAAATAAGTTTTCTTTTTTCTAAAATAAATTCTATTTTGATGAAAAAATTACAATATATTTTGTAAGTTGCCTGGAATTAAACATACGTTTTAACTTCTCCTACTTTATAAAAAAAGCATATAAGTAAATGATTGATATTTACGAATATTATCAAAATATGCAAAGCAAGAATATCGTACTTGCTTATAAAGGTAATGTATCTGAAGAGATGTTTAATAGTTTACTTCAAACCGCTGAAAGTAAACTCGGAAAGATAGAATTGAGGTCCAGGCTGAGAAAAAAAGTATTTAATATATTAGTAGAGATTTTGCAAAATATTTACCATCATTATGATGCTAATGAAGGGGAAAATCAGGAACTAACGTCGATACTTTTTTTGCTCAATAAAAATGAGACAGAATATCAAATTATTACAGGGAACCACATTCATCATTCTAAAGTGGCAGAATTAAAGGCCAAAATAGATTCCATAAATTCCCTGAGTGAAGAAGAATTGAAGTCAGTATACCGCCAGACGCTTTATAAAGGGGGGGTATCTAATAAAGGGGGAGCTGGATTAGGGATAATCGATATTGCCAGAAGATCAGGAGAAAAGATTAATTATAATTTTAAAAAAATCAATGAGAACTATTCTTTTTTTAGTTTAGAAGTTAAAATTTCTGCTTAATAAAATATGAAGAACTTTTACCAGGAAGCTACACCAAAAACACCTAAATTAAGCTTTGAATACAATACCGGGTATTTTGAGATTTCCGGGAGATCTATTCCTGAGAACTCGATAGAGTTCTACAAGCCGCTTATGGACTGGTTGGATACTTATTCAAATAACCCTAACAAGGATACCAAAATGACCATTCGGTTGGAGTATTTTAACACGAGCTCTTCCAAGTGTCTGGTTGAAATTTTTAGAAAACTGGAAAGAATCCATAAGAATGGAAGTATTGCCAAGGTGGAGTGGTATTATGACGAAGAAGACGAAGATATGCAGGAGTCAGGAGAGGATTTCAGAGAGATAATAAAGCTGCCCATCGAAATGATTGTGATTAAGGAAGAAGAAGAGGAAGATTTTTAGACTGAAAATATTTATTTTATAACTATAGACAATAAAAAAACCTCAGCAAAGCGCTGAGGTTTTTTTTATTGTGATTTTTAGGTCTTTTACATCATTCCGCCCATTCCGCCCATTCCACCTGGCATTCCGTGTCCACCACCAGCAGGAGCGTTTTCTTCAGGAAGTTCAGCAACTACACATTCGGTAGTTAACAGAAGAGAAGCAATTGATGCTGCATTTTCTAAAGCTAATCTTGTTACTTTAGTTGGATCAAGAACTCCGATTTTGAATAAATTCTCGAATTTATCATCGCGGGCATTGTATCCGAAGTCATCTTTGCCTTCTCTTACTTTTTGAACGATTACAGAACCTTCTCCACCTGAGTTAGCAACGATTGTTCTTAAAGGAGCTTCAAGAGCAATTTTAATAATGTTCACTCCTGTTTCCTGATCCTGGTTGCTTACTTTGATGTCTTTTAAAGCATCAAGCGCACGTATTAAAGCAACACCACCACCAGCTACTACACCTTCCTGTACGGCAGCTCTTGTAGCATGAAGCGCATCGTCTACCCTGTCTTTCTTTTCTTTCATTTCAACCTCAGTAGCTGCACCGATATAAAGAATAGCTACTCCACCGGATAATTTAGCTAATCTTTCTTGTAATTTTTCTTTGTCGTAGTCAGAAGTTGTTTTTTCAATCTGAGCTTTGATCTCATTGATACGAGCAGTAATATTTTCCTTAGTACCGTCACCGTTTACAATGGTAGTATTATCCTTGTCGATAATTACTTTCTCGGCAGTTCCTAAGTAATCTAAAGTAGCATTTTCTAATTTGTAACCTCTTTCTTCAGAGATAACAGTACCTCCCGTAAGGATGGCAAGGTCTTCCAACATTGCTTTTCTTCTGTCTCCAAAACCTGGAGCTTTAACTGCTGCAACTTTTAAAGCACCTCTTATCTTGTTCACTACCAATGTAGCAAGCGCTTCTCCATCCACATCTTCCGCAATGATCACAAGCGGTTTGCCAGTTTGTGCAACTTGCTCAAGGATTGGAAGTAATTCCTTCATTGAAGAAACCTTTTTGTCATATATTAATAGGTAAGCTCTTTCCAAATCAGCTTCCATATTTTCTGTATTTGTAACAAAATAAGGTGACAAATAACCTCTGTCAAACTGCATACCTTCTACAGTTTTAACTTCTGTTTCAGTTCCTTTAGCTTCTTCTACAGTGATTACGCCGTCTTTTCCAACTTTGTCCATAGCATCAGCTATCATTTTACCGATAGTCTCATCGTTATTGGCAGAAATAGTAGCAACCTGGGCGATTTCGCTCGATTGACTGATTGGTTTTGATTGTTTTCTAAGGTGTTCAACAACAGCTAGAACAGCCTTGTCGATACCTCTTTTAAGATCCATAGGATTAGCACCGGCGGCTACGTTTTTAATACCAGCAGAGAAAATTGCCTGCGCTAAAACCGTAGCAGTAGTAGTACCGTCTCCGGCACTATCAGCAGTTTTAGAAGCAACTTCTTTTACCAGTTGAGCTCCCATATTTTCAATTGGATCTTTTAATTCAATGTCTTTGGCCACTGTAACACCATCTTTTGTGATGGTAGGAGCGCCGAATTTCTTGTCAAGAATTACATTTCTACCTTTAGGACCTAAGGTTACTTTTACTGCATCAGCAAGAGTGTCAACACCTTTTTTCAGCTTATCTCTAGCCTCTGTGTCAAAATATATCTTTTTAGCCATGTTATTTAATTTTTGAAATTTAAAAAGTTAAATGATTGATTTTAAATGATTATTACAACTGACAATTAGATAACCGCAAAAATGTCAGATTCACGCATAATCAGGTAGTCTTTGCCATCTACAGATATTTCAGTACCTGAATATTTTCCATAAAGAACGGTATCGCCTACTTTTACAGTGATAGGCTCATCTTTTTTACCTGATCCTACAGCAATGATTTGACCTTTTTGAGGCTTTTCTTTAGCAGTGTCGGGAATAATGATACCGGAAGCAGTTTTTTCTTCAGCGGCAGCAGGCTCAACAAGAACTCTGTCTGCTAATGGTTTGATGTTAACTTTTGACATATTATTTGATTTTTAAATTAAATTTAAGTCTCCCATTACTTAGCATTTCCTATGCCATTCGTAAAGTTGACTAAAATTATGGTCTTAATTAGTCATTTTGTCAGAAAAGTCCATTTTCGCCTATTTTCCCTTCAATGTAACAATGTCACTTTTTTTGCCGTTCTTTTGTTCCCCGATACAGGTAAATTATCTTAAAAAAAATCAGGGTTATGCAACTAGATAAAGAATGGCTTACTCAAGGCTTAATTGATTTTGAATATAAGAAATATGTTTTGCTTGCCTATTTGAAGAATGTAAAGGAAGAATTTGGTCAAGGGAAACTTTATCCATGCCTTTCTGACATAATTTTTCATTATCAGAATTTGTTAAGTCTGAAGGAAAATAAGCAATTAATATTTGAAAATTTTCCAAAAGAAATTACAAAGGCAGACTTTGAACGGCTTACGCTCACTTATCAGAAAATTATCGATGATGATAACGTAATGCAGGAACTGGAGGAAATTATTTTATACTCATTGCCTCAATTAAAAGATACTTTAAATGAGGGAAAAGACATTTATGAGTATGTAGAAGAAAACCTGCAGATTTATCCAGTGGGCGTAGCTTCTATTAGCAATGAGGAAGGATTTCTATTTATAAACGTGAGAGATAAACCGGACACAAGCGTTTACCAATACCATTTTACGATTTTTGAGAGCGCTAATGAAAAATTCAGAGGTGTGCATACTACATTTTTGGAAAATGTAAGGAGCAGTTTAGGGAGATCATTTGAAACCATTAAACTGGATTTGGTTAAAAAGTATGGTAATCTGACCAATCCTGCTACTTATATGGTGGAGTCTAAAGTAGTTGTTCCTTTTCAGGAGACCATTCTTCCTATTGCCAAAAGGCTGCTCGTAAAATATATTTCTACAACCTGGACATAAAAAAACGGGTTCGATATGAACCCTTTTAAATTTTTTGTATTTGTCGATTAATTATTCTTCGTGGTATCTATTGGAAAAGCGTTTTGAGCTGGTGCCTTTTTTAAAGGTATATTACCTTGACTTTCGATTGCTTTCTCTATATCAGGGTTAACTCCGGCATCCTTGGTTCCATCCATGCTGTCAATCAGTATATTTGAGGATAGACTTAAAACCAATATCGCAATGGCAAAACCCCAGGTTAATTTTTCTAAAAGATCGCCTGTTTTCTTTACACCAATTAACTGACTTGCACCCGAACCTCCGAATTGACTAGATACTCCACCACCTTTTGGATTTTGAGCCAATACTACTACTATCAACAACACTGAGGCCAGAACTATTACACCTATTATTAAATAAAACATTTTCTTATTTTTTTAACTCTTGAATACGATTTGCAAAGTAAGCCTTTTTTTGGGGATATTTCCAAATTAACTTCTTATATATATCTATTGCTTTTTCTACTTTTCCTTGCTTCACCATTATTATTGCCAGATTTTCAGAAATAAGGTTGGCATCTATTGTAATACTTGGTTCGGATAGATCCTCTGCATTTTCCTTTTCAACAGTGCTTGACGGTCTGGATAGTGAAGGGCGTGATTTGATAAATCTTTCAATCAAATCGTCCTGGTGTTTTCTTCTGTAATTCGGCGTTTGATCCGTGTCTGATTTTAAATTGTTTAAATAACCTAATATAAAGGAATCATCCGGTTCCTCAATTTTGTGCGCTTTCTCTTCGGAAAGTCCTTGGGATACAAAAGCTTTCTTGTTTTCCTTTGAAGTATTTTTGTCTTCTGAAACAGCATTGGTATCAATTTCTACTATTCCATTTTCAACTGTTTCGGAAGTATGCTCCTCATGATCTTCTTTGCTGTTTTTATCTAAGGAAATATCATCATTTGAAGTGTGATCGACTTCAATTATACTTTGTTTCGCTTCACGGGTTAATTCCTCTGAAGTTTCAGATTTATTAATTTGAATTTCAGTAGTTTCTGTTAACTCTTGAAGTTCTTCCTTGGCTGATATGTTTTCTGATTCAGCAGAATTTTGATCTGTTGATTTTTCAAAAGAATTTTCTGATAAATTATTTCCCTGTTCCTCGGTAACAGTGTTTTCTTCGTCAGAAGTTGGAGACTCCTCCTGTTGCTCTTGTATCGTAAAAGGAGTCGTTATAAACTTTTTCAGAATTTTTCTATCCAGTGTATAGGCTGAAGCTTTATGAATGTGTTTGTCTTTTTCGGGGAGGTTATTTTGATAATAATGTTTTGCAATAAGGAAATAGGGAATCTGGCAATAGGCATGGTTTTTTATAATTTCATTAAGATCCGCCAGATCTACGTCTGATAATGATTGAGGATGTTGTATAAGATTTGAAAATTTGTTTTTATCCACAAGCTTTGTTTTACCAGTTTGAAAAAGTTTTATTAAAGATATCAAAAACTAGCTTTTCATTTATTTTTTCTATTAATTCATTTTCAACAGAAGTCAAAGATTGTGTTGCTTCATCAAAATCTTCATACTGAACAAATGATTCTTCATAATTCGCTTTCTCGTCTTTCGTATTGGTATAATTAATTTTTACAGTAATCGTCAAACGGGTTTTTGATGTAGTCGGATAAGTATTGGTTCCTGAAGAAACGGTTGGCGCTACAGGAGTTGTAACATATCCCTCTATACTTCCGTCAAACACGAGATCTCCGCCGGTATTAATTAAGTTTAGGTTAGTGTTTTGCTGAAAATAATCCTTTAAGTCCTGAGTAAGCTGTTGTGCTAAGTTAGCAGGTCCAGATCCAGCATTATTGTATATATTCATCACGGTTAAGGATTTTATTTCAGGCGGAATATTCGCCCCTGAAAATGAATACACGCCACATGAGCTGGTTATAAACAACAGTGAGAAACTTAAAATAATTATATTAAATATATTGGATGATGCTATTTTGGATTTTTTACTCATTTTAAAGTACAATTAAAGATTTTTTGATCGTAAACTCTAATGTTTTTAGATATTTTCTAAATCGTATTGTTTAATTTTTCTATATAAAGTTCTCTCGGAGATCCCTAAATCATTGGCTGCATATTTTCTTTTATGATTGTTTTTCTTTAGCGCCTTTATGATCATTTCTTTTTCTTTCTTTTCCAGCGATAGGGAGTCTTCTTCTGTTTCGTGCTGTATGTCTTCAATTTTTGCTATTTCCAGCCGCTTGTTGCGGTCGTTCTCCTCTTCTATAATGTAGGGTTCATTTCCGTTGTCATTGTTTAAGGTTTCTTCTTCAAGCTCTACATTGTGAAACAGCTCTTTATGATCTTGAAGAATTTGCTTGCCATGTCTTTCGTCTTTTATAATTTCCAGAACGAGTTTTTTAAGATCGTTCATGTCTTTTTTCATGTCGAACAACACTTTATAAAGTAAGTCCCTTTCGGAAAAGGATTCTTCTTTTTGGGTTTCCCTGTAAATCATAGGCAACCTGCTGACCTGATCTTCCGGAAGATATTTTGAGAGCACTTCGGCGTTGATTTCTCTGTCTGATTCTATAACAGAAATTTGCTCAACAATATTTTTGAGCTGGCGAATATTCCCGGGAAACCGAAATTTTAATAGCTTTTCTTTTGCATCAAAGGTCAGGGCGATTGCTTTCATCCTGTATTTTTCTGCAAAGTCAATGGCAAACTTCCTGAATAATAGTTCAATATCGTGCCCCCTTTCTCTCAAAGGCGGCACAAATATGGGTACATTGTTTAATCTATAATAAAGGTCTTCCCTGAATTTTCCCTTGTCTACTGCCTGAAATAAATTAACATTGGTGGCGGCTACCACTCTTACATCAGTTTTTTGAACTTTGGAAGAACCAACTTTTATGAATTCACCATTTTCCAACACCCTTAATAATCTTGACTGAGTACCTAAGGGCATTTCACCAATCTCATCTAAAAATATTGTTCCTGAATTAGTCACTTCAAAATAACCTTTTCTGGCCTCAGAAGCGCCGGTAAAAGATCCTTTTTCATGGCCGAAAAGTTCGGAGTCGATGGTGCCTTCAGGAATGGCGCCGCAATTTATTGCTATAAAAGGGCCATGCTTTCTTGAACTTAAGCTATGGATGATCTTTGAAAATGATTCTTTTCCAACCCCGCTTTCCCCGGTAATCAAAACCGTCATGTCAGTGGCTGCGACCTGAGCAGCAACTTCAATGGCATAGTTTAATAATGGAGAATTTCCAATTATTCCAAATCTTTGTTTTATTGCCAGTATCTCTGCTTCTTTCATTTTACGCGTTATTCCCGGTTTTCAAGTTTCAGTTTATTTAGTCTTTAGTCGTGAGTATTGAGCCTTTAGTATCATTTGAAGATGATTCAATTTTTACCTCCACATTCACACACTCTCTCATTCTATCATTCACTCATTCTTCTTATTCCATCACATCATACAGAATGTCTTCAATCTCTTCGAGTTTCTTATCTGAATATTCCCCGGAAGTGACATAAACGATTTTTCCGCTGGTATCTAAAATGAAAAAATAAGGTTTGTCTTTGCCGTCAAAATTCAGAGAGTTTTTATAGTCTGCCACACTTCCCTGATACACCAATACATTGTTGTGCAGTTCTTTGTCTATACCTGCTTTTAGTCTTTGTTCTATTTTTTCTCCAGCCATTTGTTTCATACCTCCGATCATGGGGATAAAGTACATGTTTACATCATAACTGAATAGGACTGTTTTGTCCAGAAAGGTCTCATAAATGGGTTGTATCCATCCATTTAAATCTTTGTCAGATTTTGGAGAATACGCTATAGCAAGGATTGTAAACTTGTTTTTGGTATCGATTGGTATTGTAACGGTTTGATTGGTTAAGGTCTTTCCTGTCAACGATGGGAAAGTGGTGCCCTTTTGCCCGAACAAATTGTCCGATACAGACAATAGGAAGAATATGAAAATCGAAAGTTTTGCTCTTTTTCTCATGGTGAAAATACGATTCCAATTATAATGGAGGAAGAAAGATTATATTGTAAAAAGTAAAACTGATTTTTACTTGCCGGAAGCGCTTCCTATTGAGGGTTAATCAACTACTACACCCAATAAAGTGCCTATGGTACATTCCTTCACCAGTACATTTACATATTGCCCCTTTTGGTAATTTTCCTTAGGAAAAACTACTACCTTATTTTCGCTGTTTCTTCCAAAATAATCTTGATCAGATTTTCTTGAAAACCCTTCGATAAGTACTCTATGTACTTTGTTGAGGTCCTTTTTATTTCTTTCGAAGGATAATTTTTGCTGAAGGGAAATAATTTCGTTTAGCCTCCTTTTCTTTACACTTTCAGCTACATCGTCCTTAAGCTTTTTAGCTGCAGGAGTTCCAGGTCTTTCAGAATAAGTAAACATATAGGCAAAGTCATATTGAGCATATTCCATAAGTGATAAAGTTTCCTGATGCTCTTCTTCTGTTTCGCTGCAAAATCCGGCGATCATATCTGTTGAAATGCCGCAGCTTTCACCAATAATTTTTCTGATGGAATCTATTCTGTTCATATACCATTCCCTGGTATATGTTCTGTTCATGAGATCCAATATCCTATTGTTCCCGCTTTGAGCAGGCAGATGAATATAATTACAGATGTTTTCATACTTTTTGATGGTATGAAGCACTTCATCCGTGATGTCTTTAGGATGAGAAGTAGAAAACCTTACCCTGAGGTCAGGATGTACAAGGGCAACTTTTTCCAGAAGCTGAGCAAAATTTACTGAGAGGGATTTGTCTTCGGATTTCCATTTATAGCTGTCCACATTTTGCCCTAATAATGTCACTTCCCTGTAGCCTTTTTCAAAAAGATCCTGTGCTTCCCTTACTATGCTGAAAGGGTCGCGGCTTCTTTCTCTTCCTCTTGTAAAAGGAACCACACAAAAAGAACACATATTGTCGCAGCCCCTCATAATAGAAATAAATGAAGTGACGCCGTTAGAATTCAACCTTACCGGACTGATATCTGCATAGGTTTCTTCCCTGGAAAGAAGAACATTTACTGCTCGTCCTCCATCGTCGACTGCGTTTATAAGGTTGGGTAAATCCCGGTAGGCATCCGGACCTACTACCATATCTACTATTTTTTCCTCCTCCAGAAGCTTGGACTTTAGTCTTTCGGCCATACAGCCAAGCACACCTACCATCATCTCCGGCTTTTTCTTTTTTGCCATGTTGATCTGAGAAAGCCTCATCCTTACTTTTTGTTCGGCATTCTCACGAATGGAACAGGTATTTAAAAAAACGACATCTGCGTTTTCAAATTCTGAAGTAGTGTCGAAGCCTTGTTCGTGCATGATAGCAGAGACAATCTCGCTATCAGAAAAATTCATCTGGCAGCCGTAGCTTTCAATGTATAATTTTCTCTTATTTCCCGTGTTAGTTTCCTCTGTAACCTTTACTGTTTCTTTTACTTCTGTGTCAGAGGGAGTTAGGATATCTATGTCTTTTATGATGTTTTCCATGATTCAAAAACTTGACTGCAAATATAGGATTAATTGAAATAAGGTGACAGAATGTCATTGAGAAGTTGTGAGAGTTGGGCGCGGGAGGAAAAAAACATCCCGCTTCCATCTTCCCACTTCCAACTTTTTAATTCAACTCAAACTGAAGCTTGTTTAAATTCTTATAGAAACCTTCTTCTCTTGTTATCAATTCATCATGAGTGCCTGTTTCTCTCACTTTTCCGTCATCCAGAACTACAATTCTGTCCGCGTTTCTTATGGTTGAAAGTCTATGCGCTATAACAAAGGAAGTCCTGTTTTTCATGAGATTTTCCAAGGCCTCCTGAACAAGGTATTCCGATGCAGAGTCTAAAGAACTGGTAGCTTCATCCAAGATCAGAATGACCGGGTCCTTTAGGATCGCGCGGGCTATGGCTATTCGTTGTCTTTGTCCCCCGGAAAGCTTCATTCCTCTTTCTCCTACTACTGTTTTATAACCTTCAGGAAATTTAGAAATGAACTCGTGCGCATTTGCTTTTGCAGCGGCTTCTTCAACTTCTTCCTGGGTAGCGCCCGGCTTTCCATAAGCTATGTTTTCAAAAATTGTCCCTCCAAATAAAAGAATATCCTGAGGTACCAATGCCATTTGTTTTCTTAGTTGTGTTATTGGAAAAAAGGAAGCCGCTTTCTCATCAAATAGAATGTCCCCATTGTCCGGTTCATAAAATCTTAATAATAAAGCAGCAAGCGTACTCTTTCCGGCACCGCTTGATCCAACAATAGCAATTTGCTGGCCTGGCGCTGCTTTTATGGATACGTCTTTTAAAACCTTAATTTCTTTCCTTCCCGGATAACTAAAGGCCAGGTTTTTTAACTCTACCTGTCCATTTAACCGGTATTCACTTTTTATGGATTCTTCTTTGATTTCCACCAGTTCAGGTTGTTCCTTCAAAAGATCTTTTATTCTTTGTGTAGCTCCAAGAGTTTTTTGCAGTTGACTATATAGATCAGCAAATCCGGCCATGGTGCCGCCGACAAAACCCGTACAAATCACAAAGGCAGTAAGGTCACCAAAGGAAAGTATGCCTTGTTGCATCAATCCTGTACTATACCATACCACGAAAACGATGGTGCTGAACAAACAAAAGAGCAGGAGGGAGACGAAAATTCCCCGATACTTTCCATTCGATATGGCCAGCTTTACTACTTTATTAATGCTTTCGCCATACCTGGCCAGCTCATACCATTCATTAGAAAATGATTTTACATTTGATATTCCCTGCAAAGTCTCTTGTACAATGGTGCCTGACTCGGCAAGCTGGTCCTGCGCCTTTTTTGATTCTTGCCTTATTTTTCTGCTAAAGATCACAGCAACGATCACAATAACCGGAACAACCGAAAGCATAATTAAAGTAAGCTTGGGAGAGAGGTAGAAGATTAAAGAAATTCCTATCAATAAAATAAGCGTGCCTCTTAAAAGCTCTGCCAAGACAGATGTTACTGTATCCTGAATTTGAGAGACATCAGAACTTATTCGGCTGGACAATTCACCCACCCTTCGGTTTGAAAAGAAATCCATAGGCATCGTGATCATCTTTTTATAAATGTCTTTTCTTAAGTCAGCCAATGCATTTTCCCCTACTTTGGTGAAAAGGTAAACCCTGGAAAATGAAAATATAACCTGGATAAGAAGTATTCCGATCATAACCGATGCTATTATAGAAGGAGAAATAGCGGAATTTCCTAAGCTGATTTCATGTGCACTGTCTATAAGTTCTTTAAGAAAAAAAGGAAAAGCCATAGTAGTGGCGCTGGATAAGGCAATGAAAGTAAGCCCTGCTGTGAAGGTCCATTTGTAGGGAGCTACATATTTAAAGACCCAGAAACTTTCTTTTATGTTTTCCTTAGTTAGTTTGAGTTTAGGAGTTTCCTCCTTTGAAGAGCCATTACTATTATAATTTGGACGGGCCATAGATTGGTATTATAATGTTGGAAGTTGGGAGTAGGAAGAGTACGCTTCCAAATTCCTTTCAATTTATTCTTTTCAATGATGGTAGACGAATAGCTTATCAACTTATTTTGTAAAAATAGAGTTCAATTTCAAAAACCGATTGGAGGGTAGCATTATTACCCAAGGGTCTTTAGTGAATGCCTCTATTTTATCCTTCTAAAATTATATTAATTATATAAAAATAAACAAGTTGGTTTATGATATTGTAAAAATGCAATTTAACCTAGGTAAAGAATAAAACAAGAAATGTCTTTTTGAGTATAAGGATAGACTAAACTGGAACATTATGAAACCATCATTACAACTGGAAATCAATTTGAAACCAAAATTTAGAACAGTTTATCCTGATGTTAAACTTTCATTCAATGAAATATCAATGCACATTCGCAGTGAATTGATGAAAACGTATAAAACGTACCAAAATCCAAAAAAATAGAAGGTGTCCAAAAGTCTTTCCGAATTTATTTAGCGATCTTTAAGTCTCTTTCAAGATACTAAAGATGCTGAAATAAATTCAGCATGACGGAAGCTGAAGCAAGTTCGAATCAGATGCTGAAACGAATTTAGCAAGACGTTTTGGACAACCTGTTTTCTAAGATTTATACTTATTCCTTATTCCTTTTCTAAAAAAGGATATTTATAGCTTGTAGGAGGAACAAAGGTTTCTTTTATCGTTCTTGCAGAAACCCACCTCAATAGATTGAGGACTGCGCCTGCTTTGTCATTGGTACCTGAAGCCCTGGCACCTCCGAAAGGTTGTTGTCCTACTACAGCGCCGGTAGGTTTGTCGTTTATATAAAAGTTACCGGCAGCATGGGTAAGCTTTCTGGTTACATGCTCAATAGCATAACGGTCCTGGGCAAAAATAGCCCCGGTAAGGGCATAGGCAGATGCGTCTACAAGCTCCAATGTTTCATCAAATCTATTAGGATTGTATAGATATATCGTTAGAACAGGGCCGAAAATTTCTTCACACATAGTCACATAAAGCGGGTCCTTTGTTAGTAGAATAGTAGGTTCGATAAAATATCCCTTGGACTTATCGTAGTTGCCGCCGGCAACTATTTCTACCGTCTCGTCCCGTTTCGCGGATTCAATAAATCCTGAAATTTTATCAAAAGACTTTTCGTCAATTACCGCATTTATAAAGTTTGTAAAGTCTTCCACATCGCCCATCTTGATTTCTTTCAGATCGGTGACAATGAGTTCTCGTAATTCATCCCATAAATTTAAAGGAATATAAGCCCTGGAAGCCGCAGAACATTTCTGCCCCTGGTATTCAAAAGCGCCGCGGACTATTGCAGTGGCTAAGGCTTTTACATTTGCAGAATGGTGCGCTAAGATAAAATCTTTTCCACCTGTTTCGCCAACGATCCTAGGGTATGATTTATAAATGCTAATGTTCTCCCCGATGGTTTTCCAGATGTTTTGAAAGACTTTAGTGCTGCCAGTAAAGTGGATTCCTGCGAAATCCTTATGCTTAAAGATAATATCTCCCGCCATGGGGCCATCTACATAAATTAAATTGATTACCCCGTCTGGTAACCCTGCTTCTAGGAATACTTCCATCAATACGTTGGCGCTAAATATTTGTGTATGGGCTGGTTTCCAAACCACTGTATTTCCCATCATTGCAGGGGCTGTAGGGAGATTTCCGGCAATTGCAGTGAAGTTAAACGGCGTTATGGCAAATACAAATCCTTCAAGCGGACGATATTCCAGGCGGTTCCACACTCCCGGGGAAGATTCCGGTTGTTGTGCATAAATCTGGGTCATATAGTAGACATTGAAACGCAGGAAATCTATTATTTCACACGCCGAGTCAATTTCTGCCTGGTAGGCATTTTTTGATTGACCGAGCATGGTAGCCGCATTTAATTTTGCCCGGTAAGGTCCGGCTATCAAATCCGCCGCTTTTAAAAATATACTTGCGCGCTGTTCCCATGACATTCTTTCCCAGGCATATTTTGCCCCCAGCGCAGCATTAACCGCTTGCTCTACATGGCCCTCATCTCCCTCGTTAAAATACCCCAGTATATGTTTATGATCATGAGGAGGAGAAAGCGGTTTCCTGTTGTCTGTTTTTACTTTGTCGCTTCCTATATACATAGGGATATCTTCCTGTCTGGATTTTGCTTCGGTGAGGGCCTTTTTTAAAGAAGCCCTTTCCGGTGATCCGGGGGCATAATTTAAAACCGGTTCATTTTTTGGAATGGGCGTATTAAATATTCCGTAATTCATTTATTTAGGATTATGTGTGTTATGGCAATTAATAAATAATAAACTTTCTATAAAGATCGATATTTAGGATGTTTAACTCAAAACAAACAAATGATGTTAAGCGTGCCGGTAAAATAATTAAAATATTATCAATTGTTGTATAGTGAGATTTAACCACGGAGTTAAGGGGGAATAAAAGAGTTGCACGGAGGCTTCTCTCTTTTGCTAAAAAAAGGATAAATGTCTTTTAAGGAAGTTATAAAATCACTATATTGTGCAACCTATAATAAGCCCGCCTTTTTAATATTATCTATTCATAATTTGGTGTCAGAAAAACCGAGACAAGACTGGAGCGAGTGTGGAGGAACTGTGGAGGAAGGATGCGAATGGACCGGTTTTAAACCGCGTATACACCGCGACTGGACAAAGAATTGCTTGTCCTAAAATAAGCTTACATTACAGCCATAACATAAATCCTTTCTTCTCAAACCCTTTCTAACCGGAAGTTAAGCCAATGGCGCCGCAGTAGATACTGGTATCTTTCCAATAGACACTGGTTTGCGCTCATGGGTGG
>Ga0196965_1000345_pt1 | contig 30440 bp, 29 predicted proteins | sample S1_20metaG_FD_148668 | JGI IMG/M metagenome (GOLD analysis project Ga0196965, IMG submission 148668) | Soil microbial communities from Anza Borrego desert, Southern California, United States - S1_20 | ecosystem: Environmental > Terrestrial > Soil > Desert | place: USA: California | collected...
GGTTGGGCATCAGGCACCACGCCCAGATCCGGGTCCCGGCCTTCTCGCACCCCTCCTTGAGCAGGCGCAGGTAGAGGCGGCCGTCCCCCGCCGAGAAGAAGACGCGCTGGCGCCGGTTGCCCCGCTGGGTGACGTGGTGGGGAATGTCGGGAACGACGAGGCGCGCGATCCGGGGCATCGCGCCAAGGCTAGTGCCCCCGCCGGCTCATCCAAAATCCGCATCGGGAGGAGCGACCGCGCGGGCCAGCCTGGCGCACCGGTAAATGTATACTGTCACTGTTTACCTGGTCACTGTTTACCTGGTCACTGTTTACCCGCTCCGTGTTTACCCCGCTCGGGATCATATGGGCCGGCGCGATGGTGCGGTTTTTGGCGTCGGCCGTAAGTCGCGTAGCCGCCGTCGGGACTTGTTTACAGCCGCCCAGAAGTGGCTATGGTGCCCCTGCCCCTACAGAACTGCTGAGGCTGATCCCGTGTCCACTCTGCCCGCGACCGGCGCGTCGATCCAAGCGGCGAGAGCGGCGCGTAGCTTCGCCGATCTTGCCCGTGGCGACGTTCGAACGACCGCGGACCCTCTCCTTCCGCTCAGCGATCACGTTGAAGAACGCGCGCCTGGTCAGATCGCAGCGGGCTTTCCTGAAGTGACCCTGTAGGGGCGTATGCAAGGCCCGCTTGAGCTGCCGGACTTCGAGCTTCGCGGCCAAAGCGGGGTGTTCGATGTACTAGATTGGACGAGCGGCGCCGACATCCGTTCTCGGACTCCGCTGGATGCCGTGCTGTTTGAGTTCGTTCCCTCTCCCCTTCAGGAGCAAATACGGACCGCTGCGCTCAGGCCTAGCATGGAGGTGCTCGCTACTAGCATCAAGGCGGCATTAGATGGGAGAAAGGCTGGTTATCTTCTACGGATTAACTTGTATGCGCGTGATGCCGGTCCGATTTTTTCCCCGGCCGAATCGCTGCTCTCAACGGTCGGTCTCGGCCTCGAGCCGCTTGATGCCCTCGCGGAAGCGACCAGAGCTCCGGGAGTCCGCGCTACGCGCCCGATCGGCCTCCGCGACGCAAGCTACTATTTCTGGCTAAACGAGCGAAGGCCGGCTGACGGTCGAACTCACCTGATCGCGACCCACATACCGGCATCGACGGCGCGGGAACTCGAGACGCGAGCCTGGGCGGAAGCCCAGCGGCGGGACCTGACGAAAGCCGCCTACATCGTTCCTGCGTCCAACCTCTATGCCCGCGTCCGACAAGCACTGTACTGGAATCAGGTTTACGCCGACAGATTGGCGGCCATTCAGAATGCTAAGCAGCGCAGTCTGATCACGGCGCTGAATGAGCGCTTCACCCGAGCCCAAGAACGCTTCAACGAAGCATATGAGGGTTATCAGAAGGTGGAGCGGCAGATCGCTGCTCATGCGCGTGAAACAGCTGTTATTGATGCCGTGGACAATGTTCTGTCGGGAGTAAAGGGACATCTGCAAGAACGTGCAAGGGAGTCTACGCAGAACACAAGCAATGGCGAAGCCGGTCAAGGTGAAGCTCCACCTCCGATCAACAATCAGGCGATGTCTCGGTGGCGCGAGCAGCGAGCGCGCAGCATCGCGGGGATGAGAGATCCAGTCGTCGCGGAGGTTCGAAAGAGCCACCTCGAACTTGTTAGTTCACAGAACGGACTCAGGAGCGCCTGGCTGCAGGCGGGCGTTTCTCTGCCGGCTGAGCCTCAGATCAATATTCAGCTTCCTTAGGAGCCATGGTTGACGGATAAGGTCTCTCGTCGCGACTTTTTAGGTGGCTGCACCGTCGCTGCCGTTCGATTGAGCGGCCTCACCGCGGGCGGTGCAATTCTGTTTAGTGCTCGGCCGGCGCACGCTGTCGAACCGACGACCGTGATCGCCGTCGCTCAAGGGGCGGCCGCCCTCTGGCGGATGTCCCGGGGTGGGGGACCCGGCATCGGATCGCTCCTGCGAAAACAAACCGAGATGCTCGCAGGCATATCTGAGCAGCTAACCGTCGTCGACGCCAGGCTTCGGCAAATCCATACAAGCATAGAAAACCTTCGTAATATCGTTGAACGATTGCCGGAAGAAAATGTTCGTAAGTTTTACGTAGAGACGCTGTCCGGTGTTTTCACACGTGCTGCGGAGGTCATGCGAACCGTTGCCTCTCAACGGGAGAAATATGGAATCGACTACGCGCTTGCTAAAGTAGCTGAACGCGAAGATCGCGCTGTACTCACGTCCATTCAGACATCGCGCTCCGTGCTGATGAACGATCGAAGCGAGGTTGTTTTGCCGATCGTATGCGCCGCGTGGCACATCGAATTTCAGCTACTTGCGTCTGCGTTTCCATTCGACGCCGAGAGTATTCGTGCTAGTGCGGAGACATATCAGAAGTATCTTTCGGACTGGGCTTCGACACTAGATGCGCAGCTGATCAAGATTGAAGCCGAATCGAAGGCAGCCGCTAGAACTTCCGGCAACGAACCTTGGCGGCTCGATTGCTATACGGACATAAGTGATACATCCTGGACAGGAAATGTATCTTACACCAACAATGGCCGCCGGTATACAGAGATCCAGTCGAGGGTTTGGGCTTCCGTGGTCGAGCACGGCATCTCTTCGGACTGGTCGCCGAGGTCACCGGACGACGCGCGCGTTTCCGAGGCTTTCCGGCAACTCGAGGAAGCTGGTATCGTCTACCCCGTTGAGGTCAGAGGATATTGGGCGAGAACCTGGATTCACCAATCGGCTCAGCGGAACTATGGCTGGCACGGTCCGGCAGTCGGCGGACCGCCGGCCGAAGCTGTCCGTCAAAAAGATAATTTTCTAGCCGACGCCCGGTCGAAAAGCTGCAGCTTCCCCTGGAAGTGGGACAAACCTGCGGAGATGGTCCCTAAATTGAATCAGTTGTACGTGGCTGCGCAGCTGAACGAAATAAAGGCTCTTGCTTACTATTCAATGAAGCTCTGTTGTCGCGATGCGCTGGCGTCGGTCACACGGGTGCTTGAAAGCAGCAGAAATCCTTAAAGACCTGCCTGAGACCGCGTCATTGCCGGAGTCTGGTGTCGGCAGGGCGACCTTTGTGACTCGCTCAGGATGGAGCTTGAAAGCGGATCAAACCGCCCCGCCTCTCCCGGCTACCTTCGCCCCTTCGCGCCTTCTCTTGAACCCGGGTGGCCGTCAGCTGTCGGAGAAGGCGAGGGGCCCGCCGAACTACAAACAGTGACCTACAAGCAGACAAGCAGTGACAGTATACATTTACCACCGGCAGGAGCGCGACCGTCCGCTGCGGTAAATGTATACTGTCACTGTTTACCGTGTCACTGTTTACCGTCCCATGCCGCGCCGGCGGCGGAAATCCCGCCCGGGGCCGGTCCCGCCCGCCCGAACGCGCCGCCCGGACGTCGCCCGGCGACTCAATAAGGGTTGAAAAGCGGATCAAACCCCCCTTTTGATCCTCCCGTGACCTTCGCGACCCAGATCGACCGCTATCTCGCCCGGCTCATCCTCGTGCCGCTGCTGGCGACCCTGACGCTGGCGGCGATGCTTCTCATCCTCGACAAGATGCTGAGGCTGTTCGATTTCGTGGTCAGCGAGGGCGGGCCGGTCGGGGTGGTGTGGCGGATGCTGGCCAATCTGGTGCCCGAATATCTCGCGCTCGGGATTCCGATCGGCCTCCTGCTCGGCACCCTGTTCGCCTTCCGCAAGCTGGCCCTGTCGTCGGAGCTGGACAGCCTGAGGGCGGTGGGGCTCGGCTATACGCGGCTGCTCAGGGTGCCCTATCTGTTCGCGATCCTGCTGATGGCGCTCAACGTCGCCATCGTCGGCTTCGTCCAGCCGAAGGCGCGCTACGGCTACGAGCAATTGCGCTTCGACCTTCGCTCGGGGGCGCTGGGGGCGTCGATCAAGGTCGGCGAGTTCACCAACCTGGGCAAGCGCATGACGCTTCGGGTCGAGGCGAGCGAGGACAAGGGGCGGCTTCTGCACGGAGTCTTCGTGAGGGCCGAGACCCGCGACGGGCGGACGATCGCCGTCACCGCCGATCACGGCACCTTCCTCGCCACCGACGATCCCGACGTCATCCTCCTGCGGCTTTCCAACGGCCGGCTGGTCCACAATTCGCCCCGGTACAAGGCGCCGCGGGTGCTGAGCTTCCGGATCCAGGATCTGCCGGTCGACCTGCCCGCGGTGGCTCAGTTCCGCGGGCGCGGGCGCGGCGACGAGGACGAGCTGACCTTGCCGGAGCTGTTCCGCTACGGCGCCGCGAAGGCCGCGGAGGCGCCCGCCACCCGCAACGCGGTGCGCGCCAATTTCCACTATCGGGTGACCGAGATCGTGATGATGCTGCTCATGCCGCTGCTCGCGGTGGCGCTTGCCGTTCCGCCCAAGCGGAGCACGTCGGGCCTGGGCATCTTCCTGTCGATCCTGATGGTCGTCGCCTATCACAAGATCAACCAATATGCCGAGCAAATGGCCGCCCAGGGGCGCATCGATCCGGCGATCGCGCTGTGGACCCCGTTCTTCCTGTTCGCGGCGCTCATCCTGTGGATGTACTGGACGCTCGCCTACCGGCCCGGCGGGCAGCCGATCGGCGCGCTCGAGCGCGGCTTCTCGAAGCTCGCCAAGGGCATCGGCCGCATCCTTCGCCTCGGCGGGGGCGGCCGGCGCGAGGCGGTGCCGGCGGAATGATCAACCTCAACTTCTTCCCGTCGAAGCGGATCGCCCTCTACATGGCGCGGATGTTCGTGGTGCGCTCGCTGGCGGTGCTGGCGGCGCTGGTCGTGGTGCTGATGACTCTCGACCTGCTGGGCGAATCCGGCAAGATCCTTCGCCATCCGGGCAATGGCGACGCCGAACTGTGGCGCTACGTCTCGCTGCGCATCCCGCAGCTCATCTCCCGCTTCCTGCCCTTCGCGGTGCTGCTCGGCACGCTGATCACCCTCGCCACCCTAAACCAGAACAGCGAGGTCGTCAGCATGAAGGCCGCGGGCATCTCCGCCCACCAGATCATCGCGCCGCTGATCGTCGCCAGCCTCGGCATCGCGGCGGTCAGCTTCGTCTTCAACGAGCGCGTCGTCACCCGCGCCAACGACACGTTGTCGAGCTGGGAGAAGGTCGATTACGGCCCGGTGCCGCGCGACAGCGGCATCCGCCCCAACGTCTGGGTGCGCTGGGGCGACGACCTCATCCTGGCGCGCGAGGTGCGCGGGCAGGGGGAGGCGACGGAGCTTCGCAACATCAGCGTCTACGACCGCAATTTCGAGACCCTGAAGGCGATCGTGACCGCGGCGCGCGCGACCCGCCACGGCAATGGCTGGCGGCTGGAGCGGGTCGAGACGTTCGACGTCGCCGCCGGTGCCATTTCGCGCGCCGCCGTCCAGGATTTCGGGCAGGGGCTCGATCCCACCCAGTTCACCCTCGCCAGCGTCTCGGCGGACGAGCAGGATTTCGTCACCTTGCGGGATTCGGTCCGGCAGCTGAAGATGGCCGGCCGGCCGACCGCGGAGCTCGAATCGGGGCTCTGGCACAAGCTTTCCGGGCCGCTGTCGGCGGTGCTGATGCCGCTCCTCGCCGCGGTCGCGGCCTTCGGCCTCGCCCGCTCGGGCCAGCTCTTCCTTCGCGCCGTCATCGGGATGTTCCTGGGCTTCGCTTACTTCGTCGCGGACAATTTCGCACTCGCCATGGGCAATCTCGGCGCCTACCCGCCGCTCCTCGCCGCCTGGGCGCCGTTCGTCCTGTTCGCGCTGATCGGCGAGACGGTGCTGATCCGGACCGAGGAGTAAGGCCGCCGGATCCGTCCGCGCGCGACCTCGCCATCCCGCCATCCCGCCATCCCGCCAGACGCTCCGCCATGCCCGCGCGGCGGTCGCTCATCCGGCCTTGCGATATATAAGCACTGTGATATCCCTGAGCCGGGGATGAAAGTCGAGCCATCAGGAGGAGTTGATGAAAGTGGGCAAAGCGATTCTGGCGGGGATATTGGCGGCGACGGCCGCGAATGCTCCCGCGCAAACGGGGCCGGCCCCGGCCGCGGCCGCGCCGGCGCATAAGTTCGATCCGGCCGAGGTGATCGGCGAGGTGCGGAAGCTCATCGCTGAGAAGTACGTCCTGCCCGAGCGGCGGCCGGCCCTGGACGAGGTGCTCGCGGAAGGGCTCGGCTCGGGCCGCTACGCCGTCCGCGACCCGGCATTGTTCGCGGAGCGGGTCAACGCGGATCTCGCCAGGGTCGGCCGCGACCATCATCTCAACTTCAAATATGCGCCTCAGAAGGTGGCGATGATGATGGCGCCCGAACCCGGCGGCAGGCCCGGCCCGCCGCCCGGATTCGAGGCGCAGGTGCGGCGCGACAATCATGGCGTCCGGCAGCTGAGGGTGCTTCCCGGCAACGTCCGCTACCTCGAGCTCGCCGGTTTCGACTGGATCGGCGACGAGAGCGCGGCCGTGCTCGACTCCGCGATGGCCTTTCTCAAGGGCGGCGACGCGGTCGTCATCGACCTCCGGCGAAACGGCGGCGGGGCGGCCCGGGCGGTCCACCAGCTCATCAGCCACTTCGTCGCGGCCGACACGCCGCTGATCACCGTCTACCGGGGCGGCGAAGCGTCCCGGATGTTGAAGTCCCTCCCCGGCCTGAGCACGATGGTCGGCAAGCCCCTCTACGTCCTCACCAGCGGCGCCACCGGCTCCGCCGCCGAGGAGTTCGTCGGCCACGTCGCCGGCTACAAGCTGGGCGAGGTGGTCGGCGCCAAGACGTCGGGCGCCGGCTTCATGAACGGCATGTACGCGTTCGAGGAGGGTTTCGAGCTCAGCGTCTCCGAAGCCCGGACGGTCCTCGCCTCCACCGGCAAGGACTGGGAGCGCGTCGGCATCGCCCCGACCGTCGCGGCGCCGGTCGAGACGGCGCTGGAGGTCGCGCACGTCCATGCCCTGAGGAAGCTCGCCGCCACGGACTCCGCCCGCCGCGCGGAGCTGCAGGCAATGGCGGCTGGGCTCGAGGCGGCGCGCAGGCCCGGCAAGCCCGCCGCCGAGCTCGCCGCTTATGCCGGCAGCTATGGCGACCGCCGCATATTCGTCGAGGGCGGCAAGCTCTGGTACCGGCAGGAGGAGCGGCCCGCCCAGGCCATGATCCCGCTCGGCGGCCATGTCTTCACCTTTGCCGAGGCGCCGTTGCTGCGCCTGACCTTCCAGCCGGCCGGCGAGCGCCTCGCCGCCTTCGATCTCGGACCCGCAATGGGTCCGGTGCAGGGGCGTTACGAGAGGACTCCCTGATCCCCGGCCGCGGATTTGGCTTTACACGGCGCCCCGGCCCATCGGACAAATCGCGCTGGCGAGGCGGCCCGGCAGAGGTGGACGTGAAGCAGATCCCGAACGACGCGGGCCTTGGCACTCTCCTTCGCCACCTCATCGACCTGCTCGACGGCGACGTCGAGCAGGTCTACCGGGAGCAGGGCCTCGACTGCCGGTCGCGCTTCACTCCGGTGATCCGCCATATCGAGAGCGCCGGGCCGAGCTCGATCCGGCAGATCGCGATGGCCAGCGGCCTCACCCACTCGGCGATCAGCCAGACCATAACCGAGATGCTCAAGAAGGGCCTGGTGGAGAGCAGGCCCGGCCGGGACGCGAGGGAAAGGATCATCTCCTTCACCCCCGCCGGCGAAGCGCTGCTGCCGAGGCTGCACGCGATCTGGAAAGCGATCTGGGCGGCCGCCGACGATCTGTCGGAGGACATCGGCCAGCCCCTCGGCGCCGTGTTGGGCCGGGCCATCACCGCCGTCGACAGGCGCCCGTTCCGCGACCGCATCCTGAGCAAGATGGATTCCGACGAATCGTCGGCCGCGGCCGGCCCATAGGCTTCAGAACGGGAAGAAGATCCGGATGGCGGCGATCGCGGTGGCGAAGGTGATCAGGTTGAGCGGCAGCCCGACGCGGACGAAGTCCATGTAGCGATAGCCGCCCATCTGGTAGACGATGACGTTGGTCTGATAGCCGAACGGCGTCGCGAAGGCGGCGCTGCCGGCCATCATCACCGCGACCAGGAAAGGCCGGGGACTAACGCCCAGGCTTTCGGCCAGCGCCACGGCGATCGGGGTCACCAGCACCGCCACGGTCGCATTCGACAGCAATTCGGTCAGGACCATCGTCGCGCCGTAGAGGAGGATGAGCGCGACCAGCGGGCTGATCTCGTGCATCGATCCCAGCAGGGTGCGGGTAGCGGCGTCGGCAAGGCCGCTTTCCTCCATCGCGATTCCGATCACGACCATGCCGGCGATGAGGATGAGGATGTCCGGCTTCAATCCGCCATAGGCCTCGTCCGCGGTGATCACCCGGAGCAGGATCAGAAGCACCGCGCCGGCAAAGGCCGACGCCGCGATCGGCGCGATGTTGAGCGCGGCGATGACGATGGCGCCGACGAAGACGGCCGAGGCGATCATCGCCTTTACCGGCTGGAAGGGGCGAGGCTCGGCGAAGACCTCGGCGTGGCCGACCTGCACGCCGCCGACATGGACGTCGTCGATCGCCGCCTTGGCCGCCCGCACGTCGTCCGCCGGGGTGTGCTTGTGAGGCAGCGGCTCGTCGAGGCTTCGCCGCATCAGCCGGCCGCTGAACAGGAACAGGTAAAGCCCGCCCACTATGGCCATCGGAACGCCCACCGGCGTGATCTCGAAGATCCCGAACCGGGGCTGGCCGGCGATGCGCGCCATGTCGTCGACGAGCAGGTTGGTGGAGGTGCCGATCAAGGTGCAGCAGCCGGTCAGCACCGCGATATAGGAGAGCGGCATCAGATAGCGCTTGGGCGACAGCTTCAGGGCGACGGCGATGTCGCGCACCACCGGCGCCCCGAGCACCACGATCGGGGTGCTGTTGAGGAAGCAGGACACCAGGCCGATCGCCGTCATGAGCATCCAGATCCCGGCGGCCCCGGCGCGCTTGCACAGCGCCACTCCGCCCTGGATCGCCCGGTAGAGCAGGCCGGAAAGCTCGAGCGCATAAGCGATGACGAACAGCGAGGCGAGGGCGATGATGGCCGGGCTCGCAAAGGCCCCCTGCACCTCGACAGGACGCACCACCCCGGTCATCAGCAGAACGGCGGCGCCGGTCAGCGCCACCACGTCCGGCCGCATCTTGTCCCAGATCAAGGCCGCGACGACGGCGGCGAGGACGAGGAGCGTCAGGACCTGATCGAGGATCATCGGCGGGCCCCGCGCGATCGGAAAGTGGCTTCGGCGATCACATGGACCTTTCTGCGTCCTGGCAGCCCTGCGAGTTCAGGGGCTGGAGCCCGACGCCCCATTTGCCTATCAAGTGGCCATGGAGGAGCCAAGCCCGAGAAGCAGCCGCCTCGCCCTCGCCGGCGCGCTGGCGGCCGCCTTGCTGCTGACAGGTGCCGGTTTCCTGCTGGGACGCGCGACCACCCGGCCGCCGGCGGCAGCGGTCGCTCCCGCCCCGGCCCCCGCCGCCGCGGCGCCGGAACCGGAGCCGGAGCCGGTATCGAGCGGCGTTCTCGGCCGCGGCGATCTGATCGCGCTTGCCGCCGCGGCCGCCGACGCGGTGGCGGCCGGGCGCGATCCCGATGCGGCCATCGGGCAGGCCGACGGCCGCCGCTTCGCACTGCGGCTGCCGTTCGGCTGCAACGGCCCCGCCGCGGAGGGCAGCGCCGCCGCGATGCGCTGGCGCTACGACGCCGAGGCCGGGGCGCTTCGGATCGCCGTCAATCCCGTGACCTGGAGCGCGCAGGACTGGTGGCCCGCCGGGGCGGCGGGCGACATCGAGGCGATAGAAGGCTTCTGGATCGAGCGTCCCTGGACGTCGAGCGAAGCTTGTCCGGGAAGTGGCGACCGGCCGGCCGCGGCCGGCGCGGAGCCCGTGACCCTGCCGGGGCAGACCCTGGCGATCGGACAGATATTCCTGGCCGAAAGCGCCCGCGGCGGCCGGCGCGAGGGCAAGCCTTATGAGGCGGTGGTGCGGGTAACCGAAGACGAGCTTCGGGCCGGCGAAGGTTTCCGGCTTCGGATCGGCGGCCGGATCGTTCGCTCGGCAGGCGCCGGTCCGGTCCGGTGCCGCCAGCCCGCCGGCCCCGAGCAGCGGCCCATCTGCCTCGTCAGCGTTGTCATGGACGAAGTGGCGGTCGAGAACCCGGCCACAGGCGAAACCTTGGCGACGTGGAGCCTCGCCGCACCGAATATGCCGGAGCCCTGACCTTCCCGGACCAAGCATCGTCGTGGGATATTGACCGCAGACTAAATCCTACAACTCCGCGGCGCAAATCCTACACCCTAACCCTCGAATCCTACAACTTGCTGTTCAAGTCCTACAACTTGGAACAACGGGTATGTTCTTGTGTTGTTCGCACTCCAGTTGTTCAAGGAGTGATTTAATGTTGTTCAATCGTACCAAGGCGGCCCGGATTCTCCTGCTCGGAGGGGCCGCTCTCTTTTTGATGAGTCCCGCCACGGCGAGCGAGGACGGCGGCCCGCCCGCGATGCTCCCGGAGGAAGCCATCGCGCTCGAGGCGGCGAATTACGCCTCCGCTTACGGTGTGAGCGAGGACGAGGCGGTTCGCCGGCTGGCGCTCATGCACGATTCGGCGGAAAGCCTGCGCAGCGTCGAGCAGAGCGTCGGAAGCGCCCTGGGCGGGATGTATTTCGACAACGGAGCGGATTTCGCTCTGGTCCTCAACACGGTCGGCGAGCAGGCGAACGTGCCCGCCAGCATCCGCAGCAAGGGCCGCGCCTTCCCGAAACGGCCGCTGTCGGCGGAGGGTCGCGCTCGCGGCCTGAGCGAGGCCCGGGTCGAGCGGGTCCGGCAGCTCGCCGGCCAGTCGCACACCGGCAAGACGAGGCGGGTCGCCAAGGCCGCAATGGCCAAGGAGAAGGTGCAGGAGCTGCGGCGCGCCAACGCCCAGAAGAACGGCTCGATCGAAGGCTTCAACGGATCCTCGTTCGACGATCGCACCGGCGAGCTGGTCATCCGCATCTTCAGCTCGGCGGACCAGACCAAGGCGATGGCGGCCGCGCGCGCCCTCTATCCGGGGGTGCCGCTCCGGCTCCAGGTCGACGACACGAAGCCGACCAACGACCACACGCGTGGAGGCGCGCACCTGACTCAGGGCTGCACGACCGGCTTCGTCGCCAGGGACCGCACCACCAACCACGTCGGGGTGGTCACCGCCGGCCACTGCAACTGGTCGATCGCCCGCTACAGCGCTCCGGACGGTTCCAATTACGACATGACCCGCCGCCAGTGGGACATGAACGCCGCCCTCGACCTGGCCTTCTTCTGGGACGACCATGAGCCGACCGCGGAATTCTATCCGACCAGCAGCGCCACTCCGCGCGCCCTGGTGGGCTGGACCTCCGTGGGCAGCACCGAGGAGAGGGGCTATCTGACCACCGGCAGCTACATCTGCCATTACGGCGTGTATTCCGCGACCCAGAGCTGCGGCGAGGTGACCGACACCAGCTTCGCGCCGGCCATCTACTCGAACGGGGTGTTCACCGGCTGCGGCAAGCCCGGGGCTCCGGTGATCAGCTGCGGGCCCAATTTCGTCCGGGTCGACAAGGTCGCGAAGGAAGGGCAGGTCGCGCTTCAGTGCATCGGCGGCGACAGCGGCGGCCCATGGTTCGCCTACGGCAACGCTTATGGCATCAACAAGGGCGGCTATCGCTCCACGCCGGGCGACAAGATGACTTGCCAATATGCCTTCTACACTCCCATCATCCGCATCAACGACCTCAATCTGACCCTTTGGTATGGCGGGACTGTTGTAAATGGCATTGCTCAATAAGCTCCTCGTGGCGGGGATGGTGGCGGCCGGTTCGGCCGGATGCTCGCCATCCCCCCTCGACCGGAACGAGTCCCCGGCCTTGACGTCGGGGGCTGCCCCGGCCGGATCATCCGATCCGGCCGGGGCGCCCGCTCCGGCCCCGGGCGATGCGGGAGGAGACGTCCCCGCCACCGCGGCGGCGGGAAGCGGCACACCGATCCCGCAATATCTTCGGGTTGCGACTCCGCCGGGCGGGGTCGAGGAGGACATCGGCCTGAAGGGCGTGGTCCGGATCCGCGACGGCTGCATAAAGGTGATCGACGAATCCGGGCAGGACGTCCTCCCGATCTTTCCCGCCGGCGCCCGCTGGACGGTGCCGGGCAAGGAGATAAGGGTCGGCGATGTCACGGTCGAAGACGGCCGGCAGGTGGTCTGGAGCGTTCAGCCGACCCGGCGGGACTTCCGGGACGGCCGTCCCCTGCGCGCCGGCGAGCAGGACGTTCCGGCCGGGTGCGCCGCCAGCCGCTACGTTCGCGTTCTGCTCTAGCCCCTGGCGACTTCGCTCTCCGCCCGTCTGCCGCTTCGGCGGGAGAGGGGCTCAGCGCTTTCCGGGCCGGCCGCGCGCCTTTCCCCCTTGACTCCGTACCATGGTACGGACCCTATATGAGGACCGGCAAGTTCACTGGAGACGTGAAATGTCGGACATGACCAACCATCCCACGGCGGCGAAGAAGGCGGTGATCCACCGCATGGTGATGCCGTCCCACACCTGCCCCTACGGCCTCAAGGCGGTCGATCTTCTGAAGCGCTCCGGCTACGAAGTCGACGATCGCCACCTGACGACGCGCGAGCAGACCGACGCGTTCAAGGCCAAGCACGGAGTCGCCACCACGCCGCAGATCTTCGTCGGCGGCCGGCGGATCGGCGGCTATGACGATCTTCGCCGGTTCCTCGGCAAGCGGGTCGCCGATCCGCAGGCGACCAGCTACCGGCCGGTCGTCGCCCTGTTCGCGATGACGGCCCTGATGGCGATGGCGGCGAGCCACGCGGTGACCGGAAGCGTCCTCACCCTTCGCGCCGCCGAATGGTTCATCGGCTTCTCGATGGCCGTGCTCGCGCTTCTCAAGCTCCAGAACGTCGAAAGCTTCGCGACGATGTTCCTGAACTACGATCTGCTGGCCAGGAGGTGGGTGCCGTACAGCTATGTCTATCCGTTCGCGGAGGGGCTGGCCGGAGTGCTGATGGTGGCGGGGGCGCTCCCCTGGCTCTCCGTGCCGGTCGCGCTGTTCATCGGCACCGTCGGCGCCGTCTCGGTCTTCAAGGCGGTCTATATCGACCGGCGCGAGCTGAAATGCGCCTGCGTCGGCGGCTCGAGCAACGTGCCGCTGGGCTTCGTGTCCCTGACCGAGAATCTGATGATGGTCGCGATGGCGGTGTGGATGGGACTGACGGCTTTGGGAATCGATGCCGGCGGGGCGCACGCGGTCTAGAGGCCGCGTGGTCCAGGCGGCTGATGCCCGGCATGACCGGCACCGAGCTAGCAAGCATCGTCCGGGCCCATCCGCCGGGCACCCCGGTGCTGATCGTCTCCGGCTATTCGGAGGCGAGGGCATCCTGTTTCCGGCGACCCATCAAGGCGTCCAGACTCCAGGCGCCCGGGCCGGCGAAGATGAGGTAGAAGAAGGCGAAGCAGAACATGATCGCTGTCTCGCCCTGGTTCAGGACCGGCCAGAACCCCTGCGTGGCGTGCCCCATGAAATAGGCCGCCGCCATCGTGCCGGAGGCCAGGAAGGCCGCCGGCCGAGTGAACAGGCCCAGGACGATCAGCACGCCCGTCACGAGCTCGATCGCTCCGGCGGCGACGATGATGCCCGGCAGCGGCCCGGGCATGGGCATGGCGGCCGGGAAGGCGAAGAATTTCATGGTCGCGTGCTGCAGCATCAGGAGCGCCGTCATGATGCGCAGGGCGGCGAGCGCGTGGGGCGCCCATCTGTCGAGGTTGGACATCTTATTCTCTCCTGTCACTGGGCTTGGGTGTGGCTCGGCGGGGCGCCGAAGCGGAAGCTGGAGGCGGTGATGCCGCCGCCGAAATCCTTCTGATGATAGACGAGGGCGACGGGCTCCTCCTCGGCCGCGCCGACGGCCGCCATCAAGGGGATGAGGTGATCCTCCCGCGGGTGGGCGGCGCGCGCCATCGGCGCCTGCTCCCACCGGATCAGCCGCTGGGTCCGCTCCGCCGGCGCGGCCGCGAGCGTCTCCTGCAGCCAGGCGTCGAACCGCCGCGACGGCTCCGCGCCTTCGTTGCCGCGCATGTCGCGCAGATTGTGGTAGCTCAGCCCGCTGCCGATGATCAGCACGCCTTCGTCGCGGAGAGGCGCCAGCAGCCGGCCGAGCCTGAGGTGCAGCCCGGGGTCGTAGCCGCGGTCGATCGACAGCTGGACCAGCGGAATGTCCTCGCCCGGATAGAGCGGCTTCATGATGCTGAACACGCCGTGGTCGAAGCCACGCTCCGGGTCGAGCCGAGCGCCGATGCCGCCGTCGCCAAGCAGGCGCCGCACACGGGCGGCAAGATCCGGCGAGCCGGGCGCCTTGTACCTGATCCGGTAGGTGTGCGGCGGAAAGCCGGAATAATCATATTCCATGCCGGGCTGCTGGGCCGAGGAGATGGCGAAGCCCTGCTCTTCCCAATGGCCGGAGACGGCCAGCACCGCGCGCGGTGCGTCCCCGAGCTCGCGGCGGATATCGAACAGCGACTGCTCGAGCCGGTCGAACATGCGGCGGAACGGCCCGTCCAGCCAGGGCCATGGGCCGCCGCCATGGCTGATGAAATAGGTCGGCAGACGAGTGCTCATCGAAGGTCTCCGAAAAGGGTGCGCGAAGCGGCGGCTCAGCGCCAGTCGAAGGCGAGCGGGGCTTCGCGAAAGGCGAACCGGTCGAGATGGCTCGCGACGGCGCCCTTGAGGCCCTCGAGCTGCTCCGGCGCGGATGCGCCCACGAGCACCTCCAGCCCGGTCTCATGCGCCCTGAGCGTCACCGTGCCGTCCCCCGGGAAGCTCAGGCCCCGCGCATCCTTCGGGAACAGGATCCGGCCCTCCTCGGCGTCGAACGTGACGGGGAGATTATGTGCCCAGTGCTTGCACAGCTGCTGCAGGTAGCGGCTGGCGCTGGTCGTCGGCACTTTCGCGGTCGCGGCTAGGGTCGTCATCGAGGTCTCCGTGCGTCGTTGAGGAGGAGATAGCCTCGACAGGCCAACGAAAGGAGAGATAAAAGATCGATGATATCCATCTAGCAGGGAGATAGGTCGTGCTCGGAACGCTCACCCTCGATCAGCTCCGGATCCTGGTGACCATCGAGGAGACCGGCAGCTTCTCGGCGGCCGGGCGCAAGCTTCAGCGGGCGCAGTCCGCGATCAGCCACGCCGTGCAGAGCCTCGAGACCCTGCAGCGCGTGCGGTTGTTCGATCGATCGGCGCGAGTACCGGTGCTTACCGAGGCGGGCCGGGCGCTTGCCGCTCAGGCCCGGCAGGTGCTTCGCCAGGCGGAACTGTTCGAACGGACGGCGAGCGCCATCTCGGGCGGTCTGGAACCGGAGCTGACCTTCGCCGTGGACAACATGGTGCCCAGCGATCCCGTGATCACTTCGCTCGCCGCCCTTCAGAAGCGCTATCCGGACGTGGCGGTTACCTTGTTCACGGAGGCGCTCGGCGGAGCCGAGCGGCGGGTCAGGTCCGGCGCGGCGACGCTCGGGCTCTGCCTGCTGTTCCCGAACCAGGCACAGGATCTCCAGGCCTACCCCGTGACTTCGATAGAGCTCGTGCCCGTCGCCGCCCCGCATCATCCGCTTGCCGGCGAGGCGCGGCGCCTGGAGCGGGAAGTGCTGGCCGAGCATGTGCAGCTCGTTCTGACGGACCCGGAGAACCAGAGCGGGCCCAGCTACAGCGTGGTCAGTTCCCGCTTGTGGCGTTTCGTGGACCTCGGCCGCCGGCTGGATTTCCTGCTTGCGGGCTTCGGCTGGGCAACCATGCCCCTGCACATGGTGGACGAGCATCTGCGCACGGGAAGGTTGAAGCGGCTACCGATCGACGATCCGGCCATCCTGCCGGGCGCGATCCCGATCCATGCCGTTCACCAGCGGAGCCGGCCACTCGGGGTAGCCGCCCGATCCCTGCTGGACGACCTCAGACAAACTCCGAACTGAACGTCCGCGGTCGGCGGGCGTGGACGTCTGCTTCTCAACCGGGGCGAAACATAAGCGGACTCTCGGCTACCGGCCAGAGGCCGACGTTCGAGTCAGCCGCCGACGACTGGCGCCGCCGCCGACGGTGCGCATGCCGCCGGCCGAGTGAAGCACGCCTCCGGACCCTTGACCGTAAATCTACATAAGTAGATATATGTCCGAATGACTCGCGCCCGCGCTCTCTCCGCTCACGCCCGCGCGCTGCTCGCGGCGCTGGCCGCGGCGGCCGGGCGCTGGAGCTACGGTTACGAATTGACGACCTTGACCGGAATCCGGTCCGGCACGCTCTACCCGCTTCTCATCCGCCTGGAAGCACAAGGCTATCTCGAGGCGGAATGGCAGCAGCCGGCCGCGGCCGGGCGGCCGCCGCGCCACGCTTATCGGCTGACCGCGGCCGGCGAGCGGCTGGCGCGTTCGGAAGCGGGCAGGCCGGTTCCGGCCGCTTCGGCCGCCGGCCGTAGCGCAAGCGAGGCCGCGTCGTGAGCGGCATGGGCCGGCGTCTGGCCTCGGTCATTCTGTCGGCGGCCTCGCGCCTGTTGCCGCCGCATCTGTCGTCCTGGTCGCGAGCGATGGCGCGCGAGCTGATCGAGATACCGGGTGACCGGGCGGCCTTGCTCTTCGCCGCCGGATGCCTGCGCGCCGCGGCGGCGCTCGCGATCGCCGCCCGGCTGCGATCCGCCTTCGCCGCGATCAAGGCCGTTCCGCTTCCTGTTGCCTCACCGACCTGGAGCCTCACCGATATGAACGGCATCTCCGCCCGACCCCGCCTGCTCGGCCTCCTTTGCGGCGCCCTCGCCGTCGCCATGGGGATGGCGTACATGCTCGCGGCCGGAGCGCCTTCCCGCTACATCCTCGTCAATCTTGGCGCTGGGGTGCTCGGCGCGGCCGCGTGGATCGCGCTCGGCCGGACCGCGCGCTCGCCGCTCGCCGGCGCCGGGACGGCGATCCTCGCGCTGTCGGCGCCCTTGCTGGTGACCGCCTTGTTCGGAGCCGCGGCGGAAGGGGCGTCGCGCTGGGTGCATGTCGGACCGCTCAGCCTCCAGGTCAGCCTCATCGTCCTTCCGGCCATGATCATTCTCTATGCCAGACGGCCCGATGCGGTCGGCACCGCCGGAATGATCGCCGCGGCCCTCGCGCTGGCGGTTCAGCCGGACCGGGCGATGGCGGGCGTGCTGGCGGCCGCCCTGATCGCCTTCCTGCTCGCAAGCCCGGGCCGACTTCCGGGGCTGGCGGCGGCGGCGTCCCTCCTCGGGTTCGGCTGGACGTTGCTGCGTCCAGACACGCTTCCCGCCACGGCCTATGTAGACCGCGTCCTCTACACCGCGTTCGGCGTCCACCCCCTCGCCGGAGCGGCGGTGCTGGCCGGAGCGGCGGCCCTCGCCGTCCCGGCTCTCGCCGCACCGCGCGCCGGAGCGGGCGACCGGCCGCTCCTCCTCGCCTTCGGCGCCTGCTGGGCGGCCGTCGTGGCGGCCGCCGCGCTCGGCAATTATCCCACCCCCCTCGTCGGTTATGGCGGAAGCGCCGTGCTCGGCTATCTGCTCAGCGTCGCGCTGCTGCCCGGCGGGGCGGGCGCCAGGCTGCCTCGCGCCGCCGCATCGCCGCCCGCGGCCGCGCCTGAAGCCGATGCAAACGTCTCGGAGTTGAGCGCCGCCCGTCCCGCCTGAGCGGACCGGCCCGCGAGCCGGCGCTTGCCACTTCGCCCCTCCCCGCGCCAAAGCAGGCGCGATGGCCGCGACCCCGCCCCCGGATCCGGACGAGAATGTCACGCGCGGCGAAGTCGCGCGCGGTGCGGGCCTGGCGGGACTCTCGCGGGCGACCGCGCTGATCGACGCGGTCGCCCAGCCGCTCTATATCGGGCTCTACGGCCTCCCGACCTACGGGGTCTATGTCGCGCTGTGGGCGTCGATCAACTTCCTCGAGAATATCGTCGACCTGTCGCTGACCAGCGCCCTCCAGCGCATCGTTCCGACCGAGGAGGACGAGGCCGCCCACGGCGCCGTCAAGGCGGCACTGCTCGCCACCGTCCTTCCCGCCGCCCTGATCGCCCTGCTCGTCACCCTGAACGCCGGCTGGGTCGCCTCCTTCTTCTCCGCCGCGGCCGAGGACAAAGCTAGCCTCCCGACCGCCGTCGCCCTGTTCGCCTGGGGGCTGCCGCTCTGGACCTTCATCGAGATCGCGACCTCGGCCGCCCGCGCCCGCCGGGCCTTCGGGCCCGAGATCCGCCTCCGCCTGTTCTGGGAGCAGATCGCCCGGATCCTCTTCGCCTTGGGTTTCTTCGCCCTCGGCGCGGGCGGGATCGGCCTCGTCCTCGCCCATCTGGGCTCGCTGACCCTCACCGCCTTGCTGTGCGTGCCCCTGCTCGGCCGCTATTACGACCTGCGGCTGCTGGTGCGCGCCCCCATCCCCCGAGCCGATTTCAGGCTCCTCCTCGCCACCGGCCTCGCCCTGCTCCCGGCCAACGCCGCCCGCCGGCTCCTCATCGACGCTCCGGCCGTCATCCTCAACGTCCTCCTTCCCGGAGCCCGGGGCGCGGCCGCCGCCGGCCTGTTCGAGATCGCCCGCAAGATCGCAACCCTTCCGCTCGCGGTCCGCCAGGCCTTCCAGTATGTGATGGCCCCGGTCGCCGCCCACCAGGCCCGCGCCGACCGCGCCCAGATCGCCCCGCTCTACCGCTTCGCCAGCCGCGTCTCGACCGCCCTCGTCGTCCCGCTCGCCGGCCTGCTCGCCTTCACCGGGCCCGACATTCTCTCCGTCTTCCGGCCCGAGGTGATGGCGGCCCTGCCCTTGCTCTACATCCTCGTCGCGGCTCGGGCGGCGGAAGCGGTCGTCGGCCCCGCTACCCCGATCGTCGAGATGACCGGCCACCGCATCCTGCCCCTCGTCAACAGCCTCGTCGGAGTCGCGGTCTGGGCGGCTCTCAGCCTCGTCCTGGTGCCGCCCCACGGGGCCGCCGGAATGGCGGTGGCGGTCGGCGCCGCCACCGTCGCCATCGCCTACATGGCGACCCTCGAGCTGCGCATCGCCGAGGGCATGAGCCCGTTCGACGCCAAGCTCTTCCGGGGCCTGTTCGTCGCCCTGATCGGAGTCGCCCTGATGGGCCTCGCGGCTTGGCACACGCGCGGTCCGGTCCGCTTCGCCTCGGTCCTCGGCCTCTGGGCGCTGGCCAGCTGGTGCGCGCTCCGCTTCGGCCTGGTGCGCGGCGACCGCGAGGCGCTGGGCGGCCTGTCGCGCGCCCTGAGGCTGGTGCCGAGCCCTCGAAAGCCCTAAAAGCGCCGCATTGCCTGTTCAGGGACGGACCCCATATTGGGAAGCCGCGCTCGAGCCGCGGGCCCCGCGACATTGAGGTATCGACGCCGTGAAACCCGCCTTGACGATCCGCCCGAGCTTCTGGAGGCGCGAGCATCATCTGGACAAGATGACCCTGAAGGAACTCTGGGTCGCCTATATCACCTATCCCGCGATCGTCGCCTATCTGGCGCTGGCGGCGGCCGCGGCCGCGCTCTTCGCCGCCCGCCCGGCGCCGCTCGCCCCGACCCTGATCGCGGTCGGCGTCGCGACCCTCATCTACCCGTTCGTCTGGTACCTCCTCCACCGCTTCGTCCTGCACAGCAAGTGGATGTGGAAGTCGAAGCTGCTCGCACCGACCTGGAAGCGCATACATTACGACCACCACCAGGACCCGAACCACCTCGAAGTCCTGTTCGGAGCCCTCCACACCACCCTCCCGACCATCGCCGCCGCGACCCTCCCCGTCGGCTGGGCGATCGGAAGCTTCTGGGGCCCCGACGCCGCCTGGGGCGCCGCCGCCGCCGCCTTCGCCACGGGGCTCGTCACCACCTGCTTCTACGAGTTCGTCCACTGCATCCAGCACCTCGCCTACAAGCCCAAGCGCAAATGGCTCGCCGAGATGAAGAGGCGCCACATGGCGCATCATTTTCATGACGAGACTGGCAATTTCGGGATCACCTCCTTCCTGTGGGACCGCCTGTTCGGCACCTTCTACGACAAGGCCAGCGACCGCCCGGGGAAGAGCCCGACCGTGTTCAACCTCGGCTACACGCCCGAGGTGGCGGAGATTTATCCGCACGTCGCGCGGCTCAGCGGCGGAGTGGCGACCGACCATCCGCGGGAGCGGGTGCGCCGCCCGTCGTCCGAAAGCGGCACGTTCAGCCGCAACTAGGCAGGCCGCTGCCCCGGGAGCCTCGACCGGGCCCGCGCCGGCCACGGAAGCGGTCACCAAAAGCGGCCGCGAAGGCTCGACCTCGAAACTTGGCTCAAACCCTTTCCGGACTCGCGCGGCGCGGGGGGCGGCTCATTGTGCCCGAGTCGCTCTTCGCCTCGGCCCTCGCCCTCGCGGCGTGCGGAGGCGGGGCGGCGGACGAAGGAACATGGGGCGCGGGCAACGGCCCCGATTTCTGCCAGGCCGGCCGCCGGTCGGAAAGCCGCGCCTTCTGGATCACCCTTCGCCGCCCCGCCGCCGGCTCGGCGCTCAGCGTCCGGGGCCCCGCCTTCGAGGGCATCGGCCAGGGCAGCCTCCAGCCCGGCTTCACCCTCGCCATCGACGGCGAGCCGGTCCGCGCGGAGGCCCGCGGAGCCCTCGACCGCGGCCAGGCCGGCCTCGACTTCCACTTCAACCCCCGCCTCCTCCTCACCCGCCACCCGCGCGGCTTCGAGGCGGTCGTCCTGAACGACGGCCGCGAAGTCCACCGCACCCGGATCGAGGGCCCCGAGGCGGCCGAAGCCATCGCGAAGACCCTGGCCTGCGACCGCGAGCTTCGCCGGAGCGGGCGGATCGACTCGTTTAGGAGGTGAGCCACGGCGCCACCAAAGCTGACAAACAAGTCGCCTGTCAGCTGCCTATCGTTACCTTGTACACCTTCTGATTCATGAGGAGCCCCCCGGCGGCGATTGGTGCTCGCATTCGTAAGCGCCTCCACCGCGATCGTCATGTGACTCCCGGATATCCAGACCCGGGATAGCGTCTGTTCTGTGACCGGCTCGCTCGTTTGCGCCTCTGCGGACGGACTGCCCGTCGTTCTGCTCAGAACCATGCTAGCGCCTAAAACAAACTTCCCGATGCCAAGCCAGATAGCTAGGGTGCGGCCGCAGGGCCGGGCTCGCCGGCACCACCGCCCGCCGGGTCTTGTTGACCACACTCCATACGCTTTCGGCGTCGTTCACCTGCCGCGACACCAGCACCTCCAGCTCGTCCGAAAGGCTGATCAGCCCGCGGTCGAACATCCAGTGGGCGGTGCCGGAGAGGGCTAGGCCGTTGGTGACGATGTCGGGGCCGTTGGCTTCGACCGGCTTGATGTGGGCGGCTTGGACTTCGGCTCGGCCGCCGCCGTTGATGAGCTTTAGGCCGGTGATCGCACAGCGGCAGTCATAGGCGTCCAGAACGATCTTCCTGAAGACCCGGTCGCGGACAATTCGGGAGCTGAGGTAGCTGACCCGGTCGCGCTCGACGTCGAGCTGGAAGGGGGCGTGTTCCTCGACCAATAAATTGCTAGCCGGCGCTTCGATCGTACTGTCGAGACGGGGAAGGACGGGCTCCTCCTCGGCGACACCGAGATCAAGGATCCGGTTGAAGTCCTCGAGCGAGATGGGGCGGACGGCGGACTGGGCGCGGCCGGAGATGGTGCCCGCCTGGTTGAGCAGGCCCCGCTCGACCAGCCCGTCCGGGCCGGAGAAGGGGACGGCGCGCTCGAAGGGCAGGTAACTGCCCGGTCGGATCAGCGCGAGATACATTCCGGATGCTGTCGGATCCGGGACGATCTGCTCGACGAAGGCCATGGCGTAATAGCCGCGTCCGCCACCCTTGCGGGGCTCGTAATAGAGGATCCAGTCGCCCTCAGACCTCGCAGCGCGGCCGAGATATTGCTTCGGGAACTGATATTGCACCTCGGGCCGGTCGTCGTAGATCGAGTCCGCCCGGTGCAGAAACACGCCCTTCGCCACGACTGCCCTTCATCAGCTTTTCGAATGCCAGGCTAGCAGGTGCGGTGGTGGCGGCAAGCCGCTGTGTCCTTGGCCCATCTGAATTTGGGTCCGTCCTCCCCGGGTATTAATCCGCAAAGCAACTGGGCGGTGAGGTACATGGACGAAGAATATAATCGCGGCCGGCGGCGGGATCTGGTCGGGCGGAGGAGAGCTTCGGGTGGGAGTTTCGGACCGGTCCGGGGGCGACGGGGATGGTCGGGCTGAAGCGGCGGCTGCGCTTCGGCGAGCCCGGCGAGCCGCCCGGCTGACGGCCCCGCGGAAGGCGGCGCACGGACTCGCGCTGACCGGGGCGGTGTGCCATCCAGGCATACATGAAGTTCATCGCGCATCCCTATGACAGTCACCGTCTCGGCGACTTCCTGCTGGAGGGGCTGAGCTCGGCGGCGGCGAATTTCACCGGTGCCGCCGCGTTCGCGCAAAGGTCCGGCGTCTCGCACCTGATCGCGGCGATCCGGACCTTCTCGCAAACCCGCCCGTTTCAACTGACGGTCGGGGTCGATCTGACCGGCACTTCCATTGAAGCGCTCGAGATGCTGCTGGAAGCTCGAGGAGCGAGTGCTCGGCTGTTCGTGCTCCACAATCCCGCGGCCACGTTCCATCCCAAGATCTTCCGGTTCGACCGGGGCGACCGGTGGGAAGCCTATTCCGGCTCGGGCAATCTCACGAAAGGAGGATTGTTCAGAAATTACGAAGCGGGGTTCGTGGCCGTCCTGGACAAGAATTCGGACGAGGACGTCGCCCTGAACGACCGGCTGGACGCCGAGTTCGCGCGCTGGTCGGACACGACGTCGGCGGTCGTGCGCGAGCTGACCCCGGCGCTCGTTCGTCAGCTCGCCGACTGCAAGCTGGCGCTTCGGGAGAGGACCCAGTCGCGAGTCCGGGCCGCTGCCCGCCGGGAGGCGGGGACCGCGACCGGAACTTCTCCTTTCGGAACGCTCGCGGTTCCGCCTCCGCCGCCTGCCCCGGCGCCCGCCGCGCCGCCCAGGGTCGCGACCACCACCTTCGTCATGACCCTCCAGCATACGGATACGCGCAGGCCCGGAAGCTCCCCGGAAATCTTCGTCCCCAAAACGGCGCGCGACCTTCGCCCTGACTTCTGGGGATGGCCGGACCGCTTCGTCCAGCAAGGGGCGGCGATGAACCGGTACAACATGCCGTTCCGGTTCCGCGGCCGGCCGGAGCCTTCCACCATGTTCGCCTATACCAACCGCACCGAATTTCGCCTGCGCAACCTGGCGATGTGCTCGGCGGCGCGGATCGGCGATATCTTCCGCGTCCGCCACGACTCAGCCGATCCCGACTCCGTATACGAGGTCGACATCCTTCGCGCCGGGAGCGCGGAACATGGCCGCGAGCTGGCGCGCTGCACCGTGCCTGCCGCCAACTCCACCCGGACGTACGGCTATTACTGACGCCGCATCGAGAGGATGTGCTCGGACGGAGTGCGGTTCTCGCGGAAGATGTCGCGGGAGTGGAGCATCTCCATCGGCACTCGCCGGCAATCGGCGAAGCCCGCGGCCTCGGCCATGGCGAGGAGCAGCTCCGAGGTGCGGATCTCGATCTCGCCGGCCGGGGTCTTCGTTCGGTTGTTGCCGACGACGAGAAAGGCCTGGCCACCGGGCCTGAGGGTCTTTTGGATCTCCAGAAGCACGCTTCGCATGTCGAAGAAATAGGTGGCGAGCAGCGCGCCCAGGTTGCGGCGGCGGAAGCCTACCTTGCCCTCCCCGTTCTCGCGCTCGATGCGGTCGATGAGGGCGGTGACCGAAGCCGGCAGAACCGCTCTCTCCGCGGTGTAGCGTTCCCACTGCCGCCGACGGGCAAGATCGGTGATCTCGCGATTGCCGATCATCTCGCGGTCGCGGCCGCGATGATCGGGGCGGGACAGCAGGCCCAGGAAGCTGAGGCTGAGCCGATCGGTGTCGAGATAGGGCAGCGCGGTCGCATAAGGCGGCGAGGTGACGACGAGGTCGATCGACTCCGCTTCGACTCCGCCGTCGCGAACGAAGCTTCGCGCATCGCCCTCCGCCACGCGCGCCTCGCCGATGCGCGCGCCCAGGCCATGGGCAAGATCGGCCACCACCGCCTTCGCCGACCGCAACGCTTCCTCGAGGAACAGAGCCCGCACCCGATCCGGGTCCACCTTCTTGTATTCGCGTCTGATTCGCAGATCCTCCTCCTTCTGGAAGGAGACGCGCCTGACGATGTTGCTGAGGCTGACCTTGAAGAGCTGAGCCACTTCCCGGTCGGGCAGCCCGTCGATCGTGGCGACGAGCAGATCCAGTTCGGCCAGCACGCGCTGGGAAAACCACTGGCGCAGGTAGAGGTCGTCCTCGGAGCCGCGCGGCGCCGGCGGGGAAGGCTCGACGCCCGATTCGACCCGCCGGACAAGGACCTCGTAAGCGCCGACGACGCGCGAGGGAGTCAGATGCAGGGAGCAGCACTTGGTCCTCGAGACGAACACCGAGAGCGGATTCATGTCGAAGCCGACCGCCCGATGGCCCGCCGCCGCCGCTTCCACGAGAGTGGTGCCACTGCCGCACATCGGATCGAGCACGGTGCCGTCACGCACGCCCGATATGTTGATCAGCGCCTTGACCAGCTGCGGGAAGAACTTCCCCCGATATTCGTGGATCCCGTGCGGCCCGTAGCGCAGGCAACGGCTGCGCGGCGCCTTGGCGTCGATCTGGCTGGGCTGCAGGAAAGGCAGTTCGCTGAGCGCGACTCCGTTGCGGGCGATCACCGATGCGGCTTCGCGCCGGACCTGCGGCGTATATTCCTCGCCTATGGCTTCCCAATAGGCCAGGCTCCGGGCTGCTTCCAGCGCCGCCTCCCCACGGATCGCGTAGTCATGCTCGGGCCGAAGCATCGCGGAGTCGGTTCCGATCAGGCTCTCGAGCTCCTGGACCGCGAGCAGGCGCTCGAACGGCTGAATGTAAGGCTTCATCCGCAGGATCGTCGGTTCGGTCATGACTGTCTCCTGAGAATGAGGATCTTCTCACGCTTGATTCGACCGTGAGCGGGGTTGAAGGACTTGCGGTTGGACGGAATTTCCCGCTCGATGAGGCCCGCCTGCGCGAAGCCTGCCGACGCTCCGGCCCTCGCCAGAAGCTCGGCATTGTCGATCGTCCGGCCCCTGATCGTGGAATCGCCGATGACGAAGCAGGCATATTTGCCGCCCCTCATCCGCCCCGCCAGCCAGCGGAATATGCGCTCGAACTCGCCGGCGAAATCCTTCTCGTCCAGTCCCTTGGCCCCTTTCGCGCTATATTTGCGATGGCTGCCGATCTCCTCCGCCTTGAAGCGCGCCTGATCCAGCCCCAGCCACAGCAGGCGCGTGCGGTGATAGAGATGATAGCTGAATGCGTTCGGATAAGGCGGAGAGGTCACCACCAGGTCGACCTCGGGGATTTCAGGCTCGCTGAGCAGATCCGAGTTCAGGACCTGGCATGAAAAGCGGGGCTCCAGGAGATCCGCGACTTCGCCGGTGCTGACGATTGCGGCATCCAGGGCCCGGCAGAAGCGCTGGAGCGTCTCTCCGGCCCCAATATTCTTGGCGCGGCGGACGTAGCGTGTGTCCGAATCCTGATTGGAAACGGTCACGATGATGGACGAGAAGACGACCTGCGCGATCAGCCGCGGAACCGGCGGCAGCCGGTCGATCAGCTTGCGGATCTCGGCCAGCTCCTCGACGACATGGGCCTCGAACCAGAATTCCGAGACGCTCGGCTCGGGCCGCCAGCCGTCGCTGACGAATGCAGGCGTGGCCGGCATCAGCGGACCGGCATCGTGCCCGACCTTGCGGGCCAGTCGCGAGCAGCTGCGCGACAGGCCGCGCAGCTCGTCGAGGTCGGCCGGCTGCGGCGTCGCCGTCTTGGCTCGGCTGACCAGGGTGGAGAGCGGATTGGCGTCGATGCCGATGGCATGGCGTTTCAGCTGGAGCGCTTCCAGCAGGGTCGTCCCGCTCCCGCAGAAAATGTCCGCGACCGTGTCGCCGACCGACGAAAGCTCCTGGATGAGCGCATTGGGTATCTGCGGAATGAACTTGGCCGGATAGGGATGAAGGCCATGAGTCAGATAGGAGGTCTTGGCGTCGGCGAACGTCCAGTCCAGCTCGGCCAGGCGGCCCAGGGGTTCGGCCGCGCCGGCCGGAGCGGCCTCCTGATGCTTCGCGAAGGTCTCTATCCGATGCGCCTGGTCCTCGTCGAAAACCCGCCATCCCCGCCAGTCCCGATGCGGCTCCGCGACGACCCCGCTTTTCATCCAGCGCAAGAGGGTATCCTTGTGCACCCCGGCCCGCTCCGCGACCTGCTGCGTCGAATAGCGTCTCCCGTTCCCCATACGTACCGCATATATGCAAGTATATGCAGGCGCAACTCCTAATCCGCCCTCGGGGCCTGGAGGCGGTGCACGCCCAGAACGGCCAAGCCTCCGGCCGCCGCCGGGCGAGCCGGCCCCTCAGCGCGGGGGCGCCGGCTTCGCCTCCTTCGAGCTGACATGGTTGAGGGCGATCACCCAGCGGCCGTCGACCTTGCGGAACAGGCGGGTGTTGATTCCGTCCTGGGGCTTCTCGCCGCCCTCGAGGCGGTAGCGGCCGGTGAGCATGGCGGCGTCGGGGGCGAGGAGGTCGATCCTGAGGTCCCAGAAGCGAAGCCGGCCGCGGCGGGCGGGGTCGCCGCCATAGTCGCGGACATAATGGTCGAGCGTGCCCTGCCAGTCCTTCTGGACCTCGCCGCGCGAGACGAAGACGACGTCGGGCTTCTTGAAGGCCCGCATGTAGCCGTTGAAGTCGCCCCGGTTCCAGTCGGCCTCCATGCCGGCGACGACCGCCCTTATGGCCCGCTTCTCGGACTCTTCATCGGCGACGGCGACGGGACCGGCGCCGTTGGCGGGGTCGGGCGCCTTCGAGCAGGCGGCGGCGGCGGCCAGGAGGAGGAAGGGGAGGAGGAGGGGCGCCCGCCGCGCGTCATTGCGAGGAGCGAAGCGACGCGGCGATCCGCGGGGCCCGGACCCCGCACTATATTGCTTCGCCTCGCTCGCAAGGACGGGGATCACCGGGTTAGCTTCTCGCCCGCCTCGGCCTTGCGCACGAGCAGGTCCGACAGGGTGAAGTCGCTTCCGAGGCGCTCCTGCTGGTTGCGCAGGCCCTCGACGATCCTGGCGAGGCCCTCGGTGTCGGCCCAGAACATCGGGCCGCCCCTGTAGACGGGCCAGCCATAGCCGTAGACCCAGACGACGTCGATGTCCGAGGCGCGCTGGGCCATGCCCTCCTCGAGGATCTTCGAGCCCTCGTTGACCATCGTGTAGAGGGTGCGCTCGATGATCTCCTGGTCCGTGATCTCGCGGGGCTGGACGCCTTCCCTGGCGCGGAAGTCGTCGATGATCCCGGCCACGACCAGGGAGGGGGAGGGGCGGCGCTTCTCGTCATAATCGTAGAAGCCGGCGCCCTTCTTCTGGCCCCAGCGGTCGGCGGCGCAGAGCGCGTCGCGGACGTTCTCGATCCGGCTCGGGTCGCGGTGCCAGCCGATGTCGACCCCGGCGAGGTCGGCCATCTGGAAGGGGCCCATAGGCATTCCGAACTCGACATGGACGCGGTCGATCTGCTCGGGCGTGGCGCCTTCGAGGAGAAGGCGGTTGGCCTGGACCTGGCGCGGCATCAGCATCCGGTTGCCGATGAAGCCGTAGCAGACGCCCGCCACCACCGCGACCTTGCGGATCCGCTTGGCGAGCTGCATCGCGGTCATGAGGACGTCGGGCGCGGTCTTCGCTCCGCGCACGACCTCCAGCAATTTCATGACGTTGGCCGGCGAGAAGAAGTGGAGGCCGAGCACGTCTTCGGGCCGCGACGTCGAGGCCGCGATCTCGTCGATGTTCAGGTAGGAGGTGTTGGAGGCGAGGATGGCGCCGGGCCTGGCGATCCGGTCGAGCTTTCCGAACACCTCCTTCTTGACGTCCATATTCTCGAACACCGCCTCGATGATCAGGTCGCAGTCGGCGAGGTCGTCGAGGCTGAGCGTGGGCTTGAGGAGCCCCATCGCGCCCTCGGCCTGGGCGGCGGTGATCCGGCCCTTGGCGGCCGACGCCTCGTAATTTTTCCGCATCACTCCGGTTCCGCGATCTAGCGCTTCCTGCTGCATCTCCACGATCGTCACCGGGATTCCGGCGCTCAGGAAGTTCATCGAGATTCCGCCGCCCATCGTTCCGGCGCCGATCACGCCGACCCGCTCGATGGCGCGCGGCGCGGTGCCTTCGGGGAGGCCGTCGATCTTGGCGGCCTGGCGCTCGGCGAAGAAGAAATATTGCTGCGCCCTGGCCTGGGTGCCGCTCATCAGCTCCATGAACAGCCGCCGCTCGTCCTGCACCCCTTCCGCGTAGGGCTTGGCGACGGCCGCCTGGATGGCCTGGATGTTCTTCTCGGGCGCCTCGAAGCCCCTGAACTTGCGGGCATGCTCCTTTCGGAACTCGTCGAAGATCGCGGGGTTGGAGCGCGCCTCGGCGAGCTTGTCGTCGCGCTCGCTGGTCTTGGGGATCGGGCGGACGTCGCGGACCTCCTCGGCATAAGCGACGGCGTGGCTCTCGAGATCGCCCTCGATCAGCCGGTCGACCAGGCCGACCTCATAGGCCTGCTTCGCGGAGATGGGGTTGCCGGTCGCGGCCATCTCCAGCGCCTTGCGCACGCCCGCCACCCGCGGCAGCCGCTGCGTCCCGCCGGCGCCGGGCAGAAGCCCGAGCTTGACCTCGGGAACGCCCAGCTTCGCCGACGGCAATGCGACCCGGTAATGGCTCGCCAGCGCCACCTCGAGGCCGCCGCCGAAGGCGGTGCCGTGGATCGCGGCGACGACCGGCTTGGTGCAATTCTCGATGACGTCGACGACCTGAGGGAGCATCGGCATCTGCATCGGCTTCCCGAACTCGGTGATGTCGGCGCCGGCGAAGAAGGTCTGCCCCTGGCAGACGATCACCACCGCCTTCACCGCCTCGTCCTGGTCCGCCTCCCCGATCGCCGCGACCAGCCCCTCGCGAACCGCATGGGAGAGCGCGTTGACCGGCGGGTTGTTCGAGGTGACGATGAGGATGTCGCCGTGACGGCGGGTGGTGATGGGGCTCATGGGGCGGGGTCTCCTTCGGGGAGGCGATTGGCGTGTGTTTACGTGAACGTCAACCGCCCGCCGTCATCCCGGCGAAGGCCGGGACCTCGGGGAGACCCGCGGGGGCTTGTCGTCGTCGGTCCCGACTCACGGCAGTGCGGGCTCGAGCGCTGGGATTGGTTCACGCGAAGACGCAAAGGCGCGAAGGGGCCGAGCCTGGCGGAGGCAGTGGTGCTGACCGGTGGCGGGAGAGGCTGGATTTTTCCTCGGTGCAGGCACCGCGAGCCTCACTCCCTCTGCCCGCCCTTATGTTCTTGACGGGTCGGGTTCCGTGCCGCGCTGGTCGGTGATCGCGGGCTTGGGCGATACCCAGGTCGCGAGGATCTGCTCGTCGGGTGGGCCGATCAGCACCTGCGCGTCCGGTGTATTGCCGGCGCGGCGATCGTCGAGCCGGTAATAGTCGACCAGCCGCTGCGGCGAGGCCAGATTTAACAGCGTCAGCTTTTGATCGAGAAGCTCTAGGCTGAATCGACATTCAGCACCAGAAGCTGAGTGACGCGAGGTAGAGGCTGGCGAGGTAGTTTTCGGGCAGCCGGTCGAAGCGTGTAGCGATCCTGCGGAGTTGCTTGAGGCGGCCGATGGCGCGTTCGATGATGTTGCGGTGCTTGTAGATTTGGGGATCGAAGGCGCGTTTCCGGTTCATGCACGAACGCTTCGGGATGATCGGCAGAGCGCCGATTGCCTCGACATGATCGAGGATGGCGTGGGCGTCGTAGGCCTTGTCGGCGATGACATGAGCGGCGGTGAGGCCGGCGATCAGGGTGAGCGCATGGGCAGCGTCACTGGCCTGTCCCCCGGTGAGGAGAAAGCGGACCGGCCGGCCGAACGTGTCGACGGCGATGTGCCACTTGCTGGTCAGTCCTCCTCGGGAACGCCCCAGAGCCTGGTCCTGGACCCCCCTTTTTGGCCGGTGGCGGCCTGGGCGTGAGCTCGGACGATCGCGCTGTCGATCATCAGATACTCGTTGTCGCGATCCTTGGTCAGCGCATGAAAGACCCGCTCCCACACGCCTGCCTTCGCCCAGCGCGTGAAGCGCTTGTGGATGCTCTTGTACTTGCCATAGCGCTCAGGAAGATCCGACCAGCGCGCACCCGAGCGAAGCACCCACAACACCGCGTTGACGAACAGCCGGTTGTCGGCAGCCGTCCGCCCGGGATCGGTCGCCTTGCCCGGCAGCATCGGAGCAATCCGCTCCCACTGACCGTGGCTTACCTCGTAGCGCTTGATGCCCATCGCCGCCTCCGCCTCAAATGACGGAGTCCTATGAATCAGACATCAGTCCTTCAGGGAATCCCCTGAATG
>Ga0196965_1000346_pt1 | contig 30372 bp, 33 predicted proteins | sample S1_20metaG_FD_148668 | JGI IMG/M metagenome (GOLD analysis project Ga0196965, IMG submission 148668) | Soil microbial communities from Anza Borrego desert, Southern California, United States - S1_20 | ecosystem: Environmental > Terrestrial > Soil > Desert | place: USA: California | collected...
CACGGCGCGGAGCAATTCGTCGGAAAGGCCGAGGTCGGCAAAACTCATAAGGGTTCCGGGTGGTTGAGGGGCTTCGTCGCGAGCCGCTTCAGACCAAGCGCTTGGGGGATGCGGGCGCTCAAGTCAAGAAAGCTCAGCGGCGAGCGACCGGTTCGAGGCTTCGAAAGTCGTCGATCTCGCAGGCTCCGCCCATGCGCGAGCGGATATTGTCGCGATCCTCGCAGACCATGCCGTCGGGATTGGGGGTGATGTAGAAGCCGTAATAGTAATCGAGCGCCGGGCAGCTGCTCTCCAGCTTCGCGCGCACCCGCTGGCGGTTGCGCAGGATCAGGTCGACGCTGCTCTTGCCGACCAGGGTGGCGCCGGCGATGGCCCGGGCGGGGACGCATTTCGGGCCCTTGCCTTCCTTCCATTCCACCCGCGTCGGCGGCGTCTGCCGGAAGCGGATGATGACCTGCTCGCGCACCACGGACTGGCCATATTGGACGGGACGCGCGCGCTGGCCGGCCGCCGGCGCCGAAAGCGCGAGCAGCAGCAGCAGGGCGGCCGTGCCCGCGCGGATCAAGAGGTGCCCTCCATCGGCTCGACCCTTCCCCGCAAACGCTTGAACATGCGATTAATCCCCGGCTGGCTTAGGCGCTTGCGAAAGCTGCGATTGGGCCATAGTAACGCCGCCACATTCAGGCGGCCCGCACGCGGCCGCCTCCAACGCTAGCGGAGACACGAACATGGCGACCCAGCCGCCGTCAACCGGCCTGCCGATTTTCTATGGCGGTCTCGAGCCGCTGTCGAGCAGCGTCCATTCCGGCTATCGCAGCCGCCCCTCGGATCGCGCGCCCTTTCTCGCCGGCAACCATGCCGTGCCGATCACGATCGACGAGTTCGTGGCCGTCCAGCGCTACTTCCCGATCGTCTTCTCGAGCGGCGACAATCCGGTTCCGCTGGCGCTGATGGGGCTGAACGAGGGCGTCAACGTGTTCGTCGACGGCGAAGGCAAGGTGCTCGGCGAGGTCTACATGCCCGCTTACGTGCGGCGCTATCCGTTCATGCTCGCCCGGCTGCAGCCGGACGCCCAGGAGCTGTCGCTCTGCTTCGATCCGACCAGCGGACTGGTCGGCGCCTTCGAGGAGGGCGAGGCCCTGTTCGACGACGGCAAGCCGAGCGAGACGACCAACAGCATCCTCAAATTCTGCGAGGAGTTCGAGCTTTCGGCGCAGCGCACCGTCGCCTTCATGAAGGAGATGAAGGACGGCGACCTGCTGATGGACGGCGAAGTCTCGATCCAGCCGACCGGAGTCGAGCAGCCCTTCGTCTATCGCGGCTTCCAGATGGTCAACGAGGAGAAGCTGCGCGGCCTCGAAGGCGACGAGCTGAAGCGGATGAACCAGAACGGCATGCTGCCGCTGATCCTCGCCCACCTCTTCTCGCTGTCGCTGATTCGCGAGATTTTCGGCAAGCAGCTCCAGCAGGGCAAGGGGCCGAATTTCGAGGGGATCGCGGCTCCGGCGGGCAACGCCTGAGCTCGCGGGATCGCGACCCTGAACCTGCTTCAGGGTAGTATTCTCCACCCGCACCGCGGCTCGTCGCGGGACCCCGGCGGGTTCGGGGGACGGCCGGTGGGCGGCGGATCCTTCACTCCTCCGCCACCAGCTCCGCGACGACGGCCGCGGCGTCGACGCCGAGAACCCGGGCGATGACGATGAACTCGGAAACTTCGAGCCGCCGTTCGCCGCGTTCGTAATTGGAAACGAAGGATTGGGGGCGGCCGAGGCGGTCGGCGAGGTCCGACTGCCTCAGGCCCCGCGCCCGCCGCGCCTCGAGCAGGCGCCTGCGCAGCCGGTCGGCGGGCCGCTCGCCGCTCCGCGCCGGCGGCGGGGCCTCCGGCTCCTTCTCGCCGCCGAGGCGGACGAGCTCGTCCGCCAGCCGCTCGAGCTCGGCGCCGAGCCGCGCCAGACTTGTCCGTTCCCTGCTTCCCACGCCCGCTTCCCCACGTTAAGCGAAATTGATCGTCGCTGAGTAATTGCTTTACGATGGGTTGTCGAGGCCGCTCGCGTACCAGGCGCGAGGTCGCGGCGGCCGGCGCCCGGCCGTCGCGATCCGGCATGGCCACCCTCGCCATCGCGCCTGGGTCGCGGCAGCGGTGAAGCACCCTGCGGAAGGCCCTTGCCACCTGATCGGAAGGACGGTGCGCGTGGGGCCGGCGAGGCGACTGGCGCCCTTGAAACCTTTCAACTCTATCATACATTTAGTTGGACGCGCCGGCGTATCTCCCCCTTTGCGGCGGTGCGTTGCGCCCCTCGGGGCGCTCCTCCCTGAACCTGGCCACCCCGCGCTATCCGCGGGGTGGTCTTTTTGTATCGGAGGCGGGCGCTGGCGGGGCCGTCAATGCACGGTCGGCGGGTTGATCGTATAGGCCTCGCTGAACAAGAGCGTGAACAGGTGCCTGTGCTCCGAATCCTCGACCTCGATGAACGAGGCCGGGTTGAGCTGGCCGGACCGCATCTCCTCCGCCATGATGTCGCGAGCGCCGGTGATGGCGGCGGCGCGGGCGGCGGCCTCGTCCGGCAGCTCGCGACCCTCCTCGTCCTCGACAAAGCCGTTGCCGTTGCAGACGTGGAAAAAATAACGAGGCATCTGGTGCCGCCTAGTCCTTGGCCGGGGGGCGCTCCGTCTCCGCTTCCCTGACGCGCCGGCCGTGCGCCTCGGTCGCGCCGTCCAGAAGGCGATCCGAGGTTTCGAGCGCGGCGGCGGGAGTCAGCATCACCTCCACGCCGTCCGGTCCGTCCACGGCGACGTTGCCGTCCCTGACCGTCACCTCGCTTGGGGTGTCGTAAACCTTTCCCATGCCCGTCATAGCGCCCTGGCGGGGCCGGTGGTTCCGTTCTGGAGCTTGTGGCCGCCGCCGCGCGTCGAGCTTTTTCAGCTTAGGAGCCGAACAGCCCTAACTTTCGGTCCGAAATGGAGGTTTCGCCCCCGGTCGAACGAGCGACCAACAGCAGCGACGACACATGGGGAAGATAGAGGAGACTCAGGCCGCGCTTCGCGACAGTATCGAAAGAGCCGGATCTGGCTCTCAATCGGAGCGGCTGATCCGCAAGCAGCGTCCCGAGGCCCGCCCCGCACCGGGCCCGGGCCCGCCAACCCGACATAGCGGATTCAGGTGCGGCTCAGCGACCGCAGAAAATGGGGAGTGCCCAGGCCGTCGACGATCTTGACGGCGGTCGCTCCGAAGCGGCTTTGCATCTCTGGAAGCTGACCGGTCGCATATTGGGTTGCCGTGCCGAGGTCGTCGAAGGCCTCGCTGCCCATCGTCAGCGGCCCCCTCATCCACATGACTTTGAAACTCATAGATCGTCTCTGCCGCTGTAACGCCCCGGCTTACCGAAAAGGCCTTAACAAGCCCTTCAGGCGGCGGCTTCCGGCGGGGCGCCGTCCACTCGGGGCGCCGCTTCGCCCGCCGGCTCCTCCGACGCCTCCACCACCCGGGCGGCGATCAGATTGGGATCGCGTGCCCCCATCGCCGCGGGGGCGTCGATGCCGACGAAGTGCAGGCAGAACAAGGTCAGCCCCTCCGCGTTGGCGGCGGTCAGCTTCCACTCCTGCCGGTCCCAGAAGCTTCCCGCCGAATCGCAGATCATCTGGCCGGCAAGTTTGACCGCCTCGCCTTTGGCCACCGTGACATTTTCAAGCACGGTGCCTTCCTCGTCGTGAGTGGTGCTGCCGTCTTCGATATGAAAAAAGTAACGAGGCATGCCGAAGCTCCTTCCGTAGGCGGGAGCGCGGGGGTCTCTCAGCCGCCGAGGCCTGAGGGGGTGAGCTCGGCGATGCGGCCAGTTTACGCTCTTTGGGCGCTGCCGCCAGCCGGTTGCGGCGGATGGAGACGGATTTCTTTCGACTGATTGAAGGTGCTTGGACCGGCGTCTATTCCGCGGCGATGGCCTCGGGCGGTTCGAGGGCGGCGGCGGCCAGCGCCCGCGCGATTGCGGCGATGAGACGGGCTACCGGGTCGAAACCCGGGCCGGTGGTGCGCAGATCGGGCGCCAGATAGAGGGAACGGTCGAGCTCGAGCTGGAGGGCGTGGATGCCGCGCTCCGGCCGGCCGTGGCGCTCGGTGATATGACCGCCGGCATAAGGCGCGTTGCGGGCGACCCGGAAGCCGGCGCCGCGCGCGGCGCGTTCCGCGGCCGCGACCAGAGCCTCCGCCATGCTGCCGCCGTGGCGGTCGCCGAGCACGACCGGAGCCTCGCCCTCGACTCCGCGCGGCGGCATCGAGTGGCAGTCGAGCAGGACGGCGATTCCGAAGCGGGCCTTGGCCGCCTGCAATTCCGCTTCGAGCGCGGCGTGATAGGGGCGGTGGATGCGCTCGATCCGGCGCGCCACCTCGGCGGCGGAGATGCGCTGCCGCCAGATCGCCCCCGAGCCCGCGATCCGCGCCGGGATCAGGCCGAGGCCGCCGCGCGTGCGGGGCGATTCCACCGTCGCGCCAGCCGCCGGCCGGGGCTGCACCATGGCGGGATCGAGCTCGCGCTCGTCCCGGTTGAGATCGATTTCCGCGCGCGGCGCATCGGCGATCAGCGCCACCGCGCCGCCTTCGACCGCCCGCCAGACGAGGCGGTCGACCAGGCGGTCCTCGAGGGTCTCGAGCCGGGCGCGCGACACGCGGGCGGAGGCGAGCAGATTTTCCGAATAGGCGCGCCCGGCATGGGGCACCGAAACGACGACCGGGGAACCCGGTATTCGAGGCCCCAGGCGGCGGAAGGGAGGCGGGGAGTCGGGCATTTGCACCTGCAAGGTAAGTAGTCCGGATTTGGCACGCAATCGTCTTCCGCCGCTCCGCTGCCGCGATACGGCGCGGGCGCGCTGGAAAAGCGCTCTTCCTTCGGGCATAGAAAGGCGCTGCGGGTGCGCATCGGGCGCGGCCGGTTCCCAGGGGCGTGCATGGTCAGGATCCTGCTGGCTGAGGACGATGCGTCGATGCGGACCTATCTGGGCCGGGCGCTCGAGCGCGCCGGCTACGAAGTGATTCCGGTCGACCGCGGCACCGCCGCCTTGCCGCTGATCGAGGCGGAAAGCTTCGACCTGCTGCTGACCGACATCGTCATGCCCGAGATGGACGGAATCGAGCTCGCCCAGAAGGCGGCGGTGATCGCGCCGGACATGCGGGTGATGTTCATCACCGGCTTCGCCGCGGTGGCGCTGAAGGCGGGCAAGGCGGCGCCGAGCGCGAAAGTGCTCTCCAAGCCCTTCCACCTGCGCGACCTCGTCGCAGAGGTCGACCGCCTGTTCCAGACCGAGGACCAGCACGGGCGGCTTTAGGCCGGCCGGTGGACGCCCGAATGGACCTGCTGCCGCCAGAGCCTCCCGATTACTGGAAGTTCAAGCTCGTCGCCGGCGCCGCGGCCTTCGCGGGTGTCACCGGTGGCCTTTGGGTCCTGGAGTCCGATCTTGCGACGGCCGGCGGGATCGCCTGGGCGGTGATTGGCGCGCTGATGGTCCTCGCGAGCCTTGCCGCCTTCATTTACTATTGGCGAAGCGTCTAACCGCTTCAGCCCCCCGGCTCGATCGGAATGCCCTTCGCTTCGCGCCATGCGCTCGAGGTGATCGGGCCAAGCCAATAGGCTTCCAGCCATCGCCGGGCCCAGGCGCTGTCGCCGGCGAAAAGACGGACCTGGTCCGAATAATCGATCTTCGAACGCACGTCCTCTTGGGATACGCCCTGAGCGGCGAGCGGGGCGACGCGGGCGCGCACGTCGCGGAGGCTTGCGATCAGCCTGCCGACATAGGCCGTGTCGGCCTGAACCGCGCCGTGGCCGGGGATGAGACGGTCGAAGCCGAGCGCCCTGATCTTCTCCAGGACCGCGATCCAGTCGGCCGGATAGGAATTGAAGCCGTAGGGCGTCGGAGCGACGACGGCGTCGCCCGTGGCCACCACCTTCTGCCTCGGCATCCAGGCGACGAGATCGCCGTCGGTATTGGCGCGGCCGAGGACGAGCAATTCGACGGGTGCCTTCGAGTCGCCGATCGCCAGCCGGTCCCGGAACGTCTCGGTGGGAAGGACGACGAAGGATCCCATCTGCTCGGCGAGTCGCTCCTTCATGTAGCGGGCGTCGGCGGCGAACTCGCGCCTCTCCTCCTCGCTCAGCTTCGGGTCGCGGGAACTGGCCTCATATTCGGCGATCCGGGCATGGCCGCTGTTCAGTCGAGCGGTGTCGAGCTTCGGATCGTTGCGGCCGATTCCGACATTCCTGCCCATCACCTCGATCATCCGCTTCCTGGCCGCCTCGGTGGCGATGATCCGGGCCCGAGGCCATTCGGCGAGGATTCCGCGGACGCCGAGCGGATGATCGTTATGCCAGTGGGTGATCGCCACCGCCTTGACCGGCCTCGAGGTAAGGGAACGCACCGCCGCCGCCACCTGCCGGCCGTCGGCGAGGGTTCCGCCGCTGTCGATCAGGACCACTCCGTCGCTCTGCTCGACGATGGTGACGTTGCCGATCACCGCCGACCAGATCCGGTCCGGCTGGCGCATGACGTGGATCCGGTCGGTCACCCGTTCGGGGGCCATGAGGTGCCCCGGCGCCGGCTGCGCGCAGGCCGCGAGGGGCGGCGGCAGGAGCGAGACGGCGCCGAGGACGGCGAGGAAGCGGAGGCGGTTCATGGCGCCGGCCTGCGCGACGGCGCCGGCGGGGCTCAACTAAAGAAAGGCTAAAGAAAGTCTGCGCCGGCCGACGGAGCTTGCTGCTATGGGTGCGGCGGGGATAGCGGAGCGGGCCATGGCATCGCAGCATTACCGGATCGGCGGCTGGACCTTCCGGGCCGGCGAGAACGAGCTGCTTCAGGGCGGCGAGCGGCGCCGGCTCGAGGACCGCGCCGCCCGGACCCTCGAGCTGCTGTGCCGCCGCGCCGGCGAGGCGGTCGGCCAGGACGAGATGATCGCCGAGGTGTGGAACGGCCGAAGCCAGAGCCCCAACTCGATTCCGGTCGTCATCGGCCAGCTTCGGCGCGCGCTCGGCGACGACGCCCGGAGCCCCCGTTTCATCGAGACGGTGCCGAAGCGGGGCTACCGGCTGGTCGCCGGGCCGGAGGCCGAGACGCCGTTGCGGTCCCGGCGCCCGACCGCGGCCGCCCTCCTCATGCTGCTGCTGCTCGTTCTGGCCGGCGGCGCCTGGCTTGCGCTGCGGCCGGCGGCGCCGGCGCTGGCGGTGAGCGACGTCGTCAACGCCACCGGCGATCCCTCCCACGAGCCGCTCGCCCGGGCGACCAGCGAGCTGATCGCGGCGGGGCTGAGCCGGCGCGGGCTGGTCTTCCGGCGCGGAGCCGCCCGGGAGGGCGAGGCGCAGCTCTCCGCCCGGCTGACCTTATGGACGGGGGAGCCGACGATCGGCCTCACCGCCACCGGGCCTGACGGCAATGTGCGCTGGTCGGCGATGGCCCGGGGCCCGGCGGAAAAGCTGCCGTCGAGCGTCAACCGAGCCCTCGACGCCCTGGCGGAGACGTGGGTTGCGCGGCGGGCGGCCCTTCACTAGATAGCCCGCAGTGGGCGTGTAGCTCAGTGGTAGAGCACTGTGTTGACATCGCAGGGGTCGCAAGTTCAATCCTTGCCACGCCCACCATTTTCCTCCCTTCGGACGATGCTCCACGGCCTGGTCCCCCTCCCTGGAAGGAAGGGTTAGGCGGTGGGTAGGCGAGCGCAGCGAGCCTGCCTGCCGACTTCCGAGTTTCGCCGCCTTCGGCGGACCCGCCCCCGGCCCCTCCCTTCCAGGGACCGGAGGATCAGGGCTCGATCGGCCCTATCTCGACCACCTCCAGCGCTTCGGGCCGGCCGGCGAAATCGACGAGGTCGCCGACGCGGGCGCCGATCAGCGCGCGGGCGAGCGGCGCCGAGAAGGCGATCCGGCCGGCGGCGGGATCGGCCTCGTCGTCGCCGACGATGTCGATCCGGCGCAGGGCGCCGTCGTGGCGGAAGACGACCCGGGAGCCGAACGCGACTTCGCCGTCCGGCGGCGGCGGGGCGAGCTGGGCGGTGGCGAGCCGGGTGCGCCAGTAGCGAAGCTCCCGCTTCGACCGCTCGAGCCTCGCTTCGTCCCGCTCGTCGGCGACCGAGGCTTCCAGCGCCGCGACCCGCCGCTCGGCCTGAGCAAGTCCGTTCGCGGTCACCAGGTTCGGGCCGGGCGGGATCGGCAGCTCGAACCTCGGCTCCTTATGCTCTTCATCGCTTTCGCGGCGGAACGCGACGCTCAAGGCTCGAACCTTCCGGTGACTCATTTCATCAACGCCGGTTTCGGCGCCTTCGTTGCTCTTGTCCAGGGATCGGTCCAAGGCGCGGCGATGATCCCGCGCGTGCTCCTCGATACGGCCCCGATTCCGGGCGGCGGCGAGCTCCGGCTCGTCCGGCGGGGCGACGACTTCTGGATCATGCTCGGCGCCAACGCGCTGATGAGCACCCGGCTTCGCGGATCGGAGGAGGCGCTCGCCACCCTCGCCTGCGAGCGCATGGCGGGGCGGCCGCGGCCGGCGATCCTGATCGGCGGGCTGGGCATGGGGTTCACCTTGCGAGCGGCGCTCGGCGCGCTCCCCCGCGACTCGAAGGTGGTCGTGTCGGAGCTGGTGCCGGCGATCGTCGAATGGGCGCGGGGACCGATGGCCCATGTCCACGGCACGAGCCTCGACGATCCCCGGGTACGGATCGTCGAGAGCGATGTCGGCGACCTGATCGCGGCGGCGCGCTCGGACTATGATTCGATCCTGCTCGACGTCGACAACGGCCCCGACGCCCTCAGCCGCGACACCAACGACCGGCTCTACGACCTGGAGGGGCTGGCTCGGGCGCGGACGGCGCTTCGACCGCGCGGGCTGCTCGCAATCTGGTCGGCGGCGCCCGATCCGGCCTTCGCACGTCGGCTCGGCAAGGCGGACTTCGCCGTGGAGGAGGTCACCGTCCGCGCCCATGCCGGGCGCAAGGGCGCGAAGCACATGATCTGGCTGGCGACCCGGCGGTAGCCGTCATTGCGAGGAGCGCAGCGACGAAGCAATCCGGCTGAGGGCGCCTGAGCCGCTGGATTGCCTCGCTTCGCGCGCAACGACGGTAGGTGTCACCAGATCCGGACGCGGTTCTCCGGGGCGATGTAATGTCTGTCGCCGGGCTGGACGTTGAACGCCTTGTACCATTCGTCCTGGTTGCGGAGCGGCGCGAAGGCGCGGATCTGGCCGGGGCTGTGGGGGCCGTTGACGATCTGCTGCCTCAGCGCATCGTCGCGCCAGAGCGTCCGCCATACCTGCGCCCAGGCCATGAACACGCGCTGCTCGGGCGTGAAGCCGTCGAGCACCGGGCCGGGCTTGCCACCGAGGAAGTTGCGATAGGCTTCGAGGCCGAGATGGACTCCGCCGAGATCGGCGATGTTCTCGCCCATCGCGACCCGCGGGTTGATGTGCATTCCGGGCAGGGTCGGGAATTCGTAGGCGGCATATTGCTCGCCGAGGCGGGTCGCCTGGGCCTCGAACTTGGCCGCATCCTCCGGCTTCCACCAGTCGCGCAGCACGCCCGCCCAGTCGGACTTGCGGCCCTGATCGTCGAAGCCGTGGGTGATCTCATGGCCGATCACTCCGCCGATGGCGCCGTAATTGACCGCCGGATCGGCGTCGGGATCGAAGAAGGGCGGCTGAAGGATCGCGGCCGGGAAGACGATCTCGTTCTTCACCGAGGAATAATAAGCGTTCACCGTCTGCGGGGTCATGCTCCATTCCGCCTTGTCGACCGGCTGCTCGACCCGGTTGCGGCGATAATCCCATTCGAAGCGGAAGGCGCGCTCGGCGTTGCCGACGAGGTCGCCTGGGACGACTTGAAGCGCCGAATAGTCGCGCCACTTCTCCGGATAGCCGATCTTGAGGCCGAAATTCTCGAGCTTCCTGAACGCTTCGACCTTGGTCTCGGCGCCCATCCACTGCAGCCGCTCGATCCTCGCCTTCATGGCGGCTCGAAGGTCGGTCACCAGCCGGTCCATCTTCGCCTTGGCGTCGGGCTTGAAATAGAGCGCCACGTAATCGCGGCCGATCGCCTCGCCCATGGCATTCTCGGCGAAGGCGATGCCGCGCTTCCAGCGCTCGCGCTGCTCGGGCTGGCCCTGAAGGAATTTGGAGCGGAACTCGAACTGGGCGTCGACGAAGCGCTTCGAGAGCAAGGGCGACATGTCGTCGGCGGTGTGGAACATCTGCCAGGCCTTCAGGGTCTGCAGGTCCGTTTCCGCGAAGATCGCCGCGAGCCTGGGAATGGCGGTGACCTGGCTGACGACGGCGCGCTCGGTGCGCTCGAGGCCCGCGGCCTCCCAGAAGGTCTGCCAGGGGAAGCCGGGCGCCTGGCTCTGGAGCTGCGCCAGGGTCATGGGATTGTAGGTCTTGTCGCGGTTGCGGCTTTCGGCGCGGGTCCAGTGCGCCTCCGCGATCCGAGTCTCGAGCGCGACGATCTTCGCGGCCGATTCCTTAGCAGCCGGCCAGCCGGCCATCTCCAGCATCTGCCGCACGTAGAGGAGGTAGCGGTCCTTCTGCGGCTTGAACTTGGCGTCGAGATAGAGGTCGCGGTCGCCGAGGCCGAGGCCCGACTGGCCCATGTAGAGCGCATATTGCTCCGGATTCTTGGCGTCGTCGGTGACTCCCGGGCCGAAGAAGGTGCTTCCGAAGCCTCCGATCGAGCGGCCCATCAGCCGGGCGAGGTCCTCGCGGGTCTTGGCCTGATAGATGGGCGCGATGCGGGTGAGGAGCGGGACGGCGTCCTGACGCTCGGCCGCCGCCTCGTCCATGAAGCCGCGATAGAGCGCGGCCACCTTGGCCTGGTCGCCGCCGGTGGCGGGGTCGCCCGCCGGATAGGCCTCGACCAGCTGGCGAAGCCGGGCCTCGGAGAGATCGCGCAGGATGACGAAGGCGCCATAGGAGGAGCGATCGGCGGGGATGGGCGTGGTCTTCGCCCAATTCCCGTTCACATAAGCGAAGAAGTCGTCGCCCGGCTTCACCGAGCGGTCCATTCCCGCAAGGTCGATGCCCCAGCCGCCGAAACGCTGCGCGTCCACCGCGGCGGCGGAGCCGCCTCCGGCCTGATCCAGATCGGCGTCGATCAGCGACACCATCGTGCAGGCTTCGTCGATACATTCGTGGCGGTCCCCCGCGAGGGCGGGAGCGGCGGCGATCGCCAGCATCGAGACGGCGAATGAAAGGCTCTTCTTCAACACGCGCGGGCTCCGGATTCTTCGCGAAATGAGGCGCTTGGGCGCAGCGTCCCCCAAATAGTACGCGGCGCGGCGGAGCGCAAACCCGGGCCGAAGGTTCGACGGAAGTTTCATAAGGTTCGGCTTCATGGAAGCGGAAAAAAGCGGGCTGAACCTTTCGCCGGAGTGCGCCCCCAGTTCCCGCCGCCGTGCAATCCGCGCGCCATCGAAAACCCCGTCTCCTCCAGCTCGTTAAAGAACATAGGAAGAACATCTGCTCCTTCAACCCATTGCGCGGCGGCTTGGGCCGGTCCTATCCTTCGAGCTCGACATGCGGGAGGGCATCGTGGGGAAATCGTTGCGTGCCGCCGGGCTGCTCGCCGCCCTGGCGCTGTCCATGCCGGCCGCCGCCGGGCGCGAACCCGCGACTCGGGTCGCGCACACGCAATGGCTGGGGATCCGGATCGTCCAGGACGGAAAGCCCGTGCCGCTGGTCAGGACGGACCTGCGCACGACCGAGGTCCGGCTCGAGCCGCGGCCGTTCCGGATCCTTTTTCCCAAGGGCAGGGCGGACGCCGCCTGGCAGCTCTGCGCGTGGACGGAGAAGTCCGTGTTCCGGCGGATTCGGCCGCGCTCGGTGCCCGGCGACCCCAATGCCGGCGGCGAGCATCCCTGCTTCCTTCCGGGCACCGGGATGGCCGACACGGAGGCGGGCTCGGGCGTGCTGATGCTGAGCGACAGCGGGCATAATTACCTGATCGACCTCAGGCTCGGGCCGGATCCGGAGCGGCCGGCGGTTTATTATTCCGCCTTGTGGACGAGGGCCGGGGGCCAGACGCCGATCGCGACGGCCCGTCGGCCGATTTACGTCATCGCCTTCCACGATCGCGACGGGGACGGATATCTCGGCAATGGGGAATATGATCACCTGGTGCTGAGGTTCGGGCGTTGATCATCCTCCCCATCCCAAGATGGGAGGGGACCATGCGGAGCATGGTGGAGGGGTAATTGTCGAGAAGCCGGGATGTCGCGCGTGAACCGCTCCGACCTGCGCCAGTTAACTCTCCACCACCCTTCGGGTGGTCCCCCTCCCCACCGCTTCGCGGCAGGGAGGATAAGGGTCAGTCGTAGACGATCCTCACCTCGGCGGCCGCGCGGGTCGCCAGCGCCCGCGCTTCGTCCGCCGTCGCGCCGGTGGCCAGCGCCACGCCCATTCTGCGGCCCGGCCTCGTCACCGGCTTGCCGAAGATGCGCAGGTCGACCTCCGCGCTTTCGCTCCCCAGCGCCAGCGCCCCGGCGACGCCTTCGAAGCGGAAGCTCTCCGAGTCGCGGTCCGCCAGGATCACGGCCGAGGCGGCGGCGGGGGCGGTGAGGGCGAGATGCGGGATCGGCAGCCCCATGATCGCGCGGGCGTGGAGGTCGAATTCGGAGAGGTTCTGGGAGATCAGGGTGACCATTCCGGTGTCGTGCGGGCGGGGCGACAATTCGGAGAAGATCACCTCGTCGCCGGCGACGAAGAACTCGACCCCGAACAGGCCGTAGCCGCCCAGATCGTCGACCACCGCGCGGGCCATCGCCCGAGCGTCGGCGAGGGCCGCGGCGGACATGGGAGTCGGCTGCCAGCTTTCCCGATAGTCGCCCCGCTCCTGGCGGTGGCCGACGGGAGGGCAGAAGAGCACGCCGTCGCGCGTCCGGACGGTGAGCAGGGTGATCTCATAGTCGAAGCGGACGAACTCCTCGACGATCAACCGCGCCCGGTCGCCGCGCATGTTGGCGACCGCATAGTCCCAGGCCGCGCTCAGGTCAGCGGCCGATTCGACGGTGCGCTGGCCCTTGCCCGACGAGGACATGACCGGCTTGACCACGCAGGGGAAGCCGGTGTGGGCGGCGGCCTCCTCGACCTCCCCCAGGCTCTCGGCGAAGCGGTAGCGCGAGGTGCGCAGGCCGAGGGTTCCGGCGGCCAGCTCGCGGATCGAATCGCGGTTCATCGTCATCATCGTCGCCCGGGCCGAAGGCACGACATGAGTGCCCGCCGCCTCCATCTCCGCCAGGATCTCGGTCCGGATCGCCTCGACCTCGGGAACGACATGGTCCGGCCGGTGGCGCCCGATCGCCTCGCGAAGCCGCTCCCCGTCCAGCATCGAGAAGACTTCCGCCGCGTCGGCGACCTGCATTGCCGGGGCGCCGGCATAGGAGTCGCAGGCGATGACGAAGGCGCCGAGCCGCTTGGCGGAAATGGCGAACTCCTTGCCGAGCTCGCCGGAGCCGAGCAGCAGGATCCTGGCGGTGAAGCTCACGAGGCGCCGCCGAGCCGGGTCCGGCAGCGGGCCTCCTGGTCCGGCCCCGCCGTCAGCGCCACGCGCTGCACCTCATGCTCGCCCTTGCCCTCGGGGAGGAAGGCGATCACCCGCTCGCCCGACTCGTCCGCGACCCGGTAGGAAAGCTCGACCGTTGAATCGCCGATCTTGCCGCTCTCGCGGCGGATGAGGCGCATGCCGTCGCGAAGGCCCGCGGCGTGAGCGGGCCCGTCGGGCACGACGCCCGTGATGATCCCGCCCGCCTTGCGGGTCGCCTCGGCGTCGTAGCCGCGGTGGAATTCCTTGCGGCGCTCGGTGACGAGGCCGGCGCAGTCGCCGAACAGGTCGGCGGGCAGAAGCAGGGCCTCGCCGCGGCGGGCATAGCGCTCGACATCGGCGTCGAGATCGATCCCGGTCTGCTCGCGCAAGGTCTTGCGGAACAGGGCGACGGCCAGCTCCGAGCTGGTTTCCGCCGCCCGGCGCTGGACCCGAAGCACGCCTTCCAGGCTCTGCCGGCCGGAGGTGCGGGCGGCGATCTCGGCGTCGAGCTTGGCGGCGAGCAGGTGCCCGCGGTCGTAGCTCACCTGCTGGACCGACGGATCGTCCCAGAAGCGGGCGGCGATGTCGGCGCCGCCGACGGTCTTGGCCGGGGAGGTGCCGTAGCGGAGCAGGGTCTCGTTCTTGTCGGCCGCCCATTCCGCCAGGGTCCAGATGCCGGCGCGGAGCAGCACCTTGGCGGCGAGATAGTCGTTGAAGCCCTCGCTGAACCAATAATCCTTCGCCTCGTCCTCCTCCGGCATCCCGCCGAGCGCGATCGGGACCCAGCTGTGGCCGTATTCGTGGGCGAGGAAGCGGACGGCCTGCCTGATCTCGAACGCGCTGGTCGAGGCGATGGAGAAAGCGTCGGCGCGCCCGGTGCCGGTGTAGGAAAGGCCGGCGGGCAGGTCGCCGAGCGGCGCCATCGCGACCAGGAACGGCGCGCTCCGGTCGCCCCAGAAAGCGTCTTCGGCGGCGATGATCGGGGTGACGGTATCGGCGAGCTGGTCGGGCGTGAAGCTCCATTCGCCCAGGATCGCCACCCGCAGCGGAGCTCCGCGCAGGTCGCGCCGGACGATCCGGAGCCTGGCGCCGCCGATGGCGACGCTGTTGATCAGATTGGCGACGGTCGTCGGCTTGCCCTTGAGATGGTCGAGGTCGGAGGCGACGGTCCAGCCCCTGGGCAGCTTGCCCCATTTGAACTTCGCGGCCCGGGCGTCGCCTCCGCCGGGGCTGGCGAAGACCGACTCGCCATGGACGAAGAACCAGTCGGGCCGGACCATCGGCCGCGCCTTCTCGTAGGCGAAGCCGGGATCCTCCGTATAGGCCGAGACGATCCGGTAGCGCACGTCGAGGCGGGCGCCCGGGCGGTGGCGGACGACGGGGCTGTCATAGCTGCCGCCGATGCTCCTGCCGCCGCCGATCCGGAGCTTCGTGGCATGGCGCCACAGCTCGCTCGATCCGGCCCAGACGCTGGGCAGGAACAAAGCCGTCTCGCCGTCCTTGTCGCCCCGAAACCGCATCCGGACGTCGAGGGCGCGGCTGCCGTCCGGCTGGAGGACGGGCGTGATCCGGTAGGCGACCGGCTTTTGCTCCGGGGCCTTCGCGGCCGCGAGCAGCAGGGCGGCGGCGGCGAGCAGGGGGTAAGCGACAGGTTTCAAAGGCGGACTCCCGGATTCGGGAGCGACTATAGGGGCATTGGTTCCTCCCCGGAACGGGGAGGCGCTAGAGGGGGAAATAGTCCTTCAGGCGCTCGAGCGTGTCCGCGACGTTCCTGTGGTGGATGAACACGCCGCCCGCTTCCTCCCAGAGGTGAGCATGCCTGAGCTGGTCGTCGACCAGCACGTCGCCTTCCCTGGCATGGTCGCGCTTGTCGCGCGCCCTTGTGGTGATGATCCGGGTGCCGGGGAAATGCCTGGCCGCCCAGCGCACCTTCTGGTCCGCCGCCCAATTGCCCTGCGGAAGGCCGGTGAGGATGATCGGATCGAGATGCCGGACCGCCTCGAACAAGTCGGTGGCGCCGTCGAGGAGGGGGAGGCCGAAATAGAAATCGGGGGCCTTGGCCAGCTTCGCCCAGAAGCGGCCGATGCCGAAGCGTTTCTCATATGCCCTGGGGTGCATTCCGAGCGCCGCGGCGGCGCCTTTCTCGAAGTCGGCGAGGACCCCGTCGCAGTCGAGATAGAGCTGCCGCCTCACGAGCCCCGGGGCCAGCGCTCGGGTGTGAGCCTGACCGGCATCGGCAGGTCGAAGGCGGTCCATTCCCGCCTGGCGAGCACGTCGTTCGATTCCCGCGCCTCGCGCCCCGGCTCGAGCGACCAGGTGATGTGGTAGGTGCTGCCGTCGGGCCGGTCGGTGGTGCCGCCGATGGCGACCACCATCGCCTCGACGCCGCGGCCGTCGTCGACCCGGCCGACAATCTCGCCCAGATCCTCCTCCGGGAGCGCGGCATCGTCCGCCGCCCCGCTTCGAAGCGTGACGTGATCGGCGTCGACCTCGCGGTAGCGGGGCGGGAATTGCTGGAGCAGCTCCTTCCTCTGCTCGCGGTCGAGCTTCCAGCCGATGACGGTCTCGCCATTGCCCGCTTGGGCGGACGCTTCGGGTGCCGAAGGTGCCATGACGCGGTCAAAGCGCGGGGCGCGGAGCGGGTTCCCGGCTCGGGCGTTCACCGGGCGAAGGAGTATCCGACATGGGCGGCGAGAAGCAGGACCTTCCCTCGGACGACGAGGCGATCGAGGAAAAGGCGCGGGAGAGCAAGCGGGAGCTGGACGAGGTGCCGGAGCACGGCACCGACCCGCTGCACGAGGGCCCCTAGCCTAGCCTTTCTCCCCGGTCCCGCCGGAGCGTTTGCGGCCGATGGCGACCCAGTAAGGCGGGCCGTCGGCGATCCGCACCTCGCCCAGCCCGCAGCGATCCATCATCGACCGGACGGCGGCGCGGGAGAAGCGCCGCTCGACTCCGCTGCCGAAGCGGTCGAGCGCGGCGATCCGCATGTTGTCGAGGCGCGCGCCGCGATAGGAGCTGAGCGGGAGGCCGTCCACCGCCAGGCCCGCTTTGGCGGCGACTGCGGCGGCCCGGGCCAGCGGCCAGTAGGCGGTCAAGGCGATAAGGTCGCACATCGCCTTGCGCGCCCGGAAAGGCAATTTGCAGATCAGCCGCCGGCCCCAGTCCGAGGCTTTCCATAGCGCCCGGAACCAGCGCGGGCGGTTTTCGAAATCATAATAGACGTAGAGGAGGAAGGGCGCGCCGGGCTTCAGCTTGGCGGTGCATGCCGCGAGCGCGGCCTCGCTGTCGGGAATGTGATGAAGGACGCCCATCGAATAACCGAAATCCTGGCTTCCGTCCTCGATCGGCATCTCGTCCACCGCGGCGAGGTGGAATTCGACATTGCCTTGCCCGGCCATCACCCGGCGGGCGGCGTCGAGGCCGTTGGGCGAGGGGTCGATGCAGTGCAGCCGCCCGACCCGCGGCGCGAGCAGCATCGCCAGACGGCCGGCGCCGCAGCCGAGCTCGAACCCTTCCGCCCGCTCGAGCCCGGCGAAGGGAAAGAGCGCGAAATAGGTATCGAAGATTTGCCGGTTCCGCTCGGGATTATGGGCCCGCTTCAAGCGGACACCCCATTTGTCGTCGAAGGCCCGGGCCGTGGCTTCGTCGATGTTGCTCATCCCCGGCACGGGGCCGGGCCGCGATCGGCATGTCTTTCAACCGGTATCCGTCCCACGGCCGTCCCTGCCCCTACGCCCCCGCCGAGGCCTCAGGCGAAGGCCGGTTGCGCGTCCACGACAGTCTAGTCGCAAGGCTTCCCGCGGACTAGGGGGCGCGGCCGTCCGGATCGAGCGCGGACGGGACGATCATCCACGCCTCCACCGCCGCAGCCTCCTCCTTGCCCATCACCAGCCCCAACTTGGTCCTCCGCCAGAGCACGTCCCCGCCGGTGCGGGCGAATTCGCGCTCCTTGAGCCAGCGCAGCTCGGCCTCGTAAAGGCCGGCGCCGAAATGGCGGCCCAGCGCCCCAAGGCTCCGGGCGTCGCCGAGCAGGTCCGCGAGGCGGGTGCCGTAGGCCGCGGAGAGCCGGGCGAGGAGGGGCCGGGGCATCCAGGCGGCGACGGTGTCGAGCCACTCCAGGAAATCGGGATAGATGTCGCCGCCGGGGAGGAAGGCATGGGAGGTGGAACGCCGCCCCTCGATTCCAAGCCGGTCGAGCGCCTCCTCGGCGAGCGCCCGGGCGGTGGTGATCTTGCCGCCGAAGACGGAGAGCAGCTTCGGCCCCGGATCCGGGTCGAGCTCCAGGCGGTAGTCGCGGGTCACCGCTTTAGCCTCGGCGGCGCCGTCGTCCCACAGCGCGCGCACTCCGGAATAGCTCCACACGACGTCGGCGGGGACGACCTGGCGGGTGAAGTAGCGGTCGGCGGCCTGGCAGAGATAGCGGATCTCGTCCGGCGTGACGGCGGCGTCCTCCGGCCGCTCGACCGGGATGTCGGTGGTGCCGACGAGGGTGAACCTTCCCTGGAAGGGAAGGGCGAAGACGACCCGGCCGTCGGCCTGCTGGAGGATATAGGCCTGCTCGCCCTCCCACAGAGAGGGGACGACGATGTGGCTGCCCTTGACCAGCCGGACGCGGCTCTGGCTGGTCTCGGCGAGACGGGCGTTCAGGACCTCGGCGACCCAGGGGCCGGCGGCGTTGACGATCACCCCGGCGGCGACGGCGCGGCCGCCGGACAGCTCCGCGCGCCAGACGTCGCCGTCGCGGCGGGCGGAGAGGAGCTCGGTGCGGGTGGCGATCTCGGCGCCATGCTCGGCGGCGGCGACGGCGTTGAGCACCGTCAGCCGGCTGTCGTCGACCCACGCGTCCCAATAGCTGAGCACCTTGCGCCGCTCCCGGAGCGGGGCGTGAAGCGCGGAGTCGCGGCGGCCGACCCTGCGCGAGCGAGGGAGGCTGCCGCGGATCGAGAAGAGATCGTAGAGGAGGAGTCCGGCCCGGATCATCCAGCTCGGCCTGAGCGCCGGGCAGTGCGGCAGCACGAAGCGCAGCGGTCGGACGATGTGGGGCGCGGTGCGAAGCATGATCTCGCGCTCGGCGAGCGCCTCGCGGACCAGCCGGAACTGGTAATATTCGAGATAGCGAAGGCCGCCGTGGATCAGCTTGGAGGAGGCGGAGCTGGTGTGGGCGGCGAGATCGTCCCGCTCGACCAGCAGCACCTTCGCGCCGCGCATCGCCGCGTCCCGGGCGATCGCCGCCCCGTTGATCCCGCCGCCGACGATGAGCAGGTCGAAACGCTCCATGCGACCCTTATCGTCATTGCGAGCGGAGCGAAGCAATCCAGTACGGCGCTTGTCGAATGGATTGCTTGGTCGCTACGCTCCTCGCAATGACGGGGAGGGCCGATGGGCGACAGGCTGCTGGTAATCGACGAGGGCACGACCAGCGCACGGGCGATGCTGTTCGCCGCCGACGGCTCGTGCCTCGCCACCGAGCAGAGGGAGCTGACTCAATCCTATCCGCGACCGGGGTGGGTCGAGCATGACGCGGAGGAGATCTGGACCTCGAGCCTCGCCTGCGCTCGCGCGGCGGTCGCCGCGGGCGGAGGGGCGGAACGGGTCGCGGCGCTCGGGATCACCAACCAGCGCGAGACGATCGTCTTCTGGAGCCGCCGCACCGGCCGGGCGCTGGCGCCGGCGATCGTCTGGCAGGACCGGCGCACCGCCGGGCTTTGCGCCGGGCTCAAGGCGCAGGGGCATGAGGAGGCGGTGCGGGCGAAGACCGGGCTTCTGCTCGACCCCTATTTCAGCGCCTCCAAGATCGCCTGGGCGCTCGAGCATTGGCCCCGGCTTCGGGAGGCGGGGCGCGATCTGCGCGTCGGCACGGTCGAGAGCTGGCTGGTCTTCCGGCTGACCGGAGGGCTCCATGTCTCCGACGCGACCAACGCTTCGCGCACGGCGCTGATGGATATCGGAACCGGCCGCTGGGACGAAGGCCTGCTCGATCTTTGGGGGGTGCCCGCCGGGGTGCTGCCGGAGATCGTCGACTGCGCCGGGCGGCTCGGCGAGACGCTGCCGGAGCATTTCGGAGCTCCCATCCCGATCGCGGGCATGGCCGGCGACCAGCAGGCGGCCTCGATCGGCCAAGCCTGCCTCGCCCCCGGCAACAGCAAGGCGACCTACGGCACCGGCGCCTTCATCCTCACCCATAGCGGCGAGGAGTTCCGCCGAAGCCGGCACCGGCTGCTGTCGACCATCGCCTGCCAGATCGGAGGGCGGCGAAGCTACGCGCTGGAAGGCTCGGTGTTCGTCGCCGGAAGCCTGGTCAAATGGCTTCGCGACGATCTGGGGCTGCTCGGCAGCGCGGCCGAGACGGAGGCGCTGGCCCGCTCGGTGCCGGACAGCGGCGGGGTGCAGATCGTGCCGGCGCATAGCGGGCTCGGCGCGCCTTATTGGCGGCCGGACGCGCGCGGCGCCATTTCCGGACTGAGCTTCGCCACCGGCCGCGCCCATATCGCCCGAGCCGCATTGGAGGCGATGGCGCACCAGACCCACGATCTGATGGGGGCATTCGCCGCCGACGGGGCGCCGTGGGAGGTGCTCAAGGTCGATGGCGGAATGGCGTCGAACGGGTGGCTGGCGCAGGATCTGGCGGACATGCTCGGGCTTACCGTGGAGCGGCCGCGCTTCGTCGAGACGACGGCGCTCGGCGCGGCGATGCTGGCCGGCGTCGGGTGCGGGATGTTCGCCTCGCTGGAGGCGGCGGCGGCGATGCGCGGGCAGGTGGAAAGGTTCGAGCCGGCGATGGCGGCGGAGGTGCGGGAGGCAAGGCTGGCCGGGTGGAAAAAGGCGGTGGAGGCGGTGCTTCGCTGATTCTTCCCCTCCCTGGAAGGGAGGGGCGGGGGTGGGTAGTCGAGCGAAGCGAGACTTCTTGCTGACTCGGAGTTTCGGCCGCCTTCGGCGGACCCACCCCCAGCCCCTCCCTTCCAGGGAGGGGAGACGGGAGGGGAGCGGGCCAACCCTATCTTTACCCTTTGCGGCTACCCCGGCCTGATGGTCCAGCGCATCCATCTGATCGCCGCCGCGCGCCCGAATTTCATGAAGGTGGCGCCGCTCTGGCACGCCCTCGCCGGGACGCACGGATTCGAGCCGGTGCTGGTCCATACCGGCCAGCATTACGACGTGAACATGTCGGACGCCTTCTTCGCCGATCTGCGCCTGCCGGAGCCGGACCATCATCTCGGTGTGGGCTCGGGAAGCCATGCCGAGCAGACCGGCGGAGTGATGATCGCTTACGAGAAGGTCGCTCAGAAGGACCGCCCCGACTGGATCGTCGTCGTCGGCGACGTCAACTCGACCGCCGCCTGCGCGATGGTCGGCGGCAAGCTTGGAATTCCCGTTGTCCACCTCGAGGCGGGGCTGCGCAGCCGCGACCGGACCATGCCGGAGGAGCTGAACCGGCTCGTCACCGACGTGCTCGCCGACGTGCTGTGGACGCCCTCGGCGGACGGCGACGAGAATCTGCTGGCGGAAGGCATTCCGGAGGCCCGAATCAGCCGGGTCGGCAACATCATGCTCGACAGCTTCGAGCTGGTCCGTCCGGCGATCGAGGCCGCCGACGTTCCGGCCGAGCTCGGGCTGGAGCGTGGCGGCTACGGGATCGTCACCCTCCACCGGCCCTCCAACGTCGACGATCCGGCCCAGCTGATCCGGCTCGTCGACTCGCTGGTCGAAGTGCAGCGGCGGCTGCCGCTCGTCTTCCCGGTCCACCCGCGCACGGCGAAGCGGCTGTCCGGAGCCCTGTTCGACAGCCGGCTCGCCCGCGCCGGGATCAGGCTCATCGAGCCGTTGCCCTATGTCCGCTTCATGAGCCTGGTGACCGGCGCGGCGGCGGCGATCACCGATTCGGGCGGGATCCAGGAGGAGACCACCTATCTCGGCATCCCCTGCCTGACGCTCAGGGAGAATACCGAGCGGCCGGTGACGATCGTCGAGGGCACCAACCGGCTAGTGAAGCCCGAAACCCTCCTGCTCGAGCTTGAGCGCGCCCTGACCGGGCCGCGGCCGGTGCGCTGCCCCGAGCTTTGGGACGGCAAGACCGCGGCACGCTGCGTCGAGGATCTGCGCCGCCGATCGGCGATCGTGAAGCTGCCGGTGGCGGAGCCGAGCCCCGCCGAGCTGGCCGCGCGCTACGGCGGCGGCGAGCGGCGAAGGGTGGGCGGCACGGGGTACAGGCGGGCGACCTAGGATATCCTCCCTGCCGCGAAGCGGTGGGGAGGGGGACCATGCGAAGCATGGTGGAGGAGTAATTGGCTACCCCTCCACCACACTTCGTGTGGTCCCCCTCCCCATCTCACGATGGCGAGGATTTCCAGCTGTCGTCGATCATCTTGATGATCCCGGAAAAGTCCTTCGCGCCTCCGCCCAGCGCCTCGGCGAAGCGGGCGTAGAGCTCCTCGGCATGGGATCCCATCGGCGTATAGGCGTCGACGCTCTGCGCCGCTTCCATGGCGAGGCGCAGGTCCTTCAGCATCAGGGCGGCGGCGAAGCCGCCCTCATAGCCGCGGTCGGCCGGGGTGACCGGACCGACTCCGGGAACAGGGCAATAGCTGGTCATCGACCAGCATTGGCCCGAGGCCTTGGAGGCGATGTCGAAGAAGGTCTGCGGATCGAGGCCGAGCTTCCGCGCCAGAACGAAGGTCTCGCAGGTCGCGACCATCGAGGCGCCGAGCAGCATGTTGTTGCAGATCTTCGCCGCCTGGCCGGAGCCGGGGCCGCCGGCATGGATCACCGCCTTGCCCATTTTCTCGAGGATCTCGCGCGCCCGTTCGAACGCCTCGTCGCCGCCGCCGACCATGAAGGTGAGAGTGCCGGCGTCGGCGGCGGCGATTCCGCCCGAGACCGGCGCGTCCACCATCGCATAGCCGGCCGCCGCCGCTTTCCCGCTCTCCTCGCGGGCGGTGGCGACGTCGATGGTCGAGCAGTCGATCAGGATCGCGCCGGTCGGGGCGGCGCCGATCACGCTCGTCTCGTAGACCTGGCGGACATGCTTGCCGGCCGGGAGCATGGTCACCACCGCGTCCACATCCTCGACCGCCTCCCCGGCCGAGCCCATGGGCAGGCAGCCGCTCCGCTCCGCCTTTTCGAGCGCCTCGGCCGAAAGGTCGAAGGCCCGCACCTCGTGCCCCGCCCTGACCAGGTTCGCGGCCATGCCGCCGCCCATGTTGCCGAGCCCGATGAATGCGATCCGCGCCATTATTGTCTCCGAAGGAGGGGCGCTGGAAAACCGTTCGCCCCGAGCTTGTCGAAGGGCTTCCTTCTCTTGCGGGCGGGAGAAATCAAGGGGAGGGCTTCGACAGGCTCAGCCCGAACGGGTGGAGGCGCTCCCTTCCATTCTCCCCTGTCCTAGCGCCCCTTCCACTCAGCCTTACGCTTGTCGACGAAGGCGGCCATGCCTTCCTTCTGGTCCTCGGTTCCGAACAGGCCGTGGAACAGGCGGCGCTCGAAGACGATGCCCTGCGCCAGGCCGGTCTCGAAGGCGGCGTTGACCATCTCCTTGGTGGCGATGGCGGCGAGCGGGGCCATTCCGGCGATCTTTTCCGCCGTGGCCAGGGCCTCGTCGACCAGCCGGTCCGCCGGGACGACCCTGGCGACGAGGCCGGCGCGCTCCGCTTCCTCGGCGCCCATGTTGCGCCCGGTCAGGCACATCTCCATCGCCTTGGCCTTGCCGACGGCCCGGGTCAGGCGCTGCGAACCGCCCATTCCGGGGGTGACCCCCAGCTTGATCTCCGGCTGGCCGAACTGGGCGGTGTCGGCGGCGATGATGAAATCGGCCATCATCGCCACCTCGCAGCCGCCGCCCAGCGCATAGCCGGCGACCGCGGCGATCCACGGCTTGCGGGTGGCGGTGACCTGCTCCCATCCCTGGAAGAAGTTGGAGCCGTACATCGAGGCGAAGCCCTGGTCGGACATCTCCTTGATGTCGGCGCCGGCGGCGAAGGCGCGCTCGCTGCCGGTGAGCACGGCGCAGCGCTGCGAATCGTCGAAATCGTAGGCGGCGAAGGCGCGGATCAGCTCGTCGAGGACGGCGGTGTTGAGGGCGTTGAGCGCCTTGGGGCGGTTCAAGGTGATCAGGGTGACCGCCCCGCGCTGCTCGACCAGGATATTCTCGTAGTTCATGTCAGTCTCCAGGTACCATGGCCGTCATTGCGAGGAGCGAAGCGACGAAGCAATCCAGCTTCGAGCCGCAGAGCCGCTGGATTGCTTCGCTTCGCTCGCAATGACGGCTAGAGCGGCGTCCATTCCTCGCCTTCCGGCATCGGCGCGAAGATGGTGTCGATCAAATGATCGCTGACGCCCTCGGGGGTCGACGGCTCCCAGCGCGGCTTGTTGTCCTTGTCGACCAGCAGGGCGCGCACGCCTTCGACGAAATCGTGGCGCTGCACCACCCGGGTGGCGACCGCATATTCCTGCTTCATCTCGTGCCCGAAATCCTGGACCCGGGCGCCGTCGTAGAGGAGCCGGAGCGAGACCTTGCACGCCTGCGGGCTCTTGGCGCGCAGGGTCTCGAGCTGCGTCCTCGCCCAGTCGGAGCCGTCTTGCTCGAGCGCGGCCAGTATCTCCTCGTAATCGTCGGACGCGAACAGGCGGTCGACGAACGGCAGGCTCGCCTCGATCGAGGCGGGAGGAGGGGGCGTGCTGCTCTCGTCGAGCAGCGCCTCGATCCGTTCGGGCCGGGCGAGGATGCGGGCCTTGAGGTCGTCGAGCGCGAGCGACTGCATATAATGGGTGGCGAGGCCGAGGCGAAGGCATTCGGCGCCGTCAAGCCGGGCGCCCGTCAGCGCCAGGAACTGGCCAACCCGCCCCGGCAGGCGCGGCAGGTACCAGCCGCCGCCGACGTCGGGGAACAGGCCGATCGCCGTCTCGGGCATGGCGAAGCGGGTATTCTCGGTGGCGACCCGGTAGCGGCACGGCTGCGAGATTCCGACTCCGCCGCCCATGGTGATCCCGTCCATGAAGGCGATTGTCGGCTTGGCATAGGTGAAGAGCAGGTGGTTGAGGCGATATTCCTCGTGGAAGAAGGCGCGCGCCTCCGCCCCGTCGCCGGCGCCGCTCCGAGCCAGCATGACGACGTCGCCGCCGGCGCAGAACCCCCGGCCCTCGGCATGGTCGATCATCACCGCCTGCACCGCCGGGTCCTCGCGCCAGGGCAGGAGCGCCGCGATCATCGCGCCGCACATGTCACGAGTGAGGGCGTGGATCGCCTTGGGCCGGTTGAGGCGGATCCGGCCGACCTTGCCCTCTGTGCGGGTGAGAATGTCCGAGGTCACCTCTCGCCCCTAACCGTTCGCCCCGAGCGAAGTCGAGGGGCCCACCCGAGCGAAGCCGAGGGACTTTTGTCGGCCTGGCTCGACGGGGTGTCTCGACTTCGCTCGACACGAACGGATTTTCCGCCCTTCCGTGCTCGTCACTGCCTCAGCATGTCCCGGGCCACGATCACCCGCATGATCTGGTTGGTGCCCTCGAGGATCGAATGGACGCGGAGATCGCGCCAGAAGCGCTCGACCGGATAGTCCATCAGATAGCCGTAGCCGCCGTGGAGCTGAAGCGCGCGGTCGACGACGGAGGAGCCGGTGTCGGTGGCGAGGCGCTTGGCCATGGCGGCGAAGCGGGACTTGTCGGGCGCGTTCTCGGTCACCTTCACCGCCGCCGCATAGAGCAGCATCCGCGCCGCCTGAAGCTCCGTCTCCATGTCGGCGAGCGTGAACTGGGTGGCCTGGAAGTCGGCGATGGGGGTTCCGAACTGCTTCCTCTCCCTGGTGTAGGAGATCGCCTCGTCGAGGCAGCGCTGCGCCCCGCCCAGCGAGCAGGCGCCGATGTTGAGGCGGCCTCCGTCCAGCCCCATCATAGCGATCCGGAAGCCCTCGCCCTCGCCGCCGACGAGATTTTCCGCCGGCACCCTGACCTCGTCGAAATTGACCTGGGCGGTCGGCTGCGAATGCCAGCCCAGCTTCCTCTCCTGGGCGCCGAAGCTGACCCCGGGCATGTCCTTCTCGATCACCAGGCACGAAATCCCCTTCGGCCCCTCGACCCCGGTGCGGGCCATGGTGACGTAGACCTCGTTCTCGCCGCCGCCCGAGATGAAGGCCTTGGAGCCGGAGACGACATAGGAATCGCCGTCCTTCACCGCCCTCGTCTTGAGCGCCGCCGCGTCGGACCCGGAGCCGGGCTCGGTCAGGCAATAGGAGCCCATCCGCTCCATCGTCACCATCGAGGGGAGATATTTCTCCTTCACGGCCGCGGAGCCGAAGCGGTCGATCATCCAGCTCGCCATGTTGTGGATCGAGATGAAGGCGGAGGTGGAGGGGCAGCCATAGGCCATCGCTTCCATGATCAAGGCCGCCTCGAGCCGGCCGAGCCCGATCCCGCCGCTCTCCTCGGAGACGTAGATCGACCCGAAGCCGAGCGCCGCCGCCTCGCGGATCGTGTCGCGCGGGAAGATGTGCTTCTCGTCCCACTCGCCGGCATTGGGCGTGATCGCGTCGGCGGTGAAGGCTCGCGCCATCTCCTGGATCTGGCGCTGCTCGTCGGTGAGGTCGAACTGGCTCATGGGGCGGGCTTTTCCTTGAGGACGCGCTCGGCGAACAAGGCGTTCGCGAGGCGGGTGTCGTTGCGCTCGTACCAACGCGGGGCCGGCAGGCCTTTCTCCCAGGCCAGCGCCTCGATGAGCGTGCCCTGCGCCGAGGGGACGTCGGGCGCAAGCCGCGCGAGGGGATCGGCATAAGCCTTGTCGGCCGTGACGATCCGCCAGCCTCGCCGCCGGAGCGCCGCCACCAGATCGCCGACGAAGAGGGCGGCGAGATCGGTCTCGTGGAGAAGCAGCACGTGCGCGGGCGAGCGGCCGAGCGTCCGGCGGGCGAGCGAGTCGTAAAATTCCGCGGCCTCGACATGGGATTCGACGTAGAGGTCGCGAAGCGCGTCGACGTCCATCTTCTTCCCGCGCCCGGCGGCCTGGCTGGCAAGCGCCTCCATGTTCCAGTCGGAGGCTTCGGCCGTCACATAGCCGTTGCGCAGGCCGCGCGCCTTCAGGCCCGACCGGACGGCATCGCGCTTCGCCTTGTCGTTTCGGCCTTCGTCCAGGAATGGAAAGCGGAACCAGGGCCGCCGCCCCTTACGTCCCTCGAGCCAGCGCTCGGCGCGGTCGATGTCGGCGAGATACTCGGCCGCCGGAGTGGTGGACAGCCGGGTATGCGCGAACGAATGGTTGGCGATCACATGTCCGGCGGCGACATAGGCGGCGATCCGGGCCTCGCCGCCCTCGCCCCCGGGCTGGGCGAGATTGCCGGGCGTGACGAAGAAGGCCGCCTGCCGAACCCCGGTCCGCTTCAGCTCCGCGATCAGCCGCTCGGTCCGGGCGTCGGGCGTGAAGAAGGCGCCTGGCCCGCGGGGGACATCGTCAAATGTCAGAGCGATCCGCTTCTGCTCAGCCCGCGCGCCGCTGGCGGCGAAGCTTAGGATAAGGAGTGCGACGAGCAGCCGGATCATGCGCGCGCTCTAGCGGACGCGGCGGGAATCGCAATTGCCGTGTCAGAAGACGCTGGTGGCCGTTCCGATAATTGCGGCCGCCGCGGCGATCATGGCACCCAAGCGGGCGGTCAAGCTGTTCGTCAGCCGAAGCTCCAGCTGCTTCATCTCGGACCGAAGCTCGGAGCTCAGCTGCTTCATCTCCGACCGGAGCTCGGAACGCAGTTGCGCCATCTCGGCCCGGAGCTCGGAACGCAGTTGCGCCATCTCGGACCGGAGCTCCGAGCCCAATTGCGCCATCTCGGACCGGAGGCTGAGCTCGACTTCCTCGAGGCCCGATTTGGTCGCCAGCGTGTCGAACACCATCTCGTCAAGCGCCTCGGCCAGGACCTCGGCGAGCCGAGCATCCATGCCTGCGGCGGAGAGCCGCTTCACGAAAGCAAGCTTGTCGAAACTGAGTTGCGCGACCACGCATCGGCCTTAGCACCTTTTCGTTTTCAATCAAACGAACAAAAATATCATTGGTTTCCGCGATTACCCCATCGTGGGAATCACGAACGCATTCTCCCCCGTGACGCTCCCGTCCGGCCAGCGCTGGGTGACCGTCTTGGTCTTGGTCCAGAAGCGGACGCCCTCCATGCCGTGCTGGTTGATGTCGCCGAAGCCCGAGCGCTTCCACCCGCCGAACGTGTGGTAGGCGACCGGCACCGGGATCGGCACGTTGATCCCGACCATCCCGACATTGACCCGCGCGGCGAACTCGCGCGCGGCGTGTCCGTTGCGGGTGAAGATCGCGACCCCGTTGCCATATTGATGCTCGGAGGGGAGGCGCAGCGCCTCCTCGAAGCTGTCGGCGCGGACCATCTGCAGGACGGGGCCGAAAATCTCCTCCTGGTAGGAGCGGAAATTCGGCTTCACATGGTCGAAGAAGGTCGGCCCGATGAAGAAGCCCTCCTCGTGGCCCTGCAGCGAAAAGCCGCGGCCGTCGACGACCAGCTCGCCGCCCTCGTCGGCGCACATCTGGATGTAATTCTCGATGCGCTGGCGGTGCGCGGCGTTGACCACCGGCCCGTAATGCGCCTCGGCATCGGTCGAGACCCCGACCCGGAGCCCCTCGATCGCCGGGATCAGCTTCTCGCGCAGGTTGGCCGCGGTGTTGTCGCCGACCGGCACCACCACCGGAAGCGCCATGCAGCGCTCGCCCGCGGAGCCGAAGGCGGCTCCGGCGAGGTCGTTCACGACCATGTCGAGATCGGCGTCGGGCATGACGATGCCGTGATTCTTGGCGCCGCCGAAGGCCTGGACGCGCTTCCCGTTCGCGGTGCCGCGCGAGTAGATGTACTGGGCGATGTCGCTGCTTCCGACGAAGCTGATCGCCTTGATCTCGTCATGGTCGAGGATGGCGTCGACCATCTCCTTGTCGCCGTGGACGACCTGGAGGATTCCGTCCGGAAGCCCCGCCGCCTTCATCAGCTCCGCGAGGCGGACGGGAACCGAGGGGTCGCGCTCCGAGGGCTTGAGGATGAAGGCGTTGCCGCAGGCGATCGCCACCCCGAACATCCACATCGGGATCATCGCCGGGAAGTTGAACGGGGTGATCCCGGCGACCAGGCCGAGAGGCTGGCGCATCGAATAGACGTCGATCCCCGGCCCCGCGCCCTGGGTATATTCGCCCTTCAAGGCGTGCGGGATACCGCAGGCGAACTCGATCACCTCGAGCCCGCGCTGGATGTCGCCCCTGGCGTCGGCCAGCACCTTGCCGTGCTCCGACGAGAGCAGGAGGGCGAGGTCCTCCATATTCTCCTCGACCAGAGCCTTGAAGTTGAACATCACCCGCGCGCGGCGCTGAGGATTGGTCGCCGCCCAGGCGGGCATCGCCTCGCGGGCCGCGGCCACCGCGCGCTCGAGGTCGGAGGCGGTGCCGAGACGCACCCTGGCCTGGACGCCGCCATTGTTCGGGTCGAACACGTCGCCGTGCCGCTCGCCGGACGCGTGGGCCGCGCCGCCGATGAAATGATCGATGTTACGCATGGATGTTCTCGAATGAGTCTGGAGGGAATGCGGAGCCCCTAGCCAAGGCGGAGCCCGATTGCCAGCCACGGCGGTCGCCCACGACCGTCATGCCGGGCTTGATCCGGCATCCATGAACACCGAAAGGGGCAAGCTCGAACGGCGGTGTTCATGGATTCCGGCTTTCGCCGGAATGACGGGAGAGGCGAATGAAGCTTGGGAGTCTCAAAGGCGGCCGCGACGGGCGGCTGGTGGTGGTGAGCAACGACCTCGCCTGGTGCGCCGATGCGACTCACCTCGCGCCGACCCTGCAGGCCGCGCTCGACGACTGGGACCGGATCGCGCCGCAGCTCGAATTGCTCTCCACCGACCTCGAGCACGGAGTCATCCCCAAGGAGCGCTTCCACGAGCGCGAGGCGCTGGCGCCGCTGCCGCGCGCCTATCAGTGGGCGGACGGCTCGGCCTATGTGAACCATGTCGCCCTCGTCCGTCAGGCGCGCGCGGCCGAGATGCCGGAAAGCTTCTGGACCGATCCGCTCATGTATCAGGGCGGCTCCGACGAGATGCTCCCGCCGCGCGGCCCGATCCCGCTCGCCGACGAGGGCTGGGGCTGCGACTGCGAGGCCGAGGTGGTGGTGGTGACCGACGACGTCCCCCAGGGAATCACTCCGGAGGAGGCCAGGGCTCACATCCTGCTCGTCGGCCTCGTCAACGACGTCAGCTTGCGCAACCTCATCCCGGCCGAGCTCGGCAAGGGCTTCGGCTTCCTCCAGTCCAAGCCCGCCTCGGCCTTGTCGCCGGTCTTCGTCACGCCCGAGCAACTCGGCGACCGGTTCCGCGACGGCAAACTCCACGGCGCGGTGAAGGTGGACCTGAACGGCAAGCCCTTCGGCCGAGCCGATGCGGGCGTCGACATGACCTTCGACTTCGGCACCCTGATCGCCCACCTCGCCAAGACCCGCAACATCGGCGCCGGCTCGATCATCGGCTCCGGCACCGTCTCCAACCGCGACGAGGGCGGCGGCCCCGGAAAGCCGGTCGACCAGGGCGGGCTGGGCTATTCCTGCATCGCCGAGATCCGAACGGTGGAGACCATCCTCGAGGGCCAGGCCAAGACCGAGTTCCTCAAGCGCGGCGATACGGTGCGGATCTGGATGGACGACGAAGCCGGCCACCCGATCTTCGGGGTGATCGAGCAGACGGTAGCCTAGAGCATGATCGCGCTTGAGTGAATCGGAAGGGATTCACATTGGGCTGATTTTCTGATTCAACCTGTTGGCTGGGGCTGGAGGCCAGCAGGGATGAGCCGAGCCTATTCGATCGATCTTCGGGAG
>Ga0196965_1000347_pt1 | contig 30336 bp, 24 predicted proteins | sample S1_20metaG_FD_148668 | JGI IMG/M metagenome (GOLD analysis project Ga0196965, IMG submission 148668) | Soil microbial communities from Anza Borrego desert, Southern California, United States - S1_20 | ecosystem: Environmental > Terrestrial > Soil > Desert | place: USA: California | collected...
GAGGGGGTGCGCACCATCGTCATCGACAGCCTGAACGGCTACCAGGCGTCGATGCCCGCCGAGCAGCAGCTCATCCTCCACATGCACGAGCTTCTGCAATTCCTGAACCGGCAGGGGACGAGCACCTTCCTCACCGTCGCCCAGCACGGCCTGGTCGGCGACATGAAGTCGCCGGTCGACGTCACCTACCTCGCCGACACCGTGATCCTGCTTCGCTATTTCGAGGCGGCGGGGCGGGTCCGGCGCGCCATCTCGGTGATCAAGAAGCGCACCAGCGCGCACGAGGACACGATCCGCGAATATCGGATCGGCAGCGAGGGGATCACGCTCGGCGAGCCGCTGGTCAACTTCCAGGGCGTCTTGCGCGGCATTCCCGAGCTGATCGCCAATCAGCGTCCCCCGATCGGCGACAGCGTTTGAACGACGAGCTTTCCGAACGGGCCCTGGTCCTCGCCCCGATCGGACGCGACGCGGCCGTCGCCTCCGCGATGCTCGGCGAAGCGGGCATCTCGGCCGAGATATGCCTGGATCTGGCCTCGCTGGTCGCCGCGCTTCGCCTCGGCGCGGGCTTCGTCCTCGTCACCGAGGAGGCGCTGATGCGCTCGGACCTGCGCGGCGTGCGCGCGTGGATCGATGCCCAGCCGGAATGGTCGGACCTGCCGTTCGTCCTCCTCACCAGCCGCGGCGGCGGGCTCGAGCGCAACCCCGCCGCCGAGCGCTTCCTCGAGGTGCTGGGCAACGTCACCTTCCTCGAGCGGCCCTTCCATCCCACGACCCTGGTCAGCGTCGCCCGCTCGGCGTTGCGCGGCCGCCGCCGGCAATATGAGGCGCGCGCGCGGCTCGAATCGCTCGCCGCCAGCCAGCGCGACCTGACCCTCGCCAACGAGACGCTCGAGGCCCGGGTCGAGGAGCGCACCCGCGGGCACGAATCCGCCCTCGCCCAGCTCCACGAGGCTCAGAAGCTCGAGACCCTGGGCCAGCTGACCGGAGGAGTCGCTCACGATTTCAACAATCTGCTGACGCCGATCATCGGCAGCCTCGATCTGCTGCGCCGCCGGGCGCCGCCGGGCGACAAGTCGCACCGGCACATCGACATGGCCTTGCAGGCCGCGAGCCGGGCCGCGACCCTCGTCCAGCGCCTGCTCGCCTTCGCCCGACGCCAGGACCTGCAGCCGCGCTCCGTCGACATCGTCGGCCTGCTTCGCGGGATGCAGGACCTGATCCGCAAATCGGTCGGTCCGATGGTCGAGGTGTCCATCGACTGTCCGGCCGAGCTGCCGCCGGCGCGGATCGACCCCAACCAGCTCGAGCTCGCCATCCTCAACCTGGCCCTCAACGCGCGCGACGCGATGGCCGGCGGCGGCAAGCTCAGCATCACCGCCCGCGCCGAGCAGGTCGGCCCCGACCACCTGCTCGCTCCGGGCCAGTATCTGCGCGTGGCGATCAGCGACACCGGCGTCGGAATGGACGCCGTGACCCTCGGCCATGCGGTCGAGCCCTTCTTCTCGACCAAGGGCGTCGGCCGCGGCACCGGCCTGGGCCTGTCGATGGTCCACGGCCTCGCCGCCCAGCTCGGCGGGACGCTCCACCTGCGAAGCAAGCCCGGCGAGGGCACCACCGCCGAGATGTGGCTGCCCGCCGCCCGAGAGCCGGCCGGCCAGGAGGAGGTCGAGCAGCCGCCGCTGGAGGTCGCGCGCCGCGCCGCGACCATCCTGCTTGTCGACGATGAGGACATCGTCCGCCGGGCCACCGCCGACATGCTCGCCGACATCGGCTATACCATCGTCGAGGCCGCTTCCGGCGCGGAGGCGCTGAGGCTGGTGCGGGACGGCACCGCCTGCGACATCGTCGTCAGCGACTATCTGATGCCCGGAATGAACGGAGTGGATCTGATCCGTCATGTCCGCGGGCTGGCGCCGTCGATCCCGGCCATGCTGCTCAGCGGCTATTCGACCATCGCCGAGGGCTCGGGCTCCGAGCTCCCCCGCCTGGCCAAGCCTTTTCGCCAGGCGGATCTGGCCCGGATCATCGCGCAACTGCTCGCCGAGCCCGCGGCGGGCACGATCAAGTTCCCGGTCGAGCGGACCCGGCGCTAGAAACTCCCCTCCCTTTCAGGGAGGGGAGGATTCGCCAAAGCGTCCATGCCACGAGCAGGATCGCGGCATAGACCAGCACGTTGCCGGCGAAATAGAGCGGCTCGAAGCTGGCGAAACGCTCGCCCGTTTCCCTCAGATGGTCGAACCAGAAGGGCTTGGGCCAGCCGTGGCGGGTGACGAAGCCGGTGCCGGCATGGCCGGTTCGGGCGACGAGGGCGGAGGCGGCGCTCGGCAGGCAGGCGATGGCGATCAGGCCCGCCCAGAAGGCGGGGCGCCTCAAATCCCTCCTCAGCCGCGGCACGAACGCGGCCGCCACCAGCGCGAGCAACGCCGCCGCCGCGATAAGCCCTATCGTATGGTGAAGCGGCATCAGGGGCAGTCCCCCGCCCGCCCCTCCACCACCCATCGCACGTTTTTCGCCGAGGCGGGGACGCGGACGATATCGACCGGGCTGGTCACCGCCGCGATCGCCCCGCACCGGCGGCCCGGAGAGACGAAGCGGACGAAGGCGAGCAGCTCGCCGCGCTGGTCGACGACCTTGTCGATGACGACCCGGTAGCCGCCGGAAGGCTTCGGCCCCATCGCCGCCATCAGCAGCATCTCGCGCTCGAAATCGACCGGCGGCAGCGGCGGCGGCTCGCCCTGCCGCGCGGTGATCCGCCGCCACTGGCCCTGCCATTCCGCCCGGCTTCGAAGCACGATCATCCGTTCCTCGTAGAGGCCGCTCATCGCGCGGAAGGCCGAGGCGGTCCGCTCGTCGAAGCGCTCGAGCGGCAGACCCGCCGGCCGCTGCTCCGCGGGAACCTCGCTCCAGTCGGTGATCCCGCCGGCGAGAACGAGCTTCGCGGCGCGGCCGGTCGGCCCTTCGAAGCCGCAGGGAAAGGCCGAGACCCGCTCGTGCCGCGGCCGCCGCGCCAGGACCAGGGCGCCGCCGGGATCGGTGCAGCGCGCCTCCGCCGCCGGGCCGGACCACAGACCGGGGCTCGACAGGAGCCGGTCGAGCTCGCGCCCGGTCGCGGCGTCGAAAGGCTGGCGTGTTCCGTCCGCGCCGATCCGGATCCAGCCGCGCGACCCTCGCACGCCGGCCGCGAAAGCGGGGCGCTGCGGCCGGTAGGAGCCGTCCGGCTGCCGGTCCATATAGGGAAAGGACACCGGCCCGCGCACCAGCAGCGCCGAGCGCGCCGAGCGGATCTCGGCCATGACCGCCGCTCCGAGGGCCGCGGCCGCGTCCCGTTCCAGGTCGGAGCGCCATTGGGCGCGGTGCCCGGAATGGCTTCCTTCAGGCCCCTCCGGTGGGGGCGTCGCGCCGGACGCGGCGGCTCCGGACAGAAGGGCCAGGAATCCGATGATGAACGTCCGCATCTCACCGCCTCGCTCTTTTTCGAATGAGTCGGTGTCCCGAATAATCCGCTGAACCTGAACGAAAACCGGCCGGTCCGGGCCGGCTCACGCCGGCTCGATCACGTCGCTGCGCCCCTCGATCTGGAGCGCGTCGCTCTCCGCTTCCTCGAAGTCGCCGCCTTGTCCCGCGAACGCCGCCCTGAGCTGCCCCAGATCCACGGCTTTCTCCCACCGCGCCACGACGATGGTGGCGACGGCATTGCCGATGAAGTTGGTCAGCGACCGGCATTCGCTCATGAACCGGTCCACTCCAAGGATCAAAGCCATGCCCGCCACCGGCACGGTCGGAAGCACGGACAGGGTCGCCGCAAGGACGATGAAGCCCGAGCCGGTCACCCCGGCCGCCCCCTTGGAGCTCAATATCGCCACCGCCATCAGAAGCATCTGGTCGCCCAGGCTCAATGGCGTGTTGGTCGCCTGGGCGATGAACAGGGCCGCCAGCGACATGTAGATATTGGTGCCGTCGAGGTTGAAGCTGTAGCCGGTCGGAACCACCAGGCCGACGATCGGCTTCGGGCAGCCGGCCCGCTCGAGCTTCTCCATCAGCAGCGGCATCGCGCTCTCGGAGCTCGAAGTCCCCAGCACGAGCAGCAATTCGTCCTTGAGATAGCGGATCAGCGCGAGGATCGAGAAGCCCGCCGCCCGCGCCACCAGCCCGAGCACGACCAGGACGAAGATGAGCGAGGTCGCGTAGAAGGTGGCGATGAGGGTCGCGAGGTTGACGAGCGTGCCGATCCCGTGCGCGCCGATCGTATAGGCCATCGCCCCGAAAGCGCCGACCGGCGCCGCGTACATCAATATATGGACGATCCGGAACATGATCGCGGTGAGCACCCGCATCGCCCCCAGCACCCGCTCCCCCCGCTCGCCGAGCAGGGCGAGGGCGATCCCGAACAGGATCGACACGAACAGCACCTGCAATATCTGCCCCGAGGTGAAGGCGCTGAAGAAGGTGTCGGGGATGATGTCGAGCAAGAAGCCGGTGATCGACTGGTCGTGCGCCTTGTCGACATAGGTCGAGACCGCCCCCTGGTCGAGCGCGGCGGGATCGACGTTGAGCCCGTCCCCCGGCCTGACGATGTTCGCCACCACCAGCCCCACCGCCAGCGCGAGGGTCGAGAAGGTGAGGAAATAGGCCATCGCCTTCGCCCCCACCCGCCCGAACGCCTTCAGGTCCGACATGCCGGCGATGCCGGTGGTGACGGTGAGGAAGATGACCGGTGTGATGATCATCTTCACCAGCTTGATGAACGCGTCGCCCAGCGGCTTCAGCGACGCGCCGAATGCGGGGAAGAGCCACCCGACCAGCACTCCGAGCGCGATGGCGACGAGCACCTGGAAGTAGAGGCTGCGATAGAAGGGTCTTTTGGCCGTCACGTCCTTCTCCCGCTGCTCGCGACGACGCTAACCGAAGGGAAGGTGGCAGTCACGACGCGAAACTCTCCTTCCTGAAAAGGAGGGCGGGGGTGGGTACGCGCGCCAGCGCGTCAGCTTGCAAACGGTTCACAGCAAGGATCGTGGGGCGCGGAGATCCTTTTTCTACGTTGTGCCTTCGCCTTACACAGGTCTTCGCTCCGGCGCGGCGGCGCTCGTCCGCTCCTTGGCGGAAGCGCCTTGGCGAATCGCTCGTTCCTTGGCATAGGCCGATATGGCCGATCCGACCCGCGCTTCCGACATCCGCTTAGGGCTCACCTTCGACGACGTGCTTCTGCAGCCGGGCGAATCGTCGGTGCTTCCGAGCCAGGCCGACACCTCGACTCAGGTCACCCGCGAGATCAGGCTCAACATCCCCATCCTGTCCTCGGCTATGGACACAGTGACCGAGGCCGACATGGCGATCGTCATGGCGCAACTGGGCGGGATGGGGGTGCTCCACCGCAACCTCACGACTGAGGAGCAGGCGGCGGCGGTCAGGGCGGTGAAGCGCTTCGAGAGCGGGATGGTGGTCAATCCGATTACCATGACTCCCGAGCAGACGCTCGCCGACGCGCTCGAGCTGATGGCGCGGCACAAGATTTCGGGAATCCCGGTCACCGAGAAAGGCGGCCGGCTCGTTGGCATCCTCACCAACCGCGACGTCCGCTTCGCGGAGAATCCGCGGCAGCCGGTCGCCGAGCTGATGACCCGCGACAATCTCGCCACCGTCGGCCCGGGCGTCACCCAGGAGGAGGCGAGGCGGCTGCTCCACCAGCGCCGGATCGAGAAGCTGATCGTGGTCGACGATGCGGGCCGCTGCACCGGCCTCATCACCGTCAAGGACATCGAGAAGGCGGTCACCTATCCGAACGCGACCAAGGACGCCGCCGGGCGGCTTCGGGTGGCGGCCGCGACGACGGTCGGCGACAAGGGCTTCGAGCGCAGCGAGGCTTTGATCGACGCGGAGTGCGACCTGATCGTCATCGACACCGCCCACGGCCATAATCGCGAGGTCGCCGCCGCGGTCGAGCGGATCAAGAAATTGTCGAACGCCGTCCAGATCGTCGCCGGCAACGTCGCCACCGGCGAGGCGACCAGGGCGCTGATCGGATCGGGGGCGGACGCGGTCAAGGTCGGCATCGGGCCGGGCTCGATCTGCACCACCCGCGTGGTCGCGGGGGTCGGCGTTCCGCAGCTGACGGCGATCATGGACGCCGCCGAGGCGGCCGCCGCCTCCGGCACTCCGGTAATCGGCGACGGCGGGCTGAGGACCAGCGGCGATCTCGCCAAGGCGCTCGCCGCCGGCGCCTCGACGGTGATGGCGGGCTCGCTTCTCGCCGGCACCGAGGAGGCGCCGGGCGAGACCTTCCTCTACCAGGGCCGCTCCTACAAATCCTATCGCGGCATGGGCTCGGTTGGGGCGATGGCTCGCGGCTCGGCCGATCGATATTTCCAGCATGACATCAAGGACCAGCTGAAGCTCGTGCCCGAGGGTATCGAGGGCCAGGTTCCCTACAAGGGCCACGCCAGGGACGTCATCCACCAGCTGGTCGGCGGCATCAAGGCGGCGATGGGCTATACCGGCGCCGCCACGCTGGAGGAGCTTCGAGCCAAGGCGAAGTTCGTCCGGATCACCAACGCGGGACTGCGCGAAAGCCATGTCCACGACGTCGCCATCACCCGCGAGGCCCCCAATTACCCGACCTCGGGCTGAGCCGTGACCCCGGCGGCCCGAGCCCAGGCGGCGATCGAGCTGCTCGACGAGATCGTCGCCGCGGCCAAAGGCGGAGGTGCCGCCGCCGACACCTTGATCGCCCGCTATTTCAAGGCTCGCCGCTACGCCGGCGCCAAGGACAGGCGGGCGGTGCGCGAACTCGTCTACCGCGCCATCCGCGCCTGGCCCGAGCCGCCGCCCTCGGGCCGGGCCGCGATGCTCGGCCTCGCGTCCCAGGATCCGGCGCTGCTCGCCGCGTTCGACGGCTCCCCCCATGGCCCCGCCGAGGTTTCGCCTGACGAGACAGGCCTGAAGCCCCGCCCGACCGCCGTTCCCAAATGGCTGGTCAGGCGGTTCGATCCCGCCGTGACTCCGGCCGATCTCCAGTCGCTCCTCGCCCGGGCTTCCCTGGATTTGAGGGTCAACCGGCTGCGTGCCGGGCGCGATTCGCTGCTTCCGGCCTTTCCGGGCGCCGTCCCGACCCCCTTGTCGCCGATCGGCCTCCGGCTTGCCGACGCCGTTCCGGTCGAGGAGAGCGAGGCCTGGCGCTCCGGCGAGGTCGAGGTACAGGACGAAGGCAGCCAGCTCCTCGCCCTCGCCTGCGGGGCGAAGCCCGGCGAGACCGTGCTCGACCTCTGCGCCGGCGCCGGCGGCAAGACCCTCGCCCTCGCCGCCGAAATGCGCAATTCGGGCCGCCTCGTCGCGTCCGACACCGACCGCGGCCGGCTCTCGCGAATGGGGCCGCGTCTCGAGCGTTCCGGAGCGACGATCGTCGAACCGCGATTGCTCAACCCGGGGAAGGAACGGGAGGCCCTGGCCGACCTTGTCGACGCGCCCGACCTGATCCTCGTCGACGCGCCCTGCTCCGGCACCGGCACCTGGCGGCGGAACCCGGAGCTGCGCTGGCGGCTCGATCCGGAGAGGCTCGCGCGCTATGTGAAGCTCCAGGCCTACCTGCTTGACCTCGCGGCGGAACTTGTCCGGCCTGGCGGGCGTATCGTCTATTCCGTCTGCTCGCTGCTGGCGGAGGAGGGCAGGGGCCAGGCAGCGGCCTTCCAGAGCCGTTCAGCAATGGTTCCTGAACCGGGTGCAATGGCGGGGGGACGGGCCGCCGGCCCGGGGTTCATCCTCACCCCGGCGCAGGACGGAACGGACGGCTTTTTCGTCGCGCGGTGGCGGGCGCCATGCTAAGCCGCCGGGCGACAGGATCATGGAGTTACTGATGCGCCTCACCCCCATCGCGCTAACCGTCGCCATCGCTCTGGCGACCATGGCGAGCGCCGGCCACGGCCAGAAGCCCGACGACCAGATCGACGCCCGCTCCGTCGCGCTCACCCAGCAGGGCCAGGCGCTGGCGGCCCAGGGACGCTATCTGGAGGCGATCGACCTGCTCGAATCTGCCCTCGTCGTCGACCCGCGCAACCGCCAGGCCTATATCGGCCTCGCCAGGTCCGCGCAGGGGCTGAAGCTCCCCGGCAAGGCGATCAAATTCTATTTCGAGGCCCTGAAGCTGGAGCCGAACGACGTCGCCGCGCTCGCCGGGCAAGGCGAGGCCCTGGTCCAGCGCGGGGCCGTCGAGCGGGCCAAGAAGAATCTCGAGCGGATCCGGACGCTCTGCGCCAACCCCTGCCCGCAGGCGACCCAGCTCGCCGCCGTCATCGCCAAGGGCCCGCCCCCCGAAGTGCTGACCGCGCAGCGGCCCGAGGTGGGGGCGCCGAAGAACTGATATCTCCCCCTCCCTTCCAGGGAGGGGATGGTCAGCGTTCGTCCATCGCCCTCGCCACCGCGACGAACTCGTCCACCTTCAGAGTCTCGGCGCGACGCTCCGGATCAATCCCTACTCCCGCCAGCGCCTCCAAGGCCCCCTCCAGCCCCTTGAGGCTCTGCCTCAGCATCTTGCGCCTCTGCCCGAACGCCGCGCCGGTCAGCCGCTCCAGGGTCGCGGCCCGAACCCCCTCGGGCGCCGCCCTCGGCACGATGTGCACCACCGCCGACATCACCTTGGGCGGCGGAACGAAGGCGGAGCGGTGGACCTTCATCGCGATCCGGGCCTCGCTTCGCCACTGGGCGAGCACCGCCAGCCGTCCGTAGGCGCCGGTGCCGGGGCTCGCCACGATCCGCTCCGCGACCTCGAGCTGGAACATCAGGGTCAGCGAGATCCACCAGGGCGGCCAGGCCTCGCCGCCGAGCCAGCGCACCAGCAAGGCGGTTCCGACATTGTAGGGGAGGTTGGCGGCGACATGGGCGCCGAGCCCCGCTTCCGCCGCCTCGTCGAGGGCGAGCGCGTCGCCTTCGATCACCCGAAGCCGGCCATCCGCCGCGTCGCCCACTTCCGCGAGAGCGGGGAGGCAGCGGCGGTCGCGCTCGACCGCCACCACCTCGGCGCCCGCCCTGAGCAGCGCCCGGGTCAGCCCGCCGGGCCCGGGCCCGACCTCGTAGACACGCTGTCCCTGGAGGTTGCCGGGGACCCGGGCGATCCGGTCGAGCAATTGCTCGTCGAGAAGGAAGTTCTGCCCGAGCGCCTTTGCCGCCCTCAGCCCATGCCGCGCGATGACCTCCCGCAGCGGCGGCAGGGGCTTCACGCCGCCGCCAGGCGGCCGGCGCAGGCCGCCGCCATCTTCAGCGCCGCGAGCATCGCCGTCGGCTCGGCACGGCTTTGGCCGGCAATGTCGAAGGCGGTACCGTGATCGGGGGAAGTGCGGACGATCGGCAGGCCGAGCGTGATGTTGACGCCCTCATCGAAATGGAGCGTCTTCAGCGGCACCAGCGCCTGATCGTGATAGAGGCAGAGCGCCGCGTCGTAGGTCGATCGCATCCGCGGGTGGAACATCGTGTCGGGGGCGTGCGGGCCGGTCACTTCCGCATCCTCCTCGCGCAGCCGCTCGATCGCGGGGATGACCATGTCGATCTCCTCCCGCCCCAGCGCTCCGCCTTCCCCGGCATGGGGATTGAGGCCCGCGACCGCCAGCCGCGGCCGGGCGATTCCGAACAGGCGGCGCAACGCCCGGATCGTCGTCCTCCCGCGCTGGACGATGAGCTCCGTCGTGAGCAGGCCCGGAACGTCGCGCAAGGCGACATGGGTGGTGACGGGCACGGTCCGAAGCGTCGGCCCGGCGAGCATCATCGCGGCCATTTCGGCGGCGATGCCGCAGCGCTCGGCAACGAATTCGGTCTGGCCGGGATGGGTGAAGCCGATCGCGTAGAGCTGCGCCTTCGAGACCGGGCCGGTGACGAGGGCCGAGCTGGCCCCCGACCGAGTCAGCCCGACCGCAAGCTCCAGCGCGTCGAGCGAGTTGCGGGCGCCTTCGAGCGTCGGCTGGCCGGGACGGGTGTCCCCGGCCGAGTCGATGCGGATGACGGGCAGTGCGTTTCGGAAGCAGCCGGCGGCTTCGTCGGGGCCCGCCACCACCTGCAGCGGACCGCCCCAGACCGCGCGCAGCGCTTCGGGGGCGCCGACCGCGAAGAACGCAGGGACCGAGTCGGTCGCGCGGCGTTCCCAGGCCTTGGCCGTGATTTCGGGTCCGATCCCCGCAGGATCCCCGAGCGCGACCGCCAGGGGTGCGATCAAGACGCCTGCCGCCTATCGATAGTCGACCACCGCGTCGCGCCTGAGGTCGCGCAGGAAGCGCCGGGCGCGCAGGTTGACCCGGTTTTCGGCGATCTGGTTGTAGACCTGATCGAAGCTGAGCGTGCCCGCGGGATCCGGATCGTCGCGGCCGCACAGGATCAGGATGCTGACCCGGTCGTCGGCGGAGCCGAAGGCGGGGGAAGCCTGGCCGAGGCTCAGCCCGAGCAGGGTCTGCTGCAGCGGCGCCGGCAGCTCGCGGACCTTGACCTGGTCGTTGGTGATGACCTCGGCGCCGATCGACTGCGCCGCCGCTTCGGCACCGCCGCAGCCGCCCATCGTCTGGGTCGTGCGCTGCAGGGTCTGCACCTTCTCCTCGACGGCGCTCCTGGGGCTGCCCGGGGCGAGGCGGATGGTCATCTGCTTCAGGCTGAGCACCGCATCGCGCGGATCGGCGGTGAGCACCTGGCGGGTATCGGCCAGCTGGATGATCGAGAAGCCGCCCGGAATGGCGATCGGATCGCTGACGCTTCCGACCGGCATCGTCTGGACCGTGCTGGCGAGCGCCTCCGGCAGCTGAGCCGCGCGAACCCAGCCGAGATCGCCCCCGATGGCCGCCGTGGAAGCTTCGGAGAACTGGCGGGCATAGGCCAGGAACGGAGCGCCGCCGCGCAGCTGCTGGACGATGCGCTGGGCGTTCGCCCGCGCTTCCGCGGCCGTCTCCGGAGTCGCCGAGATGAAGATTTCGGAGACCTTGAATTCCTGGGTCCCCTTCGCGGCGTTGAGCCGGTCGATGACCGCCTGGACTTCGTCCTCGCTGATGTTGACGAAGGGCTCGATCTTGCTGCGCTGCAGGCGCGACCAGGCCATTTCGCCGTGGATCTGCCGCTTCAGGGTTTCCGGCGATGCGCCCGCCGAGCGAAGGAAAGCCGCGAACTGCTCGGGAGTCTGCCTGAACTGCGACTGGGCGTAACGGGCGAAATACTGGTCGATCTCGGCCTTGGTGATCTTGATCTCGGCCTGCTCGGCGGCCTGGATCTGGAGCGTTTCGTCGACGAGGTTGCGAAGCACCTGCTGGCGCAGGCGCGGCAGCTCCTCGGGCGGGATCTCGCCCCCCGAGGCCAGGCGGATGATGGCGAGACGGTGATCGACCTCGGTGCGGGTGATCACGGCGCCGTTGACGATCGCCGTCGCCTTGCGGACGTTGGGATCCTCCTCGCCGATGAACTGCGGGTTGGCGGGGATGTTGAGGCGCGCCGCCGGCGCGGCAACCGAGGGATCACTGACGGTCTGCGCAACGGCGGCGGCCGCCAGCGAACCGGCCAGCATCAGCGCCGCTCCGTGATAAATGCCGAGCTTCATCATTCCTCCAATTAATGCAGGCCGCTGCGATGCCTGAAATTTGCTGAACCCCAGCTTAGCGGGCTTCCGGCAAAAGTGGATACGTTCGCCGGCCGGCCCCCCACAAACCCTTTAGCGCCCTAGATTCTTCAGCGCCACCCGGAACTGGAAGGTGTTGCCCCGGTCGATGTCTCCGACCTTGTCGTAATCCCGCCGCCAGGTCACCCCGATCTCGAGGCAATCGTCGTCGTAGCTGATGCCGATGCGGTGGCGGACGGGCTCATAGCCGTCCGCCGACGAAAGCGGGCTTTCGGCGGCGTCGGTGAGGTCGATCACCGTCGAGCCAAAGATCGACCAGTAGCGGGCGAAGCGGACCCGACCGCCGAGCCGTATCTCCTCGCGGTCGCGCAGATCCTCGATCGACGGGTCGATGTTCCGGTCGAGCCGGAGATAGCCGATGGTGGCATAGGTCTGGCGGCCGCCGACGACGGCGTCGACCTCGTTGCGCCTCAGCGCGAGGCTTTCCTTGTCGATCCGGAAGCGGTGGACGAGGTTGAGCTTGCGGCCGAACTTGACGTTGGTCCGGCCGACGAAATCGGAGAAGCGGTCGGAGAGGCCGGTGCCGGGCGGAAGGATGCTGGGCTGGTCGTTCAGGCGAAAGCTCTGGCCGATCGTGGTCCTGACCGCGATCCCGGGCAGGTCGAGACCCCAGTCGACCCCGTAGGTCACGCGCGGTCCGTTCTCCCAGCGATCGTAACCGGGAAAGCGGTTGAGGGCGAAGAGGTTGGAATCCTCGAGATCGACGGCCCGAGCGTCCTCGTTGGGGATTTCCAGATTGTCCGTCGCTCCCGACGCCACCAGCTGGAGCCGGGGCGTCAGCCGCTGAGTGCCGCCCATGAACGGCCCGACCAGCGGCCAGCGCGCTTCGGCCGCGAGCGCGCCGATCGCCCGGGCATGCCAGCCCGGCTGGCCGCGATAGATGAGCGTCGAGGTCAGCGCATTGTCGCTGCTGTGATAGACGTCGCCGCGCGCATAAGCGGTGAGCAGCAGCTCCTGCCCCCAGCGGGTGATGCTTCGCCGGTCCCACCGCGCGCCGGCGAAGGCGCGCTGCGTGTCCTGCCCTTCGGTGCGGAGGATGGCGAGGCTGTTCGCCTGCAGCTCCACCTGGCCGCCCAGGATCTTCGACGGCATTCGCCAGCGGGCGTCGATGGCGGGAAGCGCAACCGGCTGCTGGCCGGCGACATCGGTGACCCGGAGGCCCTGAAAAGCCCAGCCGGCGATGGAAAGGTAGCTGTCGGAGGTGATCCGCTCGGCCTCGACGAAGGAGCGCAGGCGGCTGTCGCGGGAAATGTCGTAGCGGCGAAGGAAGGTCCGGTCGGTGACGTAGCGCGCCGAGGCGGTGACGCTCCACAGCGGGTTGAGCTGGAAGCGGCCATTGCCTTCGAGATAGGCGCGAACGCCTTCGTCCCGAACGGCCGTGAGGGGGGCGGTGATCGGGAGTCGCGAGCCGTAGGTGACATAGGCGCCGAGCTGGAAGGCGCCGAGGCCGGTCAGCTGGCGGTAGCGGCCCTCCAGCATCGGCGCCACTTCGGTATAGACGTGGGGCGTGATGGTGGCGTCGCGGTTCGGCGCCAGCTTCAGATAATAGGGCACCGCCAGCTCGAAGCCGTTGCTGGAGCTCAGCCGGATATCCGGGACGAGCACGCCGCTGCCGCCGCCTTCGCTTCCGTCAGGATGGGAAAGGAAGGGCAGGGCGACGATCCGGGCGCCGAGAAGGTTGAGCGACGCGCCTTCGTAGCGGATCCGGTTCTTGACCGGATCGTGGACGACCTTGACCGCATTGATCTGCCAGGTCGGGTTCTTCGGGCAGCCTTTCTCGGTCACCACCGCGCACGGCGAGTAGGCGGCGCGGTAGAGGGTGGTGTAGCCGTCCCTGCGCTCGGCTCGGTCGGCGGCGAGGCGGCCGCCGTCGGCGAGGACGAGGAGCATGTTCTGGACGACCCCGTCGCGAAGGGCGTCGGTGAGAACGACGCTGTCGGCATAAGCGACGTCGCCGCCCGGGTTGACGACCCGGACATTGCCTTCGGCGCGGACTTCGTCGGTGGCCCGGTTCCAGGTCACGCGCTCGGCCCGAAGCCGGTTGCCTTCGCTGTTCATTCGAACGTCGCCGCTCGCGGTGACGACCTGGGCCTCGCTGTCGTAGGTGAGCTCGTCGGAGCTGAAGGCGACCTCCCTCGAGTCCGCCGCCGCATTCGCGGCCGGATCCTCGCCGCCGGGAGGGGCGTCGTCCTGCGCGAGCGCCGCCCCGGGAGCGGCGAGCAGCAACGGCAGCGCCGTCAGGCAGATGAGATTGAGCTTCTTCACTTTCCCCGCCGCCAGAGCACGCGCGACCTCCCGCGCCTATCGCACCGGAAGGGCAGCGCTGCAATGCCGCAGGGGTGACGCGTCCCGAGGTTCGGCTACAGTCGTCACCCCGAACGTGTTTCAGGGGCCAGGTCTCCGCCCGCGAGGCGGTTCGGAACTGGATGCTGAAACAAGTTCAGCATGACGGCTGTTGAGAGGATCAACCGCGGAACCCGCCCCCCTTTGCAGCGGCGGGGTGAGCGCCTAGAGGCTTCAAGCCAAAGCCAGGAGCAAAAGACTTGAAAATCAGCTTCGCCAGTGAACGTCCCTCAGGCCCCTTCGCGCTCGCGCTCCCCGTGTGGAGCGAGGACATGATCGCCGACCGCCTCGCCGGCCTGGATCCCTCCACCCGCGCCGTCGCCGCCCGCGCCGCCGAGGCTCAGCGCTTCGAGCGCGAGGCCGGGTCGGTGGCCGAGACGTTCGTCGCCGAAGGAGAGGGCGCGCGCCGGCTGCTTCTGGTCGGCCTGGGCGACCGCCGCCAGGACGACGCGCTGTTCGAGAAGGTCGGCGGGGCGCTCGCAGCGCGTCTGCTCACCTCGGGCGAGACCCGCCTGGTCGTCGACCTCACCGGTCTCGGCCTCGACGGAGAGGCCGCGGCCCGGATCGGCCTCGGCGCCGCGGCGCGGGGCTGGCGTTTCGACCAGTATCGAACCAAGCTCGCCAAGAAGCAGAAGCCGACGCTGGAGGAAGTGGTGATCGTCGGCGGCGGCGATTCAGGCCGGGCCTGGAGCGAGCGCTCCGCGCTGCTCGACGGCCTGTCCTTCACCCGCGAGCTGGTCACCGAGCCCGCCAATATCCTCTACCCCGAGACCTTCGTCGAGCGCTGCCGCGCCCGGCTCGAGCCGCTCGGAGTCGAGTTCGAGGTGCTCGACGAGACGCAGATGCGCGAGCTCGGAATGGGCGCCCTGCTCGGAGTCGCCCAGGGCTCGGTACGGCCGCCGCGGCTGCTGGCGATGCGCTGGAACGGAGCCGCCAACGCCCACGCCAGGCCGGTCGTCCTGATCGGCAAGGGCATCACCTTCGATACGGGCGGAATCTCGATCAAGCCGGCGCTCGGCATGGAAGCGATGAAGTGGGACATGGGAGGGGCCGGAGCCGTCGCCGGAGCGATGGCCGCGCTGGCCGGCCGCAAGGCGAGGGCGAACGTGGTCGCAGTCTGCGCGCTGGCGGAGAACATGCCCGACGGCAACGCCCAGCGTCCCGGCGACGTCGTCACCTCCATGTCCGGCCAGACCATCGAGGTGATCAACACCGATGCGGAGGGCCGGCTCGTCCTGTCCGACGCGATGACCTGGGCGCAGCGCCAGTACAAGCCCGAGGTGATGGTCGATCTCGCCACCCTGACCGGAGCGATGATCATCTCGCTCGGCCACGAATATGCGGGCCTGTTCTCCAACGACGACGGCCTCGCGGCGCAGCTCACGGCGGCGGGCACGGCGAGCGGCGACAAATTGTGGCGGATGCCGATGGGCGATCCGTACGACAAGCTGATCGATTCGCCGATCGCGGACATGAAGAATGTGGGCCCGAGGGAAGGCGGCTCGATCACCGCCGCCGTCTTCCTGCAGCGCTTCGTGGAGAACGGAGTCAAATGGGCTCATCTCGACATCGCCGGAATGGCGTGGGCGGACAAGGCCAGCCACCTCCACGACAAGGGCGCGACGGGCTTCGGAGTCGCGCTGCTCGACCGCTTTGTCGCGGCCAATTTCGAAGGATAAAGTCCGTTCGCGAAACAGGCGCGGCCGGCGGGGCAAAAGACACAAAAGACCCGCAAGTCGCGGGTGAGAATCCTTTGTTTTCAGTGCGGCCTCAACTTCGTTTCGTGTCGGAGCCGATGTCAAAGAGCCAGGTCGAAGCCGGGGAGCATGGTCGCACATTCGGCGTCGTTTCGCAAGAACAAACAGGGAATATCGTGCTTCTGCCGCGGCGAAGGTGCATAGGGCCGCGATGATCGTCGACTTCTACCACCTCGCCGTCTCGCCGCTCGAGCGGGTGCTGCCGAGCATCGCGGACAAAGTGGTGGCGGGCGGCGGGCGGCTGCTGGTGGTGGCGGAGCCGGACCTGCTCGCCCGCCTGGACGAGCTGTTATGGAGCTACGCCAGGGACAGCTTCCTGCCGCACGGCCGGGAGCGGGCGGAAAGCCAGCCGGTCCTGCTCTCCGCTACCCCGGAGCCGGCGAACGGCGCCGCGAACATCGCCCTGGCCGATGGCCGCTGGCGCGACGAGGCGCTCGGCTTCGAGCGGGCCTTCTACTTCTTCGACAACGACGCCCGCGACGCCGCTCGCGACGCCTGGCGGGCGCTGAAGGGGAAGGCGGAGGTCGAGGCGCGCTACTGGAAGCAGGACGAGCGGGGGAAGTGGGTGCAGGGGCCGTGACAGGGAGGGGAATTGCCCTTTGTCCCCACTCCCCCTAGAGAGCCCGCCAAATCCCACCTCATCACGGAGCACAGAGCCGGCCATGGCGACCGAACGCACTTTCTCGATCATCAAGCCCGACGCGACCCGGCGCAACCTGACCGGAGCGATCACCGCCAAGCTGGAGGAAGCGGGCCTTCGGGTCGTCGCCTCGCGGCGGATCCACATGACCCGCGAGCAGGCGGAGGGCTTCTACGCCGTCCACCGCGAGCGGCCCTTCTTCAACGATCTCGTCGAGTTCATGATCTCGGGCCCGGTCGTCGTCCAGGTGCTCGAGGGCGAGAATGCCGTCGCCCGCAACCGCGAGGTGATGGGCGCCACCAATCCGGCCAATGCCGACGAAGGCACGATCCGCAAGCTCTTCGCCGAATCGATCGAGGCCAACAGCGTCCACGGCTCGGACAGCGCCGAGAACGCGAAGATCGAGATCGACTTCTTCTTCAAGCCCGAAGAGATCGTCGGCTAATTTCCTGCCTCCCCATCGAAGATGGGGAGGGGGACCACCGAAGGTGGTGGAGGGGTGACTTGGCGAGGCCTCGTCAGATCACCCCTCCACCATGCTTCGCATGGTCCCCCTCCCCACGGCTTCACCCGCGGGGAGGCAAGACGTCCACATGCCCGGGACGCAGGCGGGCGCAGAACCTGTCGAGCGTCTCCGGATAGAGCCGGTGCTCCTCCCTGAGCACCCGCGCCGCCAGCATTTCCGGAGTCTCGCGCTCGCGCACCCGCACCTTCGCCTGCGCCAGCACCGGGCCGCCGTCCAGATCCTCGGTGACGAGGTGGACCGAGCAGCCCACCCAGGTCTCGCCCGCCTCCAGCGCGCGCCGGTGGGTGTCGAGGCCCTTGTAGGCCGGGAGCAGGGACGGGTGGATGTTGAGGATCCGTCCCTCCCAGTTGCGGATGAACCCGGCCGAGAGCAGCCGCATGTAGCCGGCCAGAGCCACCACCTCGACGTCATGCTCCCTCAGGGCGAGGTCGAGCAGATGGTCATATTCCTCCCGCTCCATCCCCTTGTGGCTTCGCGACCAGGCCGGAATTCCGAGCCGCCGAGCGACGACGAGGCCGCGCGCTTCCGGAACGTTGGAAGCGACCAGGACGAGGTCGTAGCTGCGCGCCTCCCGTCTCCTATATTCGCTGAGGGCCACCATGTTCGTTCCCCGCCCCGAGACGAGCACCCCGACCCGGACCCGTTCAGCCATGGTGGGTCGCGGTCCAGTCCCCCCGCGCGCTCCAGACGCCGCCCGGCCCTGCGACGGTGCAGCCTTTCGGACCCTGCTCGATCCGGCCGATCCGGAACACCGTCTCTCCGGCGGCTTCGAGCTCCCGAGCGACGGCTTCGAGATCTTCCCCGGCGACGATCACGGCCATGCCGACGCCGCAATTGAAGGTTCGGGCCATCTCCTCCGGCTCGATATTGCCCTGCGCCTGAAGGAAGGCCATCAGCCGCGGCTGCGGCCAGGCCCCGGCGTCGATGCGGGCATGCAGCCCTTCCGGAAGCACCCGCGGCACATTCTCGAGCAGCCCGCCGCCGGTGATGTGCGCCATGGCATGGATGCGTCCGCTGCGCACCAGCGGCAGAAGCGGCTTCACGTAGATCCGGGTGGGCGCGAGCAGGGCCTCGACCAGAAGCACGTCCGGGTCGAACAGGGCGGGGCGGTCGAGCCTCCAGCCGCGGTCGGCTGCGAGCCTTCGCACCAGGGAGAAGCCGTTGGAATGAACCCCCGAGGAAGCGAGGCCGAGGATCGCGTCGCCCGCCGCCACGGCCGCCCCGGTCAGGGCCTCGCCGCGCTCAACCGCCCCCACGCAGAAGCCGGCCAGGTCGTAATCGCCCTCGGCATACATGCCCGGCATTTCCGCCGTCTCGCCGCCGATCAAGGCGCAGCCGGCCTGAAGGCAGCCGCCGGCGATGGACGCGATCACCCGCTCGGCGACGCCTCCCTCGAGGCGCGCGGTCGCGAAATAATCGAGGAAGAAGAGCGGCTCGGCGCCCTGGACGATGAGATCGTTGACGCACATCGCGACGAGATCGATGCCGACGCCCTCGTGCCGGTCGTGGTCGATGGCGAGCTTCAATTTGGTGCCGACGCCGTCATTGGCGGCGACCAGCAGAGGATCGCGGTAGCCGGCGGCCTTGAGGTCGAAAAAGCCCCCGAAGCCGCCGAGAGAGGCGTCGGCGCCGGGCCGCGCGGTCGATTTGGCAAGGGGGGCTATGGCCCGGACGAGGGCGTTCCCGGCGGCGATCGAGACGCCGGCTTTGGCGTAGGTATAGCTGTCGCCGTCGCCCATCGCCGCCGCCTAAAGCCTGTGCCGACGATATTGAAGCCCTTTGTTCCCTGGAAGGGAGGGGCCAGGGGCGGGCGGCGAGCGCGGCGGGCCTTTTAGCGAGTCCGAGTTTCGGCCGCCTTCGGCGGACCCACTCCCAACCCCTCCCTTGCAGGGAGGAGAGCCCAGGCCCTCCGGGACGAGTTCGCGCTTGGATTTCCACGCCCAACTCGCCAAAAGGCGGGCGTGAAGCTGACCGGCCGTTTTCCCCTCATCGCCCTAGCCGCCATCGCCTCGCTCGCCGCGGGCGGGGCGGTCTGGGCGCAGCTCGAGGGCGCCGACCGCGGCGTTCCGCCGATCGACAGCGCCAGCACGTTCGAGATTACCGGCATCGAGGTCGACGTCAGCGCGGAAAATGCCGCCAAGGCGCGCGAGGAGGGGTGGCGGCAGGCCCAGCAGAAGGGCTGGAAGGCGCTCTGGGCCAAGACCAACGGCCGCCCCATCGAGCAGGCGCCGGGCCTCACCGACGCCGCCCTCAACGGAATGGTGGCGGGAATCGTCGTCGAGCATGAGCAGATCGGGCCGAAACGCTATATCGCCACCCTCGGCGTGCTGTTCGACCGCGCCCGCACGGGTCAGCTGCTGGGGGTCAGCGGCTCGGTGCGGCGGTCGGCGCCGGTGCTGGTCATCCCGGTGATGCTGACCGGCTCGTCCTTCCAGACCTTCGAATCGCGCAATGAATGGCAGCGCGCCTGGGCCCGCTACCGCACCGGCAACAGCCCGGTCGACTATGTCCGCCCGACCGGCTCCGGAATCGATCCCCTGCTCCTCAACGTCGCCCAGACGCGCCGGCCCGGCCGCGGCTGGTGGCGGATGCTGCTCGACCAATATGGCGCCGCCGACGTGATCGCGCCCGAAGTGCATCTGAAGCGGCTCTTCCCGGGCGGCCCCGCCATCGGCCATTTCATCGCCCGCCACGGGCCGGACAACAGGGTGATCGGCCAGTTCACGCTGCGGGTGGAGAACAGCGCCGCGATCCCGCGCCTCCTCGACGAGGGAGTCCGCGGCCTCGACCTGCTCTACAGCCGGGCCCTCGCCGCCGGCCAGCTGACCCCCGATCCGTCGCTGATCGTTCCGGAGCCGCCGCTGGTCGAGGAGATAGAGGAGGTAGAGGAGACGGTGGTCGAGGAGACGGTGCGGCCGCTGCCTCCGCCCGGCTCGACTCCGGTCGGAGCCGTCACCGTCATCCGGATCGAGGTCGACACTCCGGACCAGGCCGCGATCGGCCGAGCCGAGCTTTCCGTCAGCCGGGTGCCGGGAGTCACCTCCGCCTTCACCACCAACCCCGCCATCGGCGGCACCTCGGCGATGCGGGTGAGCTATATGGGCGAGCCCGGCGCGCTCGCCGCGGCGCTCGAGGCGCAGGGCTGGCGGGTCTCCGGCTCCGGCAACTCGCTTCGGCTGTCGCGGGGCGGCGACTGACGTGGCCCAGATCGCGCTGCCGCTCGACTGGCCGGTAGCCGACCGCGATGAGGATTTCCTCATTTCCGAATCCAACCGCGGCGCGTTCGACCATCTGAAGCGCTGGTCGCTCTGGCCGGTCATGGCGACGCTGGTCACCGGCCCGCGCAAGTCGGGCCGGAGCCTGCTCGGCCGGCTCTTCGTCCGCAAGACCGGCGGACGCCTGTTCGACAATGCCGAGGATCATGACGAGGAAGCCATCTTCCACGCCTGGAACGAGGCCCAGCTGTCGCGGCGGCCGCTGCTGATCGTCGCCGACTCCCCGCCGCCCTTGTGGCAGGTGGCGCTCCCCGACCTGCGCTCGAGGCTCGCCGCCACGCCCCACGTCGCGATCGGCGGCCCCGACGACGGGCTGATCGGAGATCTCATCGTCAAATTGCTCGGCGACCGCGGCATCGCCGTCCCGCCCGAGGTGCCCGCCTTCATTGTGCCGCGGATCGAACGTTCCTATGTCGCCGTTCAGCAGGTCGTCGCCGCACTCGACCGAGCCGCTTTGTCACATCATCGCCGCATGACCGTGGCAATGGTGAAGCGCGCGCTCTCGGAAGACGGCATGATCAAGAGGGCGAGAAGCCAGCCGGAATGAACGAGACCGCTCCATCGCCCTCACCCGAGGCGCCTCTCACGGCGCGGGAACGCTATTTCAACCGCGAGCTGAGCTGGCTCGCCTTCAACCGGCGAGTGCTCGAAGAGGCGCGCAACCCCGCCCACCCCCTGCTCGAGCGGCTTCGCTTCCTCTCCATCTCCGGCAGCAACCTCGACGAATTCTTCATGGTCCGGGTCGCCGGGCTGAAGGCGCACCGGTCGCTGGGAGTCGAGGAATCGTCGGTCGACGGCCTCACTCCGGCGCAGCAGCTCGCCGCGGTGGCGGCCGAGGCCGACGAGCTCACCCAGAGCCAGCAGCAGGTCTGGACCGAGCTCCGCCGGGCGCTCGCCGAGGCGGGCGTCGCGGTGATCGGCAGCGGAGCGATCGACTCGGAATCGGCGGAATGGCTGGAGCGCCACTTTCGCGAGCAGATCTTCCCGGTGCTGACCCCGCAGGCGATCGACCCGGCCCATCCTTTCCCCTTCATTCCCAATCGCGGCTTCTCGCTGATCTTCGATCTGCGCCGAACCGGCACCGGAGAGCCGATCCGCGAGCTGCTGATGGTTCCCGCGACCCTGCCGCGATTCATCCGCCTGCCGGGCCCGGAAGCCCGCTACATCGCCGTCGAGACTCTCATCCGCCGCAACATCGGAGCGCTGTTCCCGGACCATGAGCTGGCCGGCGGCGGCGCCTTCCGCATCCTGCGCGACAGCGACATCGAGGTCGAGGAGGAAGCGGAGGACCTCGTCCGCTACTTCCGAAGCGCCATCAAGCGCCGCCGCCGCGGCCGGGTCATCAGGCTCAAGCTGTCCGCCGAGATGCCGGACGAGCTCGTCAACATGGTCCGCGAAGGAGTCGGCGCGGCCGAGGCGATCGTCACCGAATCGACCGGCTTTCTCGGCATCGCCGACCTCGACGCGCTCTACGAGGAGGACCGGCCCGACCTCAAATTCGCACCGTTCGCGCCCAGGTTCCCCGAGCGCATCCGGGAGCATGGCGGCGACTGCTTCGCGGCGATCCAGACCAAGGACATCGTCGTCCATCACCCCTATGAGAGCTTCGAGGTGGTGGTCGAGTTCCTGAAGCAGGCAGCCGCCGATCCGGACGTGGTCGCGATCAAGCAGACCCTCTACCGTGCCGGCAAGCAGTCGGCCGTCATCCGCGCCCTGATCGATGCCGCCGAGGCCGGAAAGTCGGTGACGGCGGTGGTCGAATTGAAGGCCCGCTTCGACGAGGAGCAGAATCTGCTCTGGGCCTCCGCCCTGGAGCGGGCGGGCGTGCAGGTGGTCTACGGCTTCATCGACTGGAAGACCCACGCGAAGGTGTCGATGGTGGTGCGCCGCGAGGAGCGCGGCTACCGGACCTATTGCCACCTCGGCACCGGCAACTACCACCCGGTCACCGCGCGAATCTATACCGACCTCAGCTTCTTCACCGCCGACCCCCGGGTCGGCCGCGACGTCGCGCAGCTGTTCAACTACATCACCGGCTATGTCGAGCCGCGCGACCTCGAGCTCCTCTCCACCTCCCCGCACCAGATGCGGGACAAGCTGCTCGAGCTGATCGAGGCGGAGATCGCCCACGCCCGCGCCGGCCGTCCCGGCGAGATCTGGGCCAAGATGAACTCGATCGTCGACCCGCCGGTCATCGACAAGCTCTACGAGGCGAGCCAGGCCGGGGTGCAGATCGATCTCATCGTCCGCGGCATCTGCTGCCTCCGCCCCGGAGTGCCGGGCCTGTCGGACAATATCCGGGTCAAGTCGATCGTCGGCCGCTTCCTCGAGCACAGCCGGATCTGGTGCTTCGGCAATGGCGACGAGCTGCCCGGCCGCAAGGCGCGGGTCTACATCAGCTCGGCCGACTGGATGCCGCGCAATTTCGACCGCCGGGTCGAATATATGATTCCGCTGGAGAACGTCACCGTCCACGCCCAGGTGCTCGACCAGGTCATGGTCGCCAACCTGATCGACAACGAGCAGAGCTGGCGCCTGCATTCCGACGGCCGCTACGAGAGGCTCGCCCCGGAGGAGGACCGGCCCTTCAACCTCCATCATTATTTCATGACCAACCCGTCCCTTTCCGGGCGCGGCGCCGCGCTCAGGGACAGCGGGTCGGTGCCCAAATTGAGGCTCCGTCGCGGCTCGTGAGGGGAGGAGCAGCGCTTCACGCCGAGCCGATGGCGATCGTCGACATCGGCTCCAACTCGATCCGACTGGTCGTCTATTCCGGCGCGCCCCGGGCGCCGTCGATCATCTTCAACGAAAAGGTGCTCGCCGGTCTCGGCCAGGGACTGGGCGAGACCGGCATGCTCGGCGAGGCGCCGCAGGCGCGGGCGCTCGCGGCGCTGCGCCGCTTCCGGCTGCTCGTCGACCAGATGGAGGTGCGCGAGCTTCGTGTCCTCGCCACCGCGGCGGTGAGGGACGCGTCGAACGGCGACGCCTTCCTGGACAGCGTCCGCGACATCGGGTTCGAGCCGCGGGTCATTTCCGGCGAGAAGGAAGGCCGACTCGCGGGGGAGGGGGTCCTTTCCGGCTTCCCCGAGGCCGACGGGCTGGTTGGCGATCTCGGCGGCGGAAGCCTCGAGCTCGCGGACGTCAGCGGCGGCGCCATCCACAGCAGCATCTCGCTTCCGTTCGGAGTGCTTCGCATCGGCAAGCCCGACGCCGCCGCCGAGAAGAAGCTGCGCCGGCGGCTCGCGGCCGCCCTCAAAGAGTCGGGCCTCGACGCTCGCGGCCGGGGCCGGCCCTTCTACATGGTCGGCGGCTCCTGGCGCGCTTTGGCCCGGCTCGACATCATCTCGCGCGACTACCCGCTGCCGATCACGCATCACTACCGGATGCCGCCCGGCCGCCCGGCCGAATTGCGCAAGCTGATCGCCTCGCTGAGCCGGAGCGACCCCAAGAGCATGCCGATGCTGACCGCCTCGCGAATCCCGACCCTGCCCAACGCCAAGCTCATCCTCTCGGCGCTGGTCGACGCTCTGGAGCCGAGCGAGCTCATCGTCTCCAGCTTCGGCATACGCGAGGGGCTGCTCTATCACGAGCTGCCGCCGGGCGAGCGGCTGAAGGACCCGCTGATCGAGGCGGCTCGCGACGCCGGACGCGGGCTCAGCCGGTTCGGCGAGCATGGCGACCTGCTCGACCGCTGGATCTCGCCCATCTTCAACGACTCGCCCCGCAATTCCCGACTCCGCCTCGCCGCCTGCCTGCTCGCCGACGTCGCCTGGCAGGCGCATCCCGATTTCCGCGCCGAGCGCGGGGTCGAGATGGCTCTTCACGGCAACTGGGTCGGGATCGACGTCTGCGGCCGGGTGATGGTGGCGCAGGCGCTCTTCTCGAACTTCGGCGGCCGCGACTTTCCGGACCAGCGGGTGGCGGCCCTGTGCAGCCGCGAGGAGCTGGAATGCGCGTCGCGCTGGGGACTCGCCATGCGGCTCGGGCAGCGGCTCAGCGGCGGCCTCGCCGTCAGCCTCGAGCGCAGCCGGCTCGAGCGGGAAGGCGACGTGATCCGCCTCGTCCTGTCCGAAGGCGAGGAGGCGCTCTACGGCGAGACGGTCGACCGCCGCCTCAAGAAGCTGGCCTCGGCGCTCCGCTGCAGGGCGGAATTCCGGGTCGAATAACCGACGACGTTACTGCCCGATCTCGGTGTGGGTCATGGAGAGCTTGCCGCCCTTCACCCCGAAGGCCAGCCGGCCCTCGACGAGGTCGAGGGCGTCGCGGCCGAACTGGTCGAAGCGCCAGCCTTCCAGGATCGCCAGCCCCTCGCGCCGGCCCGCGGCGAGCAGCTCGAGCTCCTCGGTGCGGGCGATCAGCCGAGCGGCGACGTTGCTCTCGCGGGAGCGGATCTTGAGGAGCAGCTTGAGGAGGTCCGCGACCAGGGCGCCTTCCTTGCCGAGGCCGGGGCCGCGATCCTCCCGCGCCGGCAGCTCGTCGGCCGGCATCGGCACCGCGGCGGCGAGCGCGTTCATCAGCCGAGCGCCGATCTCGTTGCCCGCCCAGGCGGGAGACAGGCCGCGCACACGGGCCAGCGCCTCCTGGCTCGCCGGCGGGTGGGCGGCGACGTCGGCGATGGTCTCGTCCTTCATGATCCGGCCGCGCGGCAGATTCTTGCTCCGCGCCTCCTGCTCCCGCCAAGCCGCCAGGGCCTTGAGCCGCCCCAGCACCTCGGGCTTGCGGCTCGAGATTCGGATCCGCTTCCAGGCGAGCGCCGGATCGTTCTCGTAATTGGAGGGGTCGGCGAGCCGCTCCATCTCCTCGTCGAGCCACTCGCCGCGGCCGGTGCGCCGGAGCCGCTCGAGCATCTTGGGGAAGAGCGTGGCGAGGTGGGTGACGTCGCCGATCGCATAGTCGATCTGGCGCCGGTCGAGCGGCCGGCGGCCCCAGTCGGTGAAGCGGGCGCCCTTGTCGAGGCTCTTGCCGACGAGGCTCTCGACCAGGTTCGAATAGCCGACCTGCTCGCCGAGCCCCAGCGCCATCGCCGCGATCTGGGTGTCGAACAGGGGATGCGGGGTCTTGCCGGTGATGTTGTAGATGATCTCGATGTCCTGGCTTCCGGCGTGGAAGACCTTGAGCACGTCCTCGTTGTTGACGAGCAGGTCGAGCAGCGGCTTCATGTCGAGCCCGTCGGCCTTTGGATCGATCGCCGCGGCCTCGTCGACGTCGCCGATCTGGATCAGGCACAAATCGGGCCAGTAGGTGTTCTCGCGCATGAATTCGGTGTCGACCGCGACGAACGGCGACTTGGCCAAACGCTCGCACAGGGACTTCAGCGACTCGGAATCGGTAATCAGCGGGTGGATCTGCATCGCGAGGGCTCATAGCGGCGGCCTCCCCGCTTGACAAAGCAAGGCTGCGTGGCGAAGCGCCCCCATCCTCAAATCTGTGGAAAAAGCTCAGAAAGCGCCCGATATGCACGCCTATCGCACTCATCATTGCGGCGAGCTCCGCGCCTCCCATGCCGGGGAGCGGGTGAAGCTTTCGGGCTGGATCCACCGCAAGCGCGACCATGGCGGCGTCTTGTTCGTCGATCTGCGGGACCATTACGGCCTCACCCAGATCGTCGCCAAGGCGAACAGCGAGCCGCTTCGGGTGCTCGAACATCTTCGGGCCGAATCGGTGGTGACGATCGTGGGCGAGGTCGTCTCGCGCGGACCGGAAGCCTCGAACCCGAACCTTCCGACCGGAGAGATCGAGGTGTCGGCCGAGGACGTCGTCGTCCAGTCCGCCGCCGAGGAGCTCCCGCTCCCGGTCGCCGGCGAGGCCGACTATCCCGAGGAGATCAGGCTCCGCTACCGCTTCCTCGACCTTCGCCGCGAGCGCCTCCACCGCAACATCGTGCTGAGGAGCCAGGTCATCTCCTCGATCCGGCGCCGGATGGTCGAGGCCGGCTTCACGGAGTTCCAGACTCCGATCCTCACCGCGTCGAGCCCCGAGGGCGCCCGCGACTATCTGGTCCCCAGCCGGGTCCATCCGGGCAAATTCTACGCGCTCCCGCAGGCGCCGCAGATGTTCAAGCAGCTGATCATGGTCGCGGGCTTCGACCGCTATTTCCAGATCGCGCCCTGCTTCCGCGACGAAGACGGCCGCGCCGACCGCTCGCCCGGCGAGTTCTACCAGCTCGACTTCGAGATGAGCTACGTCACCCAGGAGGACGTCTTCCAGGCGCTCGAGCCGATCCTCGCCGGCGTCTTCGAGGAGTTCGCGGGCGGCAGGAAGGTCACCCCGGCCGGCGAGTTCCCGCGAATCCCCTACAAGGAGGCGATGCTCAAATACGGCTCCGACAAGCCGGACCTCAGGAACCCGATCCTCATCTCCGACGTCTCGAGCCACTTCCAGGGCTCGGGCTTCGGCCTGTTCGCCCGAATCGTCGAGGGCGGCGGAACCGTCCGGGCCATTCCGGCGCCGGGCACGGCGGACAAGAGCCGCAAATTCTTCGACGACATGAACGACTGGGCCCGCTCCGAAGGCCATGCCGGCCTCGGCTACGTCACCCAGAAGGGCGGCGAGCTGGGCGGCCCGATCGCCAAGAATCACGGCGACGAGGGGATGCGCAGGCTGATCGCCGAGCTCGGCCTCGGCCCCGACGACGGCATCTTCTTCGCCGCCGGCAAGGAAGCGCAGGCGGCGAAGCTGGCCGGCCTGGCGCGGACGCGGGTCGCGGAGCAGCTCGGCCTGATCGGCGAGGACGAGTATCGCTTCTGCTGGATCGTCGACTTCCCGATGTTCGAATATGACGAGGAGGCCAAGAAGGTCGACTTCAGCCACAATCCCTTCTCGATGCCGCAGGGGGAGCTGGAGGCGCTGGAGACGAAGGACCCGCTCGACATCCTCGCCTTCCAGTACGACATCGTCTGCAACGGGGTGGAGCTGAGCTCGGGCGCGATCCGGAACCACCGGCCCGACATCATGTACAAGGCGTTCGAGATAGCCGGCTATTCGAAGGCCGACGTCGACGCCAATTTCTCGGGCATGATCAACGCCTTCAAGTTCGGCGCTCCGCCGCACGGCGGCTCCGCGCCCGGCATCGACCGGATCGTCATGCTTCTCGCCGGCGAGCCCAACATCCGCGAGGTCGTGCTCTTCCCGATGAACCAGCGCGCCGAGGACCTGATGATGGGCGCTCCGAGCGTCGTCTCGGCCAAGCAGCTCAGGGAGCTCAACATCCGCATCCTCGAGCCGGCGGGGGCGGGGGCGAAGAAGGACCCGGCGAAGGCCGTGGCGCCGGAATAAGCGGGAGCGAAAATGTCCCTTCTCCGTTCGGGCTGAGCTTGTCGAAGCCCTCTTCTTCCCCCTACTCGGGACAGGAAGGGAAGGCCTTCGACAAGCTCAGGCCGAACGGAGCGCGCTTCACGTGTCAATCTCCCTTTCCGACTACGAATCCGGAGCCCGCTATCGCGGCAATTATTCCGACGATCTCGCCGAGCTTCAGGAGCGGCTCGGGCGGATCCTCGTCGCTCACATCGTCCACAAGAGGCGAAGCCTCGTCGTCTGCGAAGGCTGGGACGCGGCCGGCAAGGGCGGAGCGATCCAGCGGCTGACCTCCGGCTGGGATCCCCGCGCCTTCCAGGTCTGGCCGATCAAGGCCCCGACCGAGGAGGAGCGGGCCCGCCATTTCCTCTGGCGCTTCTGGAACAAGCTGCCCGGCGCCGGCGAAATCGCGGTCTTCGACCGCAGCTGGTACGGCCGGGTCCTGGTCGAGCGGGTCGAGGGCTTCGCCTCGGAAGCCGAATGGCGCCGCGGCTATGACGAGATCAACGAGTTCGAGGCTCAGCAGGTTTATGACGGAACCACGATCGTCAAACTGTTCTTCCACGTCACCCAGGAGACCCAGGACGCTCGGCTGAAGGCGCGTCTCGACCATCCCTGGAAGCGCTGGAAGGTGACGGCGGAGGATTTCCGCAACCGCTCCAGACGCGAGGATTATCTCGCCGCGGCCCAGGACATGTTCGAGTGCACCAACTCCCGCTGGGCGCCCTGGACGGTGATCGACGGAAACAACAAGAAGGCGGCTCGGATCGCGGCTCTGACGGCGGTGGCGGAGGCCCTGGAGGCCGCGTGCCCGCCCAAGGCGCCGGAAGCCGATCCGGAGGTGGAGAAGCTGGCGCGCGAGGCGTTCGGCCAATAGCCGTCATGCTGAACTTGTTTCAGCATCCAGGGTCGATCCGCCTCGCGGGCGCAGAACCGGACCCTGAAACAAGTTCAGGGTGACGGGGAGGGCGGGTATTCGATCGCCACGATCTCCAGCTCCCGCTCGCCGCCGGGCAACGTCACCCGCCGCAGGTCGCCCACCGCGGCGCCTCGTATCGCCCTGCCGATCGGCGAGGTCCACGCGATCCGCCCGTTGGCCGCGTCGGTCTCGTCCTCGCCGACCAGGGTGACCGTCCGCCGGTTGTCCTCCTCGTCGGCGAGGACGACCGTCGCGCCGAAATAGACCTTGCCGCGCTCCGGCTGAGCCCCGGCGTCCACGACATTCGCGTCCTTCATCCGGCGCGACAGCCAGCCGAGGCGGCGGTCGATCTCGCGAAGGCGCTTGCGGCCGTAGATGTAATCGCCGTTTTCGGACCGGTCGCCGTTGCCGGCGGCCCAGCTGATCGTCTCGACCAGCTTCGGGCGCTCGATCGCGAACAGCGCCTCATATTCCTCGCGCAGCCGGCGATAGCCTTCCGGGGTGATGTAATTGGGGCGGTCGCTCATCGCTTGCCTCCCCATCGCCCGATGGGGAGGGGGACCAGGCGAAGCCTGGTGGAGGGGTGACATGGCGCGGGCCTGTTCCAGATCACCCCTCCACCACCCTTCGGGTGGTCCCCCTCCCCATGAGTTGCACTCATGGGGAGGCAGTTCATCAGCCCGGTCCGCTCTTGCCCAGGTAAAAGGACAGCCGGTTCGGCCGGCCGCCGCCGCGCTGGGCTCGGATGGCGTCGTAGACGACGGCATTCTCGAGCACGCGCTGAACGTAGTTGCGGGTCTCAGAATAAGGGATGGCCTCGATCCAGGTGACGATGTCGGCGCCGCCGCGCGGATCGCCGTTCGCCCGGACCCATTTGTTCACATTGCCGGCCCCGGCGTTGTAGCTGGCCACCGCCAGCGCCGCCTGGCCGCCCCACTGGTTGAGCAGCCGCTCGAAATAGCTCGAGCCGAGCATGATGTTGTAGGCGGGATCCGAAGTCAGCCGGCCGAAATCGTAGGGCAGGCCGAGCTTGCCGGCCTGCTCGCGGGCGGTTCCGGGCATCAGCTGCATCAGCCCGCGGGCGCCGGCATGGCTGACGGCGGCGCGGTCGAACGAGCTCTCCTGCCGGGTGATTCCGTGCGCGAGCGCCCAATGGGTCGAATAAGCCGGCGGCAGGGTCACTTCGGGGAAGCCGGCCGGATCGTAGAAGCTCTGGCCCTTGTTGCGCGCCTCGCGGGCGACCCAGACGCCGAGATCCTGACGGCCGATCTGCCGGCCGAACTGGGCGGCCAGGGTCCGGTCGCTCTCCGTCTCCGCCTGCTCCGCGATGGCGCGGACGAAGAGGGACTGGTCGCTCCACCGGCCCAGGTCGCCCAAAGCCCTCGTCGCCTGGACGAGCGGCCGGGCGAGGAAAGCCGAGCGCTGCGCCGCCGACGGAACGGTCGTTGCCGGGGAGGGGGGCGTTACCCGCCGCCCCAGCCGCTCGAGCGCGAGCTGGCCGTAAAACTGGTCCGGGCTGGCCGCCGCCAGCTCCAGCCAGGAGCTGGACTGAGCCTGCTGGCCGGCGTTGAACGCCGAGCGCGCCGCCCAGTAGAAGCCCTTGGTCCGGGTCTGCGAGGATTTCGCGGCACGGCCGTATTTGTCGAACATCCGGGCCGCATCGGCGTGACGGCCGAGCTTCTGGGCGGCGGTGCCGGCCAGCCAGGCGAGATTGGTATATTCGTCCCGCTCGCCATAGGACCGAGTGCTGACGTCGGTTCCGGCCGGATAGGCGTCGTCGAGCTGCGAGGCGATCCCATAGGCGGTAGACCATTGCGCGTCGTTCGCGGCGCCCCTGGCCAGCGTGATCATCGTCTCGAACCATTTCTCGGCATTGGCCGGAGGCCTCGACAGCCGGTGCGGCTGGGCCATGAGCTGGCGGGCGGCGAGGCTCTGGCCGCCGGCGCGAAGC